>Ga0101944_10002009_pt1 | contig 36115 bp, 32 predicted proteins | sample DewCreD2012metaG_FD_75245 | JGI IMG/M metagenome (GOLD analysis project Ga0101944, IMG submission 75245) | Hot spring sediment bacterial and archeal communities from British Columbia, Canada, to study Microbial Dark Matter (Phase II) - Dewar... ... | reverse complement strand
TTCCCGGGTTCGTTGCAGATCGTCCCGCATCTGGAACAGGGGAGGATGTCGATCGCCGCGCCGATCGACGTGCCGTTCGGCGAGGTGAACCGGCTGCTGGAGGGGCAACTCAAGGGGCGCAAATTCCCGGATGAACCGAACGCCATCGGCGAGGTCACGGTGCTGCGGGCGAGCGTACTGCCCTCCGGCGACCGGCTGCTGATGTCGCTGCAGGTAAGGGCACGCGAGAAAAAAAGCTGGTTCGGGCTTGGCGCGGACGCCAACATCTATGTGTGGGGGCGGCCGGAACTTGACGCCGAGCGGCAGGTGGTGAGGCTCTCGGACCTCAGCCTCGACGTGGAATCGGAAACGGCATTCGGGTTGCTGGGTGCGGCGGCGCGCGCGGCGATCCCGTTTCTGAAAAGCGCCATCGCGCAATACGCGACGATCGATCTGAAACCTTTTGCCGAGGACGCACGCAAAAGTGTCGAGGCGGCAATTGCGGATTTCCAGAAGCAGGATGAGAGCGTGCGCGCCGACGTGCGCGTGACCGGCGTCCGCCTGACCGAGATCGCCTTCGACTCGCGCGTTTTGCGGGTGATCGCGGAGGCGGAGGGCAATGTCCGTGTGGCGGTGAGAAAACTCGAGCTTCAATAGCGGCGCAACGGCGGCGCTCATACCAAGGACAGCGCGCGCAATAGCACGATGACGATCATGGCCGGAGCGGCGTAGCGGAGCGAAAAGCGCCAGAGACGGAACATGATGGGCGCACGGAAACCAATCGCCGCGCTTGCGTCCGCAGCCCGCCAATGCCAGCCGATGAACAACGTCACCGCCAAACCGCTCAGGGGAAGCAAAACGTTGGAGGCGGCGAAGTCCACGGCATCGAGGATCGGCCGTCCGGCGATGTTCACCCACGACCAGACGCCATAGCTCAGCAGACTCGGAATGCCGAGCAGAAATCCGGCCGATGCGATCAGGCCGGTGTTGACGATGCGGCCGGCCAGAGCGAAGACCTTGGTTCCCTTGCTGCCCTGCGTGCCGATTTGTGAAAACCACTCGGCACCTTTGCCGATGATGACCGGAATATTAGCCCAGGTTTCAACATTATTGAGGTTGCTCGGGCTGTCCCATAGACCTTTTACCGCAGTATGGACATATTTCGGGCGCGGCTCGCCAATCCTTCCCTCAAGACCGGCCATGAGCGCGGTGGACTCGCCGCAAACATACGCGCCGCCGCCTTCCTTCACGGTTACCGTAAAATTAAAACCGGAGTTAAGGATATTTGTGCCCAACAATCCGTATGCAGTTGCTTCCTTGATCGCCTGCTGCATTCGTGCAAGGCCCAGCGGGTAGTTGCTGGTCATGTAAATATAGCCCTGCTCAGCGCCGATGGCATAGCCGCCGATAATCAGCCCTTCAAGAACCGTGTGCGGGTCGCTTTCCAGCAAACTTTTGTGCATACCGATGCCGGGATCACCTTCGCTGACATTGCACAGCACATAGCGTGGTCCGCCGGGGGCTTTGCGGCACGCCGCCCATTTTTCCCCGGTTGAAAACCCGCCACCGCCGCGGCCGCGCAGCTTCGATTTGGTCACCTCGTCAATTACCTGCTCAGGTGTCATGTGCGTCAGCACTTTGACAAGGGCGCTATATCCTCCCATGGCAATATATTCTTCTATGCTCTCCGGATTTATAGTGCCGGCATTTCTCAAGCAGATTTTGAGTTGTTTCTGGTAGAACGGATATTTGCTGCGCTCCGGTATTTCCCCGAATGCCGCGGGAATTTCGCCTGTGGCATAGCGGTAGGGTTCGCCGTCAAGCAGCCTATATTCCTGATCAGTTCTGAACAGGGCACGCTTTTTATCCACTCCTGTGCCGGCAATAACGCTGATGAAATCCGCCGCATCCTCCGGCTTAACCGGGCCGTAGGCGACCCGCGGCTTGCCGGGCTGAATGATCTCCACGGTCGGCTCAAGATGGCACAGGCCAATACAGCCAACCGGCACTACGGTGCAGTTCAATTTCTGTGCTGCTGCCTCCCGCTCCAGCGCTTTGAGCACGCGATCGGCGCCTTTTGCGCGACAGCAGGTGGCAGTGCCCACCATAATCCTGATGGTTTCCGGATGCAGCAGCTTCTGCCCGGTTTGCTTGAGCGTTTCAAGATCTGCGTTAGTCGTAATCCTCATTTTTCTTCCCTGTATTTTTTAATGATCTCGGTTGCCTTTTTATGCGTCATCTCTTCGAAGATTTCCTGCCGGGGAAGCGCGGGAATTTTTTCAACGCTGATGCCTTCGTAAATCTGCTCGTCAACCGTCATCACCGGTCCTGCATTGCAGCACCCGATGCAGCGCACTTTTTCCAATGAAAACTGCCGGTCTTCCGTTACACCCTCTCCGGCAATATTGAGTTCCCGGCACAACCGTTCAAAAATCTTTTCGCTATTATGCAGATAGCAGGAGGTGCCGGTGCATACCCGAAGGTGATGCTTCCCCCGCGGTTCAAGACTGAATGCCCTGTAAAAGCTCACCGCGCTGAAAACCTGGCTGACCGGAAGTTCCAGCTTGCGGCTCACATAGTGGGCTGCTTCTTCTGAAATGCTGCCCTGGGTCTTTTGGATTTCATGCAGAACGGAAAGCAGGGCATCCTGTTTGCCGGCATATTTTTCTACGGCCGTATCAATGGTGTGTGCTATCGTGGTGTCCATGTTCTTGTTCTCCCTGTTGACTGGATGCTGACAGCAGTGAATATTCATGTGCTACCATAGCTTGAATGTCCGCACAGTCTGCGTCGCTAAATTGCGCAAAACGTCCCTGCAGCCGCATATACTCTTTAACCGGACGGGGCTGGGGAATTGTTACCGTCAAAAAGCAGACACCCTGCGCAACTTCATACAGCGGGAATACTCGTGAATCCACCGCAAGCCTGCCGATTTTTACTGAAAGGCTTGCATCAAACGCCCACCCGACAGGACAGGGGCAGAGGATATGAAGATAGGCATCGCCGGGAGCAGTGCAGGCTTTTTTTACTTTGGCTATGAGATCAAAGGGGTAACCAGGACACGCTGTTGCCACATAGGAAACACCCTCCGCAACCGCGACTGCCGGCATGCGTTTTTTCCAGAATTCCTTTTCAATTTTCTCTGTTCCGGTGCGCGCCTCGTTATCAAAACATATGGTGAGGACCTGTTTGCTGTCTTTGGGCAGGCGCAACAGCGAGGGCATTGTCGGCTCGATTTTTTTGGTGCCCAGCACGTCTGCCAGAGGCGGCTTAAAAGGAATCTTCCAGGTTCCCATGCTGATCATGGCGGCACCCAGCGTTTTATATACCAGGCGGACTGCCAGGGCCTCGCCGCAACCTTTACAGCTTATGGGGGCATCGGGCAAAAAACACTCTTCCCGCGGCAACAGTTTTGGGACAAATAGCGCAAACCGATCCATCAGCGTTCCTCCGTCATGGTAATGGCGCCAAACCAGCACTCGCGGGCGCAGATGCCGCAACCCTTGCAATAAGTATCGTCTTCCTCATAGAACCCATCCTGCCGCATTCGTATGGCTGCATCCGGGCAATATAGATAGCAGAGCGCGCATTTGGTGCATTTTTCCGTGTCCCATGCCGGCTTCTGCGTCCGCTTATCGCCTTTTTTAAAAGGCTGAGCCAGCTTTTTCTCAAGCAGAATACACCCGACTTTGTTTTGACTCCACGTAGTCATGGGGTTTCCTTTCAGCAGTAGAAACTTTGGCTAAAATTTTACAGGCGGTATCCAGAGAAGCAAGCAGTGCTTCCTTGTCTTCTTCGGTTAAATGTGAGAAGATGGATTTGGCAACTTTACGGCGGTGCGCTCTAAACTGTGCCCTGATTTTTTCTCCAAGGGGTGTAAGGCGCACCATAACTTTGCGACGATCTTTCTCGTTTCGGTCACGTTCAGCGATGCCGTCTTTAATCAGGCTGTCCACCATCATGGTCATATTTGACAGCTTGACATCCACGTTCTCGGCGAGCTCTTTCATGGATAGACAGCTTGCATCCTTGAAGGCAAACAGCGCCTTAATTTGAGAAATTCTGAGGTCAGATTTAATATTGGCAGAACCGTTGGCAATTTTTTCTGTGTAGAGGCGGCCAAAATTTCTCAGAATGCGCATATATTTGTTTAATTGCTCTTCCATGAAAACCCCGCAAAATAGTTCAATTTGTAACTATTCAAACTTAAAATGTCTTAACTTTAATATTTTGTCAAGTATTTTTTTTGCGACGCGGGATTTTTAGGTTTGTAACCGATAGATGTCTGCGCATGGCGGAACCTATTGACTTGCCGCTCTTGTTGGGCTATGGTTTTTTAAACAAGTGCGGGAAGGTTACCCGCACTGTTGGTGGGGTCAACGGGACATAAAAAGAAAAAGGAGCGACCATTGAATTGTTATATTTGCGCACAAAAAGGAACGCAAACACCTGCCGTAGCAGTATGTCTTGCCTGCGGCATGGGCGTGTGCATGGACCATCTGGTCAGAGAAGAATTGCCGATTGAGGATATTGTTGACTGGGGGCTGGGGAAGGAAAAGGTTACCTATCCGAAAACCCTGCCGCGTATTCTCTGCATCTGGTGCGCGGAGGCACTTGCACAACGGAAAAAGGCATAAAAAACGCTTCAGAGACGGGTGGCTAACCAGGCTTCATACTAAACGTTCACTGCATACAATCTTGGGCACCGGATTGTCTTCAGGCAGTCGGCTCCGGTTATCCTGCCAGTCACGCATATTGTGCTGGTGGTAGATGCGGGTGAGATTCTTGAGAAGGTCGGTGCCGGTTACACTGTTGCGTCGGAGAAGATTAAGCTCTCGCTTAACCGCATCAGTAAGCTGCCCCCGAAAGGCTTTCTCCAAAATATTTATCTGCCCCTTTAAATCTTCTTCATGGTGCATTTCGAACAAAATCCGCAATTCCCGCAAAATATATCTTTGCCCGTGTGTTAACGTCATGCTGTGTTCCCGTTCAGCATGGCGATGCTTCACTTCTTCACTAAATAGTTTCTTTACCCGCATAACCGCCATATTATATCCGGCAGGCAGTGGGAGCCCTTGCTGCTCAGGACCGCTTTTAATAACTCCCAGAATTTTGGGAATATCCCGTGAAATAACAGCGCCCTGCTCATCCAGCAAAAACAGTTGCTGAAACCTCCCTGCCTGGCAGAAAACAAACTGACCTGCGTTTGGTGATGGTTTTGCGCAGCGGATGCCATCGCGCAGTTGTGCAATACGTTCATATTCACGATGGTTCTCATTGCGCAGTTGCCGCAAAATTTCTTCGGCTTCATTCAAATCAATGAATTCCGCCTCATCATCCTCAAACATGCACAATTCCCCGGCCTTCTTTTCATAAATGCAATACATTGCCTCTTCGTTTAACTGCTCTGTGCAGTCAAGGATGGCGGAGTCCTCACCAATGGTATCATGAATTTCCTGGATGCGACGGCGAAGTTTTTCTCTTAGCCCGAGGTTTCGCTCAATTCCGGTTTCCGGCAAAAAATTGAACCCATACACGATATCGTTCTCTGAACCGATACGGTCAATCCTGCCAAATCGTTGAATCAACCGGACCGGGTTCCAGTGTAGATCATAATTGACAATCTTGTCACAGTCCTGAAGGTTCAATCCCTCTGCCAACACGTCAGTAGTAATCACCGTAAACAGTTCCTGCTCGCCGGCAGTAAAACGATATTCTGGGTTGGCTTTGGGGGCAAAGCGTCCCACGATGCGCACCTTGCTTTTATCGCCGCTAAATATCACGTCAATCTTGGTGCATGATCCGTCGGGATTCAGGTTATCGTGAAGATAGCGGGCCGTGTCTGCATATTGCGTAAAGATAAGACGCTTCCCGTCATGTAACGGTTTTTTATCCAGCCATTTTTTCAATGTTTGCAGTTTGGCATCCTTATTCGGAGTGATCGGATCAACCAGATTCAAAATCTTCTTTAACAGGGAAATGTCATGTCGGATATGCTCCTGCAACTGTTCCATCTCAAAATCAGCCGCATTATATTTACCAGCAACCTGGCGCAGGGCATCAATCAAATCCTGCTCCTCAGCCTGGTTTGGCTCATAAAGAATGGCCTGCGCATCGTCACCCGCGGGGACAATGCCCTGATTGAGTGCATCAAAAAACCGCTCATGCACCGTCAACAGCCTCCGGATGGTTTCTTTAAAGGCAAAGACACTGGACTCAAATCGTTTAAAAAGCAGTATTCTGATAAGCCCCCGAAGGTTGGTCCCCGCCCGGTGCAGGCTAACATAGGGCTCATGGCGCTGTTTATCTTTTTTGACATAATGCCACAGACCATACCGGGCATACGTCAGCTCATCGTCCAGCGCCTTGGTTGTCTGGGTTCTCCGAGATTTCCCTAAGTACCCGCGCAGTTGCTGGTAAAGACCCTGATAGGTATCTTCAATGCTGTATTCAATGGTTTCAAGTTCTCGTTTAGGGAAAAACTGATGCCTACCGCCCACCAAAACATAGGCGCGCCTCCTGCCTTCAAGATATGACTTGAAACGCAAAGAATCAACGGGCTGATGAGTTTCGGCATCAATCCCATACCAGCGCAGGATATGGTTTCTGGTGCGCCGTATAAGAAGGTTGGCGAGAAGAACTGGGAGAGTGCGTTCCCCTTTGTCAATGAGGCGGAAGTACTGCTTCAAATCGGGCGGGTCTATGGGTAGGTCGGTTTTATCATCCTGGTGAAACAGTTTTATCTGGTAATACAAATCCCAGGCGCTTTTATTGCGCGGGGTTGCGGTGAGAAAACAGCAGCGCCTGCCGGTGGCAAGAAATGCCTGCACCACTTTATATCGCTGCGTATCGGGGTAGCGCAAGTTGTGGCTTTCATCAATAAGCACAAAATCTCGGTCGCGGTACTTAATGTCATTTAGCAAAAAATTCGCCGTCCCCTCCGTATCATCTCTGAGATACCCCATGGAAAGGACGCGGGCATTGAGCTGATACACTTCATTATATCGTTCCCACATCTCAACGAGCGGGGCAGGACAGATTATCAGGGGCCGCGCATGATCAGTCCGTTCAAAATGTTTTACAACCGCTGCCCCGATGTACGATTTTCCCAGTCCCACCACATCGGCAATAAATACGCCTCCATAGTCCCGAATAATCTGCACTGCCTGCCGCACCGCCACCTTCTGAAAGTCAGCAAGTTTGCTGGTTATCTCGTCATCCCAGAGAATATCCCGGTCATCATCGCCCTCCAGCCGATCTTTGACCAGCGTGTAGAGTGTTTTCATATAGATATCGTAGGGTTTGACTGGCGCTATTGCCCAGGACTGCTGCATTTCGCGCATCAGGGTTTCATCAAATTCATGGCTCTCGTCCCACAGCTCTTCAAACCAGCGCACCAGCTCGTCATGGTTGTCATTTCCTTGCACAATAACATTCAATTCTGTGTTGTGGGTAATCCCTGAGAGGGTAAGGTTTGATGAACCGACAATCGCAATGCCTTTTTCATGGCGTTCAACCGGTGCGCCGCTGCCGTCAAACACCGTGCCGTAATCAAAGATATAGGCTTTGGCGTGAAGCCTGCCTTTTGTATAGACCCGAACCTTCAGTCGTTTCTCTTCAATCATACGAACCAATATTTTTATCAATGATTCGCCGTGGTCGGTCTGATCCATCAGCTCTATCCCGATGCGGATATTTTCTGCGGTTTCATGAGCCATACGCTTTGCTTCGGTGCGCTTCGGATAGAGCTGCGCTTCTATGGCGTCGGTAACCAGTTCGAGACGTTTATATCCTTCAGCTATTTGTTCCAGGGTTTCACGGTTGGTGGTATTGCCAATGAGCAGGCGCAGTTCTTTTATGCGGGAAATCCTGCCGGCTATGGGGGTGAGTCCCGAAAGGAAAAAATAGCCGACAGCAAAGCGGGCAGATTCAGTAGAAGAAAGGATGCGGTTGATGTGGTCAACAAGTTTTTCAGAGCGGTTGTCAATGATGTCGTGGGCGGGCATTACACGCTCTCATCGGAAAGTAGCGGGACGGGGCCGATTAATTGCTCGGCAAGCTGCAGAAACTGTTCTGCATGGGAAATATGTTCTGCCACATGTTCTCTGGTTAGACCGGGGTGGATATCATAATCGGCGACATTGCGGCTATCCTCGGCATCGATCAGGTAGCGATGAAACTCTTGGGGAACGCGATTTGTTTTGGCAAATCGCTGGCCAAAGGCAGAAATAACGGCTGAATGTTTAGAGTAAACAAGATTCTCTCCTAACAGAAGTGCTTCTGCGACATAAAACATTGTATAGTAGGCACGCGAGGCTGCAAAATGATGAAGCCCCTGTTCAGCAAGTAATTGTGCGGCTTTAAGGCTGTCCTGTGCTTTTCTAATAAGACCAGCCTGCTCAGGTGTCATGCCGGTACACCCTCTCTGCGTATATTAATAAGTAGAGGACTCTGCTCTGTTTGGTAGCGTTCTGCTGAAACATAAATGCAGGAAACCACTACATCATATTTCAAAGAAAGGGCGGATCTTATTTCGCTGGTGCGCGTGATCTCTGTACCCGGATTTACTGCATCTTTCAGGACAACTAATACATCAATATCTGAACCCTGTTCAGCATGACCGCGGGCATGAGAACCGAAAAGTATGATTGAAACCAGACGATCGCCATACAGCGCCTCAAAACTTGAGCGCAGTTCGGCAAGAATAGTCTTAATTTTTCTATTTTTCATAGATTAATAACCTTCAGATTTTGTATTTTTTATTGGATCTATTCTTGTGTCCAATGTAGGTAAACTGTACCCTTTTTGGAAACAATCAGCAAATAAATTTTATGAAATTAACCATATTGTGTTCCCGTAGGGGCGAGGCATGCCTCGCCCCTACAATATTTTATGCATATTTGCCGGGTTTTCATCATCCACGTCCCATGCTGCCGGATTGTCCAAGATATATTGCCGGATGACATTAAGGGAATCATCGTTGCGGATAATATGTTCATAATAATTTCGTTGCCAGACCGGTGCGCTGGTGGTTGCTCGTATTTCGTTAATGTGTTTGGTAACGGCGGATTTAAATGAGCCGACAATTGCACCAATTGATTGTGGTTCTGGTCCGGATGGTTGTTCCTGTGGGGAAGTGTTATGTTGATCATGCTTTTGCAAGGGCGAAGCATCACGGTTGTGCCCCTGTAGGGGCGAGGCATGCCTCGCCCCTACATTATCATTATTATTATTAATTATGATTATCCCATGGATATGATTCGGCATCACCATGAATGCATCCAATGTAACATAACGAAAATGTTCTGGTATCGCAAGCCAACATCGGGAAACAATTTTACCAATGGGATTTAACTGTATCTCCCATTGGTCATTTCACCAAATAAACATTTTCGGTTATGGGTGCAAATGGTCACAAAATATGCGCCGTTCTGCGCATAATCGAAATCGGGCAGCCGGACCGACCGGCGCTTATGTATGGTAGAATCATGCTGCATACGTATGCAATTATTCATTGTCATTGTTTGGTAACTGCTGGCGCTGGGCTTTTGGATTCAAGCTTTCTGCCTTCTTCAATCGCGCGTTCACAAGACTAATAACCGCCTCATACACCGCATCACGTTCGCCCTGGGTGAGGCCAAGGATGTCGAAGATTATGTTATCAAGAGCACGACGGTCTAATTGCTGAAACTCTTCATCAAGTCTTAGTAAATTTCTATTTCTCATCAAATTAAAAAAGGTAATGAGATCATTTCCGATTTTTTTGTTAACAAAAGTTGGACTTAAAATATCAACAGCATTAATTTCAGGCCCATATAGATATGCAATGCCTATTCCATAAGTTTTTCTTGCTAAAACTTCTGCTGAAAGAAATGATATCACAGAATTCAATAATGCTGTGCAAACTAAACCATTATCATTATAAAATCGTCCAACAAAAAATACATCACAAACTAATATATCTTCAATCCAAGGAAAGCCAAAACGTTCACCAAAAAACCGATTTGATACAAAATGAAGTGAATTTTGTTCAGGTAAAGCATACCAATTAGGTCTGCCTTGAACAGACGGTCGTTGATTATATTTTTGCTTTTCACCCCAATAAATGTATGATAAAGCACCTTCTTTACTTTTTTTCTTTAACTCTGTTTTTATGTCTCTACAAACAAAGATTTTTCTTTTCAAGCTTGATGGATCAACCTCATATTTTGAAACTTCTTTAAAAGAAAATAGAAAGGGCTTCAAAAACTCCTTCTCAATTCCCCATGCTTTTATTTTCTCATCATCCAGATAGAAAAATTCATTGCAGCCAGTTTTAATGCCAAAACGCACCTCTGCAATATCGCCCAGCCGCACCAGTTTGCCTTTGCCCTTTTCAAGAATTGTCCAGTAAATATCCGGTGCCCGCAGATATTTACCACCCCACTTATTGCCGCCGTATTTGCTGCCTTTCAGATTAAAGCCGAACCGCTTTATTTCTTCTTCTGTTGCATCTTCAGGCCATTCCCAGCCATCTTGCAGCAACTGTTTTTGTGCTATCGGATAAATACGATACTCATGGGTTTTGGAACGATCGCGAGAAGATTCAATTTCATCAAAGATAACCGGTGAAAGGATGTGCTCAAACGGCACTTTGAACATGACAAAGCGAGCGGTTTTATCAAGCGCCCAGTCGCGACGCTCATCCGGCGCGGAAAACAGGGCTATGACGGTGTTCACATCTGCAGAAGCAAACGACCGTTTCACCTGATTATCCAATACCATTTTTACATGACAGTGCTTGAGCAGAAATTCCTGCAGGTCCTTGCCGTAGCCTACGTCAAGCCAGGAATTGGAGGTAATAAAACAGAAAGAGCCGTTGGGGTTGAGCAATGACAGGCCATGAAAGTAGAAGTAGATATAGAGGTCACTCTTGGCATCAAGCCTATGCGTATTGGTATCTTTTGATTCTTTATAGCCGAAGAATTGCGGGAACTTCTGATATACTGAGCGGGCAAGTTTCGTTTTGTAACTTCTTTTATTTTCTGCAGTTATGTCCCCCTTGGGAATTTGAGGGTCCGCAATATTTTCCTGCCGAACATATGGCGGGTTGCCAATAACAATGTCAAATCCCTCTTTCTCATCTTCAAATATTTCAACAAATGCAATGTCCCAAATAAACGGCACGTCATTTACCGTTTTAAGTGCAGCGCGCGCTTCTTCTACGCGCTGCAGTTCAGTTTTTAAATTATCAATGTCTTTCTGCAAAACAGCAGCCTGTAGCTCCATCTGATGGGCTTTGCGTTCAACAGTGCCATCAATCCTGATTTGATAACTTTTGGGTCCTTCAATTTTGCTGCGCGCAACTTTAATTTTTGCATTGATTTGCTGTGCCCGATCGTCAAGTATTTCTCGGAAAAGACGCAATTCTTCATGTGTTATCTGTTCTTCTGTTTTGAACTGGCGATCCGGGTCATTGTTGTAAAATTTGATTTTTTCATTTTTTAGCTTTGTGATACGCGTCTTAAGCTGCGAGGAAACTGCCAGAGAGTGACGGATATGGCCAAAGTTTATCCCGCCCACTTCCTGCACCAGACTGTCACCACAGCGAACTTTAAATGAAAAGTGAGGCAGCAAGGGTTTTTTGCGGACGTGCAGATCTTCAGGGGCAAATTCTGCATCAATTATGAGGGCAAGCCAGAGCCGCAGCTCTGCTACATGGCATGCCCAGTCCATAATGTCAACACCGTAGAGCGACTGACCGATAATCCGTTTCTTGCGGTCATACACACTCTCCTGATTTCCAAGCTGACCACCCGTTCTTTCCTGCAGATCATTCAAGATATGCAACATACCTACTAAAAATGAGCCCGAGCCGCAAGCAGGGTCAACAATGGCAACTTCTTTCAGCCGCGCATCAAGCGCAGGCCAGAGCTTTGCCTTTGTAATTGCTGCATCTGCCTCTTTTTTTTCATCGGGTTCAAGGGAAAAGACAAACTGGTTGAGCAGGCTCTTATTATTACCACCCAGATGATTGGTCAAATTATCTGCCAGCGCGAGGCGGCACATCAAATCAATTTCAGTCCGAGGCGTATAAAAAATTCCGGCATCCCCACGCTCGTCTGCTTCTTCTGAAACATTGACCAGGCTTTCATAGACTTTACCAATCATCTCCGGATCAACGGCCACCTCCTGATCAAGCGGGCTGTCTTCTGCGATGGTGAAGTTGTAGCGTTCCAGGAAGGTAAAGATCTGTTCAAAGCGTTTGTCAGAAATGGGTGCCGTCAGCTTTTTGTCAAGCTCATTTTCGCTGAATAACCCGCCATTAAGAAACGGGGCATGGGCAAGCACGCTTCGTATTGCATCCGGAAACTGGCGATGGCCGCCATGAAATTTGTTGTTAAATGCCTCGAAGAAAAGCACTTTTAGCCATTTTTCTACAAACGTGTCATTGGGCTGCTTGGTTTCACAATATGTTTCCCAGAATGTCCGCAAAAAATCGGTATCACCGCCCAGCCACCCCTTTCGCTGGATGAAGTAGAGAAACATGCAGCGATTAAGAAACTGAAGGGCATAGTCGTGAGCAAAAGCAATCGGGTGGTGTCGTTTAATATCGTTTTCAAGGTCTTTAAAAACTGTTTTATATTCATCAAAAAATACCTTCGTTACTTTTTCAACATCAAACGCCTCATCATGACGTGCCTGAATCTGAAGTGGTGTTAAACCAAAAAGATCGCGCGGTATGGTTTCAAGGTCAAGCATTGATATGCGTTCAGACGCAGTCCGCAATCGTTCCTCAGGCCCTACCGTGATGCGGCGAAAAAGGCGGCGTTTTTCTGTTTTTTCGTCATATTTAATGTTTACAAAGTGCCAGCGGTCCTGCCGGCGATTTGAAAATATAAAGAGCGCATAGGGATGGTAATTCAGAAGCTGATTGATAACGGAACGCTGCTGACCCAGAATCAGTTTATCAGAAGCAAGGCGCGCATAGATTATATGGAAGTCATTTTGCCCTCCACCGCCGGCAAACAGTACGGGGTCTTCAGCAAGAACTTTTGCTGTGTCCGCCTTCCATCTGGTTGTCGGCAGCGGTTGATTTATGCGTTCATAATTGAGTTGTGTCCAGAACAACTGTTTTAGCTGCTCCGTGCTGGTAAGGCTCTGAAGGAGTTCAAGGACTGACTTCTGGCGCTCGTGCCTCTCCATGGCGATTATGCTCCCTTAATAATTACAACGTATGGATATATATAAAAAGCCGGGCAGGTGCGTCAATAAATAAAAAAGCCTGCTACCTTTAATCTGCGCAGGCTTTTTATACGGCAGGAAAGAACTTTTATTGCGGGACTGCGATAAATCCCTTCAGTATTCCTTGAGCATCATCGCCGGCACCGACTACCGTGCCGCTGTCATTAATAGAAAACGCATAGGCATCAATCCATCCGCCTGGCAGCAGTTCGCGGTATAGACCTCTGCTGTAAACAAACCCTTTTTCAACAACGTCTTTATCTGCGCCCCATCCGGCAACTGCCCCGGTGCTGTTTATGGCATAGGCATAAGCATACTGCCAACCGGACGGCAGCAATTCGGTATATTCGCCATTCGAATAAATAAAACCCTTATCGGTATTGCGGTCAGAACCATCTCCCACGATCATGCCACCCGCATTGACCGCCCATGCCTCTGACGCAGACCATCCGGGCGGCAACAACTCGTTATACTCCCCGTCGCGGTAAACAAATCCTGCATTGGTTGAACCGTTAAAACCCATGCCCACCACCACGCCGCTGGCATTGATGGCATAGGCTTCGGCCCGTTTCCATCCGTCCGGTAATAGTTCAGTATAGCGTCCGTCGCGATGTATAAATCCCTTTGCAGTCTGAGAGCCATCAATTCCCCATCCAATCACCGTGCCGTTGTTGTGTATGAAAAAAGCCGCGGCAGCAGTCCAATCCGGTGGCAGCAGTTCTAAAAACGGCTCTGCATTGTCTTCATTATAAATAAATCCTCGATCAGTTGTCCCGTCATTTCCTTCGCCCACGACAACGCCGTCGTCATTAATGGCATATGCTCTGGCGGATATCCAGCCCGGCGGCAGAAGCTCGGTGTAATCCCCGTCGCGGTAAACAAACCCTTTTTCAATATCAGCGGCATCAATTCCGTAGCCGGTTACGGCATCACGGTTATTTATGAAGGTTGCCGCAGCCGATTGCCATCCCGGCGGCAAAACCTCCTTATAGCTATATATGCGCCCTTTACAGCCGGCACACCATACACCGGTTATCAAACATAACACCGGAAGTAATCGCTTCAGGTATTGAGGTTTCGTCGTTGTGCGCACTGTGTTTCTCCTATCATTTTTGTCGGCTCAACGAGCCGATTCACAACCCAGAGGATTTTATCAATAAACCACTTGACCTCATACTGAAATACGCTGTTGCCTTTCACCGTTTCTGCCATAAACGAACTCAAGCGGTAATAGAGCGCTATCATCGTATTCCCCATGGGTGTTGGTGCAATGATTTCATCGCGAAACCTGCGCAGCGTGGCTACTTCCTCTGCCTGTTCTCCATAGATCGTTCGTATCATGCACTCCGGTGGCGGTATGGTAGTCGTGGTGGTAGTTGCAGGTGGTGTTGAGGGATCATATTCATCGGCGCCAATATCAACAATGGATTCACCATCTTCATCCCCATCAATAATTCGGTCGCCAAAATCCATATCTTTATCCGGAACCTGCGGTGCAGTGTTGCTGCCTGCGTCAATACAAGGCGACCCGCTTTGAAGATGGTAATCAGATGTCAACACCGGATCTGCGGTAACAGTATGTGTGGCAGTCATATGATCCCCGTCTCTGACTCCGAGACGCGCATATGCGTTATGGTGGAATTGAACCGTTGCGCCGGTGCGGTCATCATCGCCGTCATCGTTGATATAAACATCATCGCTTTGCGTTCCTGCCGTATTATCACGAAGGATGGAATTATATATGCTCGCCTGGGAAATATTATAAAGCAAATGCGCATACACGCCGCCTCCGGTACCCCCTGTCGGTAACGTATTGTTTATGCAGGTGGTATTGGTAATTACGATTTCCCCGGAATCCGTTTGCGCATAGATACCACCCCCCTCATTTGCGGTATTTTTCGCGATAATAGAATTAATAAAAGACGCGCCCGAATTTTTTGTTTCAGAAAAAACAGCACCGCCCTTTAAGCCGGCCTGATTCTGTTCAAAAATAGAATGCGCTATTCCCAGTTGGGCCTTGTTTGCAAACACATAGGCACCGCCCCCGTGCATCGCCGTATTGGCAGTGAAGGTATTTTCGGTAAGGGTTATAGAAGCAGTCCGGTCAACGTCATACGAACAAAGGTATGCTCCGCCTCCTTTGTCGCCCACTCCATTATTCTCAAAGGTATTTTGGGCAAGATGTATCTGGCCGCCGTTCATGGCAATTATCGCAAGTCCCGCACCAATACTGGTCGCATGGTTATCTTTAAAAACATTATTGCTAACCGTGATAACCCCTTCCTTGCGAATAATGCAATACGCTCCGCCCCCTTCTGTCGCTGAGTTATTGCCGATAAAGGTATTGTTTTCCAGGCTGAGTATGCCGGTATCCGAGGCTAAAAAGACGCCAGCGCCCTGATAGCCGCCAATATTGCCGTTAAACGTGCTGTTAATAACCGTGATGCCGCCGTCGGTGTTCAGGAGTACTACACCACCTTTATTGTCAATAAAGGCACAATTTTCAATACGAATGAACACCGCTTTTCCTGCTATTGACAGCAGAGGTCCGCTGCCTGCGTTTTTAAAGGTAATATTTTTTATGGTAACAGTAATAGAAATCGCCTCGGGAACAGCCAGGGTATCAATAAGCAATATCGCTTTATCGTTCCCATCCAGGATAGTCTTGGTATAATCCCCACCGTTAATCGTGAGCGAATAGTTTTCTATGTGTGGCGGCTGCCCGCTGACCTCTTGTTTAGACCAATAGGTAAGCGGCTCAAAAATGAGATAGGTTGCCGGCATAAGATAAATCGTATCATCAGCATCGTTGCTCTGCGCTTTGTTCAATGCCTCCTGAAATGTGAACGAGTTGTTAACGGAAAAATCTTCAGCAATGCTCTCGCCGGAAAAGAAAGCAAGGTCGAAAAATAAAAGCATGCAACCCAGTACATAGTTTAGCGATCTCATAAATGCCTCCCATAAGAAAATATCAGGCTGTAGCCAACTGAAGCTGATTTAACAACGTGCCTCATGCTCAGCGTAACGGCATAAACTTATTTTCAATTATATATATTTTTACTTAATTGGAAAGTTGTTTTGCATAAATGAGGGTTTGCATAGTAGAATGATACCATTTTAACTGCTTATGTAGTATAGTAAACGAGACATATTTTGATGAAAACATTTTTTCCTTATAAAACTTTTATATATCATATCGTAAATGGCTGATTCTTTCCTGCAATTCATACAACGCATTGACGGCGCCTATCTTTATCCTGCCCTGTTTCTTTCGGCAGTACTTGAGAATCTTATTCCGCTCATGCCTGGAGATACGGTTACACTGTTCGGGGCATATCTGGTGGGAATCGGACAACTAAACTTTTGGGGCGTGTTTGCTGCAACGGCACTGGGCAATTTTGCCGGCTTTATGCTGTTGTTTTTTTTAGGGAGATTCCTTGAGCGTGAATTTTTTCTGGTTCGCAACTTTCGGTTTTTTCCTGCCGCAAGCCTGCTGAAGGCTGAACAGTGGTTTCAAAAATACGGCTATGTGGTTATCCTGTTCAACCGGTTCCTTTCTGTCGCGCGTTCAGTCGTTTCCATATTTTCAGGCATTGCAAAATTGGACATCGGCACAGTTACGCTTTGCTGTCTAATCAGTTGTGCGGTGTGGAATGGAATCCTGGTTTACGCAGGATACACGGCAGGCAAAAACTGGGAAACCATTACGGTGTTTCTGAAACAATATAATAAAGTCGTGCTTGTGGTCATTGTTGCTGCTATTGCCCTATTTGCGTTAAGAAAGTTTATCTGGCAAAGGCGATAGCCGGGACCCTGCTCACAGGAAAAAAACTTATTGAAGAAATTTCTCAGTAATAGTAGTAATAAGCAGGACAGGCTATGATATCAGCAGGCCGTACTCGGGGATCGTCCAATGGCAGGACTCGGGAATTTGGATCCCGCTATGGAGGTTCGAATCCTCCTCCCCGAGCCAGACAAAGAGAATAGCCCTGTGTCGGCTGAACATCCGACACAGGGCTATTTTTATGCTGCCCGGAGCAAGCATGGTCTTGTGAATGACGAGGCTAAAAGAACATAGGCATCCGCACTATCATGGCACTGGTGTGTACGCCAGCGTATTTTGCCGCAATAAATCCGGTGTCGAATCATGCGTGGGCGGTATTTTTACTGGAAACTATTTCAAATTAGGAATATCCTTTCCATAAAACCGGTCAACAGATCTCACTCACAATACGCTCCAGATCATTAACCGGAACGACAGAAATTTTATCGTTAAGGGTATATTCTTGATGACCCGGATAAACCACCCACAGGTGTTCCAGGGAAAGGTCATGGAGAGCGCTATACATAGAGCGGCTCTCACCGGGAGCGTCGGCATATTTAAACTCAAACCCATAGCGTTTGCCCCTGAGGGTCACCAGCAGATCCAGTTCCGCACCAGCATGAGTAGCCCAGAAATAGGCATCTCGTGTTTCTAACAAACCGATGACCTGTTCCAGTGCAAAGCCTTCCCACGAAGCGCCAAGTTTTGGATGCGATTGGAGGTCTTCAAGGGAACGCAGTTGCAGCAGAGCATGAAGAATACCAGTATCTCTAATATATATCTTCGGGGCCTTAACCTGCCGTTTGCGAATATTCTCGAACCACGGAGGGAGGATTCTGACCATATAGGCACCGGAAAGAATATCGAGATATCGTCGCGCCGTGATTTCAGATGTACCAAGAGACCGGGCAAATTGGGCAGCATTCCAGACCTGCCCGTGATAATGAGCAATCATAATCCAGAAACGCCTCAGAGTTTCTGCCGGGATTCTTATGCCGAGCTGCGGAATATCCCGTTCGAGAAACATTCGGATAAAATCTTCACGCCAAGCTATGCTGGAAGGTTCGTCGGCAGCAAGAAAAGACCTTGGAAATCCACCGCGAACCCAGAGGCAATTACGTTGTTCCCATCCCACTTCCCGGAGATTAAACCCAAATAGGTCTATAAAACCGATGCGGCCGGCAAGCGATTCAGAAACCCCCCTGACAAGCTGGGGAGAAGCAGACCCTAGGAGAAGAAATCGTGCAGGGTTATCCGGACGATCAGCAAGGACCCGCAGTAATTCAAAAAGATCAGGCCGTCTCTGCACTTCATCGATAATTACCAATCCGGAGAGAACTTCCAATGATCGCATAGGCGCCGACAATCGTTGGATAGCAACAGGATCCTCAAGGTCAAAATAAGTGCACGGCTCTTGGTTAGAAAGCATTCTGGCGATCGTTGTCTTGCCACATTGGCGTGGGCCTAACAGTGCCGCAATCGGGTGAATTTTAAAGGTATTGGCAATGCGATCTAAGACATGAGGTCTCTGTATCATGAAAACATAATATCCTTGAAAATAATTATGTCAAGTTAAGATTTTCAAGGATACAGCATAACACCAAATTTTTTTTTTTTTATTTATCTCTACTGAAAACTTCTACTTTTTAAGTTGGATTGTCGTGTGGCCCTAATATTTTTCTGATGATATTTCTAACCATGTAAATCCATGGACATATAATCGCAGGTAATGGGAATTTAGATACAGCTATGGAGGTTCGAATCCTCCCCGAGCCAGACAAAGAGAATAGCCCTGTGTCGGCTGAACATCCGAAACAGGGCTATTGTTATGCTGTGCGAAGGAAAATTATTTTTTTCATTTAGAACAAAAATCGCCTCCGGTCTGGCATAATGTTAAAGTTCAGTGGCGTGGTGAAACGCAACGGAATTGCAATCCGAGTTGATACGATTGTTAAATGCTCTCTTCAAAATAGTCATTGTCTATTTTCTTAACTGGATACAATGAAATTGTAGAAACGCCGACATCGTGCTCGATCATGAGATTAGCAAGCTGTTCACCATCGATCAGTACGATTTTACTGCCAATCTGAGAAACATAATTTCGTGCATCGTCGGTGAATCTAGAAGAAGTAATGAATATACCCTTGCTTGCTTTTTGAGCCTGTAGTGCACCTGCAAATTGCATAACATCAGGACGCCTGACGGGGTTATCATCCCATCGCTTTGCCTGAATATAAATTACATCAAGGCCAAGTTTATCCTCCTTGATGATCCCATCTATGCCACCGTCACCGCTTCTGCCGATTGCTTTACCAGCATCGGCACGCGAACCACCATACCCCATTTTAACAAGCAACTCCACAACGATCCGTTCGAAAAATGCTGGAGAAACTTTCTTAAGCTTACCAAGTAATTCTTCGGCTAATTCGTTACGTAAATTTTCATAAGCAGATTCTAATGCCTCTGATGGAGTCTCTATTAAAATATCAGATGGGCCTTTAGATGCAGAATCCTTTTCACCGGTTCTTGTCCCCTTAAGTTTTTGAAATTCAAGGAATTCGGGATATTGCTGCAGAAATTTTACATTAATCGTGTTAGGTTGCTCTTTAAGAAGATTTTTTCCACGTTCGGTGATTCGGTAGAAACCTCTTCGAGTTGCCTCCAGCAAACCAGCCTTTTTCATATATGTTGCAGCCCAACCGACTCGATTGACGAAAGTGGCTTGGGTACCGCTGGGAAGCATTTCTTTTAAGTCTTCACCAGTAAGGTTCAATTCCTTTGCAAGAGCTTCAACAGCTTCGGTAGTGGATGTTTCGCCGCCTTTCCTCTCTGTGAACTGGAGAAGCGGGAGCATCAAACTCTGGTAATCGGGGACTGCCATTTATTTATTTGTCTCCCTTTTGTGCATTTATGTCTATTCTATTATTTTTCCTATTATATGCAACGGTATTTACTGTCAAGGCTTTTATCAGGTTGACATATTTGTGTTTTATATATAATCTGCAAAAAACTGTGAACAATAACGGCAGCTATTAAGCTTTCATTAAATAACCCAATGTCCTTTGCAATGAAGAATGAGAGCATAACACCCTCACCGGTCAACAGTTCTTCTGCTGAAGCATTGAGCAAAACCACCGGCAATCCGCAGCATTCAGGCGGACTTAACACGCCTTTTTCCAAATATTTTTTTGCAGCCTTTGCAATTTTTATTCTTGCAGCGTTTCTGCTTCTCATAAAACCGTTCTTAACCGCTATTTTTATTGCGTTTATCCTGTTTGTGCTGTTCAGCCCCTTGTATAATTTTATTTTGAGGCGTTTATCGGGCTGGAGGGCAGTGAGCTCCCTTATAACCTGCCTTCTGATAATTATAATCATCTTCCTACCATTCCTTATTTTCACCGGCGTGCTGGCAACCAGTGCGTATAATTTTTATCAGTACCTTAACGAAGCCTTCAAGAACGGGCACTTGCAGCAGTACCTTAACCTGAAAGACAGCCCGATTATTGAGAAGCTGGCATACTATGTTCCCTCAGTAAAAAATTATGACTTAAACGCAACAGAGATAATCACAAAATATCTGGGTACCGTAAGCCAGTTTATTTACACCAATACCCGATCGATTGTGACCGGCATTTCCACCACAATTATCGGTTTTGTACTCATTATGTTCATCACCTTTTACCTGTTTATTGACGGCGCGTCATTTTTATCCGAGATTAAACTGCTCAGTCCGCTTGATCGCAGATACAACGAGGAAATACTGGACGAACTTTTCAAAACCATAAAGCTGACATTCAAGGGGAGTCTGGTGATCGCCGTGGTGCAGGGTATCTTGGGAGCCGTGGCATTTTTAATATGCGGCATTGATTCATGGGCGCTCTGGGGGGCGGTTATGATTCTTTCCTCGCTGATTCCTGTGGTAGGAACAGCGCTCATCTGGGTTCCTGCCGCTTTTATCCAGGCGGTTACTGGTCATCTCTGGGCTGCCGGTTTTATTGTGGTGTGGGGTATTGCCGTCATTGGGCTTGCCGACAACCTGTTGCGTCCCCAATTGCTCAAGGGAGATACGAATGTTCATCCCCTCCTTATTTTTTTGAGCGTGATGGGAGGGCTCTCCTATTTTGGTTTTTTAGGGATTATTCTCGGGCCGTTGATCCTTTCTCTGCTGGTGTATATTTTACGGATATACAAAAAGTTTATTAACCCTCAAACCGGAAACGCACTCGTGTAAGATGCGTTCATGGTGCAGGAGTCAGCCGTGAAAATTACCAGAAAAGATGTGGCATACGTGGCATATCTTGCCCGCCTCCGTTTTACTGAAGAACAGCTTGAGCTGTTCACCGAGCAACTCAATACCATTCTTTCTTATTTTGATAAGCTACAGGAATTAGACACCACCGGCATTGAACCGTCAACCCATGCGGTGGATATGTGTAATGCTTTCAGAGATGATGTGGTGCAGCCGTCCTCTGCGGTTGATGATACCCTGAAGAATGCCCCCGCTCACGAACGGAACTGCTTTAAAGTGCCCAAGATAATTGAAGGATAGCCGCCGTGGCCAGAAAACTCTATCAGATGACCATCCATGAACTTCATGAGCTCTTAAAAAATCGGCACATAAGCTCTCGCGAACTTGTCGTTTCAATGTTTGAACGCATAGATGCGGTAGAGCAGCGTGTCCATGCCTATATAACGCTAACCAAACAGGAGGCACTCCAACAGGCAGAAACCGCTGACCAGAAGATAAGCGAAGGGTCTGCTGGGCCTCTGACCGGCATCCCCATAGCCATAAAAGATATTTTCTGCACCGCTGGCATTGCCACCACCTGCGGCTCAAAGATTCTTGAAAACTTCGTTCCTGTTTATGATGCGACCGTAATAAAAAAATTAAAGCAGCAGCATGCCGTATTGATCGGCAAAACCAACATGGACGAATTTGCCATGGGGTCTTCAACCGAGACATCCTATTTTGGTCCGACGCGTAATCCGTGGAGTCTTGATCGAGTGCCCGGAGGGTCAAGCGGCGGATCAGCCGCGGCGGTGGCAGCCGACGAATGTATTGCCGCGCTCGGCACTGACACAGGGGGATCCATACGGCAGCCGGCAGCATGCTGCGGCGTGGTTGGGATGAAACCGACCTATGGCAGGGTATCGCGTTTTGGCATGGTTGCTTTTGCCTCGTCTCTTGACCAGGCGGGCCCGTTTGCCAAGGATGTCACCGATACCGCCCTCATGATGAATTGCATCTGCGGATATGATCCTCTGGACTCAACCTCAGTCAACCGGGATGTGCCTGACTATTCCCGTGCGCTGGTGCGGGAGGTCGCTGATCTGACCCTGGGAGTGCCAAAAGAATATTTTAGCGGCCCCGGTATGGATCTGGAGGTGGAAAAAGCGGTCTGGCATGCACTGCGTGAACTGGAGCGCCAAGGTGCCACCATAAAAGAAGTTTCCCTGCCCCATACCGCATATGCGGTCGCGGCGTATTATCTCATTGCCCCGGCAGAGGCAAGCTCCAATCTTGCACGCTATGACGGCGTAAAATACGGCTATCGCACGCCGCAGGAAACCGGCTTGCGAGAGATGTATGAGTTAACGCGTTCCGAAGGCTTTGGCGCAGAGGTCAAACGTCGTATTATGCTGGGCACCTATGCGCTGTCCGCAGGCTACTATGATGCCTATTATAAAAAAGCCTCGCAGGTTCGCACTCTGATTCGTCGCGACTTTGAGCAGGCATTTCAAATCTGCGACCTTATTGTGACACCCACTGCGCCGACACCCCCGTTCAAACTGGGTGAAAAGATAAACGACCCGCTGCAGATGTATCTTTCTGACATATTTACCATCCCTGCTAATCTGGCTGGACTCCCCGGCCTGTCAATTCCATGCGGGATGAGTGCTGATGGCTTGCCCATCGGGATGCAAATCATTGGCAATTATTTTGCGGAAGAAACCATGCTGCGCTGCGCGTACTGTTTCGAGCAGCAGAGCGAATGGCATCGTAAAAAACCAGTGCTTGCCTGACCTGGGCGGTTATAGTATATGCACAAAAATTGGCATACATGGGTGAAGATCTGCGTATGGGTTGCAACCGCGATTTTGTTTCTGCATAAAAATATTTTCGCCCTCGCCAATGAGCTCACTGCCATCCGGTATTGGTCATCACCCACTTCCACCCGCATTGTCCTTGATATTAAACACCGGGCAACATACCAGGTCGTTGCGCAGCCCAAACCGGAACTGCTGGCGATAGATCTGGTAGATTTTTCAGGCCCGATCCCGACCAAAGGCCTCACCATTAACGACGGTATTGTAAAAACAGTAACTGCGCACCGAACCAACAGCCGCACCATTCGTCTCACCATTGAGCTGGTTAAACCAGCAGCGCACAAAATTTTTCAAATGGAGCGCTATCTGGAAATGCCGCATCGGTTAGCCATAGATTTTATTCGGAGAGACCTTGAACAAGCTGACCAGTTGCGCCGGGAAACGACCCGAAAACAAAAGAAAAAAGAGACGCGGATTATTATCCTTGATCCGGGGCATGGCGGCGATGATCCGGGCGCGATCAGTCCGAAAGGCATAAGGGAAAAGGATGTGGTGCTCTCCATCGCGCGCAGAATCGCCCGCACGCTCAATAGAAAACCGGGCATAAAAGCCTATCTGACGCGCACCGGCGACTATTACATACCGCTGGGCACCCGGACCAAAGTAGCCCGGGAATATGGCGCCGATCTGTTTGTGAGTATTCATGCGGACTCAAATCCGCACCCCGAACTGCAGGGAACATCAGTGTATTGTCTGTCGCTCAAGGGCGCTTCGGATACTACGGCCGAACTGCTTGCGCAAAAAGAGAATGCCGCTGACTTTATCGGGGGCGTACCGCTGGATCAGCATAACACTGATCTGAATGCCATAATTATTGATCTGGTGCAGACGCATAGCTTTAACGCAAGCGTGCGCTGCGCGGATATCGTGCTGCGGGAGGTCGCCAGAGTCAACACCCTGCTGCGGGACCAGCCGCAGCATGCCGCATTTAAAGTCCTCCGCGTGCCGGATATTCCCTCGCTCCTGATCGAAACCGATTTCCTCAGCAATCCGCGCAAGGAAAAACAACTGCGCAGCGAGGCATTTCAAACCAGGCTGGCCGAGGCAATCGCTGTTGCCCTTTTGCGGTATGTGTCTGATGTAAAACCGCTGCCGTCATCTGATCGTCCCGCCGCCAAATCTGCAACCGTTAAAGCTCCGCACCAGAATAAACAGGTGCGCCGCGCCCCGGCGGCGGAAAAGCCAAAAACACCTGTCGCCGGCTCCGAGAAACATAATACCGGCACTCCCGCCATGGGCATACAAAATACGGTGGCAGCAGAAGCCTCAGTAATAAACGAAAAAAAATTGAATGCAGGGCACGGGGAAAATAATCGTTAGTGGGTGAGCAGGCGGGAAACGCGCTGTGCGCCGGGAACAAAAAATTCTCGCTGCAGGATCTCAATAATTTGGTCGTGGCAGGGCCCATTGCTGGCGACAATACTGTGGGTGTTGATGGTGACCGGGTTGCCATAAAAATCCGTTACCTTTCCACCGGCTTCTTCCACATGAAGGCACCCCACCAGATCATAGGGTTTTAAATACTGGGCAACCATTACATCTGCGCGGCCGGAGGCAATATAACAAAACTCAACAGCCGCAGATCCGGGGATGCGCACCCGATTAAGTTTATGCACCAGAATGCTGAACAATGCAGAGGCACTATCCGGATCTCGTGAAATACTGGAATTGAGCAGCAGAGTCATATCGCTGAGCCGGGTTTTGTCAGAGACCCGGCTGTGTTTATCATTCATGAATGTTCCCCGCCCCTTTTTTGAAATATACAGCTCTCGCCCCCCTTCCAGCCGGTTGCCAAACGGCAAATAGGAGAGGGAAAATATAAAGTCTTTTTCCATCAGCAGACCCACGTTAATACCAAAGCTGTAACGCGAATCCATATAATTATGGGTGCCGTCCAGCGGATCAATAATCCAGGTAAAGACAGACTCCTTATTGATTTCCACATCTTCTTCAGAAAGAATGTTGTGCTCTGGAACAAATTTTCTGATGGTGCTGACAATTATTTTCTGTGATCGCAAATCCATGTCAGTCACTATTTCGTATTTTGATTTAACCATCCGTTCTTTTTTTGCATAAAAGGCGTCTTTCAGTATGGAACCCGCCTTTTCAACGGCGCGCACTGCAATCAATTCATATAAATCAATGAGTTCGTCTATGGTCTTATGATCCTCTAATTTTTGCATAGTCATGAGATGAAACTCCGCGCGCTGTGCTGCTGTTTTGTATGGCACTGATGATTATAGATGTCTCACGGATAAAGTCAATACAATAGCAGTTTGTCCGGTGCAGTAAAAAGCTCTCTAACCATATGCTGAGTGTCAGGGAAATATTCGGCACTGTTCGTGGTATCTTTAACGGCAGCAGCGCCCGCGGTGTCTATTCACGTGGGCAGTTCGGCAATCATCTGGTCCAGAAACGCGTCAACCAGTGCGTAGGAGCCGCGCGACACACCCGCAGACAGGGAGATAGTGTTATTATAGCTACTGACACACAGACAGAAACCGGGAGGAAACAGCACGTGGGGCAAAACCCATGCTGCAATGGGCGGCTGACCGAACGCCACGTTTTCAGGCGTTATCGGCCCGGTATTTGTCAATAAGCAGGGCACATTCTTTTGCGCGGCTTTTTTGCGCGCCGTATAGTCAACCAGCCGCACCAGCCAGCGGTATGGCAGGGCGGTCACCAGCGGAACCAGCAGCGCCTCGCTAAGGCCAAAATAGCTTTTCTTGCGCGCTCTGGTTATTGCCGCAACACGCCCTAACGTAGCTCCAAAGTCGGTTCCCGGGTCAGTGCCAAGATTCACATACTCAAACGCACTGAGATTGCACAGCGCATCCTCTCCTGGTGCCCGCGCATACCAGGCACGCAAATCAACGGTCATCTGTATTCTCAGGGCAGCGTTTCCATCCCTGTTTCCACAGCTCGCAAGGGAGCGTAGCAGGGCCGTGAGTATGGCATCATTAAGAGTTGCTTGATGATTTTTTGCAAAATTTATAATCCGGCCGGTGCGGGAAGCGGAAATATGTCTCACCCGATAGGACCAGGCAGTGTTGTCCCAGGGCGCGAGGGGAAGCATTTGAGTTGCCCGGGGGTGATTGAGTGACCAAGTGAGTATTATAAAATTCTTCAAAATAACCGGCAATGCAGTCCAGGGGAGTTGACGCATAATCTGCCTGCCGCTGCGCGAGCCGTGAATGTGCGGCGCTGGCTGATAGGAAGGGTCCTGCTGCAATCGGGTATAGGTTGAAGACAGCGTACGCAATATGTGGGCAAACCCGCTGCCATCACTCACCTGATGGGAGAGCTTTAAAATGACGGTGGTTTTTACAGGAGATGGGAACAATCCAAGGTTCACCTGCGGACCAGTGCGGCTATCCACCTGTTTAGTGCAAAAAGTTTCGCACTCCTGTTCAGTGTTGATAATGGAAAACGCATGCTGCCGGTCAGTTTTGCTAATTCGTTCCCAGTATAACCGGTTGCCCTGAACCACAAACCTGCAACCAAGTATCGGCCAGGTATCAAAAAGAATATCCAGTGCCTGCACCAGCCGGTCAGCATCAAGCTCATGGTCGAACACGGCGACAATGTTACCAGTGAAAAGACCAAGCTGGGTATCTATCGCGCTTGATAATATATAATCGCCATCAGTAGCAGGAAAGGTATTGGGGATACGTCCTTTTTTCATACTGGTGATTTGCCGTTACCCTCAATTATAACGGCCGTGCCGGTTTTATCAAAACTGTGGCACCGGTAGCAGGCGGTATAAAGGGTATGAAGCCCTGTTCAGACCAGATGACCCACGCAAGTGATTCATCTTCAAGGGGCACCGCGAACGCAAAGGTTATTTCAGACGGCAGCCCAACCTGATTAACACTGGTGACCATAACAGAGCAATGGGTAAGTTTCAGTGGCACATCCTGCTGAATCAATTCAGCAGCGTCACGAAATACCTGGTTCCACAGGCCGGTAAGCAACCCATCATCTAAATACCGGATGACCAGCGTACGATCATTGACACGCTGAACCGCTATGGGCATTGATCCTGCTGAAAGTAGAACGGGGTGCAGGTGCGTGCCCTGACCGGAAGCAGCCCTGATGAACGGCACATAGAACAGCATAAGGTCGGAGGGAATGTTGACCACAACCACGTGCTCCGGTGAAGATTTACCGTCACGTGGGGCAATGGTTTCTGCGGCCAGGGTTAACGGTTTTTGGACGGCACGCGGCGAAAGCGACAATAGGGCAAGCAGAAGCGGTGAAATAAAAAGCCAGAGTATTATCCAGACGCAGGCAAGCAATTTACGCGTCGTCCGCCAATAGGGCAAAAACCATGCAGCAGGCTCAAGAGCCATTTCCAGGAAGCGCGCGATAACCGCCATACAGCCTATGCCGATAAAAAAAAGGAACCGGTTGCTGGGCACCGTCGCACAGAACGGAATAGCGGACAACGTCATGCCTGCTGCAAAAAACCTGATGGCGGCATCCCGGCGCAGTATCGGCAACATACCCCATGCAATAAACAAAACCACGGTCGCTGCGCCGAGGGCATACATGAGTGCAAAAGTCGGCGGTAATACCGCCCACAGGTCTGAAGGCGGCAATGCCAACTGCGCCTGCAACAATACCGGTAATCGCTTCCCCAAGTCTATTATAAACTGAAGAGTATCGTTGCCGGGATCAGTATATACCCCCGAGTGGGCTACACCATAACCGCCTGCCAGATACAGTGTCCGCCAGAAACAAGCAGTAATAACATAGGGCAGCAACACAACCCAGCCGGTAAAAAGTTTTTTCTTCTCCAGGAAAAGTGCATAGGCAACCAGATACCCGCCCGTGGCTAATCCAGCCTCAGCGCTCAGCAAACTAAGAAAAAAACATATCGGCGCTCCAATACTACACAGCTTCCTATTGTCTCGCCGCCACCGATCATGGTTCAGCAGCGCCAGAACGCCAAAAACTGCCGCCATGACAGCATTGCGATTGCACAGACTGGCGGCGCCAATTGAATGGTTGTAATCAAGTGCATACAGGAGTGTCGCAAGACCTGCAGTCCAGAATGGACTGAGAAATCTTTGATAAAGCAGCCCGGCTGTCAGCACCAGCAGTGCATACCAGACAAGGCTGTGGAGGTGCATCAGCCAGACTGCATCGCCACCGAGCCTGAAATCAAGCCAATGCGTAAAAGAAGCCAGCGGCCTGAAAAAAGCAATGGTAAGGTGCGGATGCGTCCACCAGGGATACAGACCCGTAGCCATGCCCTGTCTGATAACGGCAGGGTCTGTGCTGCCTGACACAAAGGCAAATAGATCAAATGCTGACTGAGGAAGACAGCAGATATCGGTGTTCTGCAAAGCAACTGCCCGCATGAAATAGTCATCGCCGGCTAATCCGGCACACAACGAAGGCAGGACAAAGGCTATCGCAGCTAACGGGATCCAGATATTACTCCGGCGCCTGCCAAGCAGGTACTTTATGTGGCGAAGAAACGAGAAACAAAGGCGCATATTCTCAGTTCAACATCATTGTAGAAAAGCATCCAAATTGCTGCAGCACAGATGATTCATCGTTTCTGCAAGCCCAACGCGACATGCTGCACGGGAAGGCCAATTCTCTGATGTCTGAGATGTTCAGAGGCCGGATTTATGGTGGCGAACTTTTTGGTTTTAAAATAATTTCGGGCCGAATGCGAAACCCGGCAACATTCCGAAATTCATTATCGGTGCTATACGGAATTTTACCCGCAATGGTATAATGCTCGGCCACGACCTGGGACAGCTCATCTCCTGAGGTTAACAGCAGTTTAACATTGTCAACAGGTACCGGCTCGCCCTTGGCGCACAAATATCCCAAACCATCAATAATGATTGCTGAAAAGGCTTGTTTTCTTATTTTGTCCATAAGTTCTTCTGGCTTAAATCGTTCTTTCGCCAGAATTTGATACGCCCAGTAGGCTCCGCCGTTGAAGATCATTTTCTTCCCGGCCATGACGGCGTAGAACGAATGGTAGGGAATATATACCTCTCCCGGCAGGTCGCCTACCATAGCGATAAATTCTGCGCCTTTTTTTATATCCTCTTTGTTAGGGATCAAGGGCTTTGGATTATAGAGCTGAAGGCAGAGCTGCAGCGCTAATAAAAGATAGACTACTGTCTGGGTGCTCTGTCTGGTATCATCGGTGACTGCTTTTTTCAATTTGATTAATAACAGCCCCAGCAGGATACAACCCCACAGCGTCAAATAGATAAAATCATTGCGTTCTGAGCCGGGATAAGGCCGGATGCTGAAATAAGAGACAACCGCGCCAACCGCAGTCCATTCCCATATGGTAAAGTGAGTGCTTCGTGTGAGTGCGACCAGGCGGTGCACCAGAAAAGCAAGCACCATAGTAAAAAAGATAGGCAGTTTATAAAATATTTCATAGCGCATTTCGGTTATCAACTTATCCCGCATCTCAAATAGCAGCCTGAACTGCAATTCGGACAGCGGTTTGGTAACCAGTTGTTTGTGCCCGAGCGGATTGAACAGCACATAGGTGCCAAACCATCCGTCCGAGGCATACTGGAGAATAAAAAATACTGACAGCAGCAGAAGAGAAACTACACCGGTAAAAATAAAGGATTGTTGCCGATCCTTGAAAAAAAGATACAACGCAGCACAGGGGAGAAAACAGAGCCCCGACTGCTTGGTGTAACAGGCAAGAACCAGAAGCAGTGCTGAAAAAATTGTGGAAAAGGTAGTGCGTGTTCCATACGCAAGCACATAACACCCGGCAAGCAGAAACACAAACAGCAGCATGTCAACCCGCGCCAGGTCATACCAGGTACCGTGTATTTCATAAAAGCTCAGAAAAAAACCGCAGGTGAGCAGCCCGATGCTTTTATCCCCTCCTTCCTTGATGGCAATACGATAGAGCAGAATCAGAATACCCAAACACGACAGTAGGGAGATGATCCGCGGAATAGTGAAATTAATCGTATCAAACAGACGGTATAAAAGCGCCGTCAGCAGATAATAGACTGGCGGGTAGATCTCGGCAACAAAACTCGTGGATGGGGCGGCATATATTGGCTGCCACTCAGCCAGCCGCAAGCCATGACACACCATTTCCCCTTCTATCCATTCAAGCTCAAACGGATAGGTCAGGCGAAATGTTACACAATAAATAAACAGGCCAGAAAATATAGCCAGAAAAATGAAAACGGCGGCTCTGGCGCAGCGGAGCGTTACATGGGGCTTCTGCGCTTCTGTATTCATATGCGGTAACAGTAATCCTTTCTCATAGGGTTTTTTGCATGCTGAGAACCAGCACTATGACGCGGCTGTTTGACGCGGGGTAGTGTAAAACAGATGATAAGAACTTAAAAACGGCAGGAAATATTTGCTGTAATCCAGAAATAACAAAGACCGTTTAAGAACGGGCACCTTTACAGCCCGTTTGGCGATGGGTGGTGGGACCTGGCAGAGTTTTCCATACGCTGCGACTGACAGTCCGGCAGTATTAAACTCTCGGGAAAGCTTTTTTCGCGTCAACGTCAGATATTGCCATTCATTTTTCATGCGCATATCGGGATTTATCATGAGCTGAAATACAATCAGCGGGTTCCATGGGTTTGGTTCGAGAAATACCGCCGGAACGCACGCTTGGCATAAATATGAAAAATACTCCCTTCGTTGCGCCGGCGACAAATGATGCAGAAGATGAAAGTTAAAAAAAATAGAGTTGGGCGCAATGGTGTTGTTTTTAAAAAATTCCTCCATAGTCATATTCACGATGGAGACCTGTTGCGTGTCAAAGAGCTTTCTAAGCACCCGGGCATATGATTCTGAGGGCTCAATGAGCGATACGCGGGGGAAATTCTTCACCAGCGCAAAAGAAAAACGGCCCATGCCGGCCCCCATCTCATAGACCTGCGCATACTGGGAAAAATTGTCAGGAACAATAGTTTTAATCAATGAAAAAACAAAATCAGAAAAAACACCATCAGCACAGTACATGTACTTATGTGTGTCATGGGCAAAATAACTGCTGTTTTCCATCGCCTCACCTCATAATGCATAGGCGCCGCCGGCAACAGTCTGTCACCGGTGATTATGCTGTCGTATTACAGTTCCAGAAGTTTTTTCAAAACCTCTCTGGTTGCCAGCACATCACCCAGCGCGCTGTGCGACTGGAAACCGGTAATGCCAAATACCTCCTTCAGACCGCCGGGTTTTGACAAGCTGGTAACCGGAAACGGAACCTGCTGGCCTCTGAGAAGCGCACGCGCATTGATACTCTGTGCCAGTGCTTTGGTATCAATAAAGTTATTCCCTTTAATGGCAGCCGCCAGTCCGTCACGATAGCCGCTGCTGCTGAATACCTGTTCAAGGAATGCGTAATCAAATGGATAAAACTGCCCAACCACAATGGGCTCGGCAGAAAAGTTGCTGCTGATAAAGTGTGCAAACTGCTCGCATGCCATGGTGTAGCTGATGCCCGTCCTGATCCGCTCCATGGTGAATCCATTAATCTGCAACGATTCAGCATCATATTCAACGCCTTCAGGTGGACATACATCGCAATGAAATGTGTCAAGCACAGCCAGCTGATCGTTCAAGGCGGCGGCGGCAAGCTCCACCAGACCGTGCCGCGCCGGATGAAGGCCGGTTGTTTCCGTGTCAATAATGAGATAACAGCCTGCTTTATCAGGCACACACCACCTCGGACAAAAAAGAGCAGCGCACTATATACTCTGCCGGTTCAAGAGAGAAATGTTTTAAGATACGTATCGCGATCCAAATGGCAAAATTCTGCGGCCAGGGTTGCTGCCACCTTATCGTGCACCAGTGCCTTTGCGTGAACCATGCTCTGCTGCTCCGTAAACTCTCCCATTTGAACCTGCACAACCAACTGGTCACCGGGCTGCACGAATCTTCTAAACTTGACTTTATGCGCGCGCACCAATACTGCCTGCATCTGCTCCCATCCGTGGGCGGTTAAGGCGCGGTTAATCAGGATGCGGGCACAGCCGATCAGCGCGTCCATAATGACGACGCCCGGGAGCAGCGGCTTGCGCGGAAAATGATCGTTGAAATAATCCGCTGTCGTAGTGATGTTTTTTATCCCCACGATACGCTGGCGCTCTTCATAGAAAATAATGCGGTCAATTCCTGAGTCCCGCAAGTTTGGCGCTGCGCCTTCCCTCACCAGCGGAGAACGTTGTGCGGCTGCAGGCGCGGTCAGAAAAGGTTTTTCGCAGAGGTGCTGAAACTGCCGTTGTGCATCCGCTGGATCTTGCAGCGCAGAAAGCGGAAATAGATAACAAACGCCATGGTTAATTTCTATGGCCGGTGTTTCATTAATCAGAATGCGCGCATGTGCCAGAGCGCTTTCGCGCTGAAAACTCTCAACCTCGCCCTCCATGGCAATCTGGTCGCCCGGCTGAACATGCTTATGACACACATACTCGTCAAGCACCGTGATGAGCGGTTTAACGGCAAAATCCCGCGCCTCCACAATCAACCAGGAAAGCGCCTGGGCTGCTGCTTCTGCGGCGATAACGGGAGACAGTACCGGAAGGCCGGGAAAAATTTCAGCAAGAAATCCTTCATCGCCGCTTATGTTCTTTATGGCACGCACCCGTTTGCCTTTTTCCAATGCGCAGATTCGATCGACAAAAAGAAACCGCATAGTATGCGCCCTGTTCAAGTATCGGTTGTTAATGCGAAAAAACCTGCCGCGCTGCCGCCACGCTTCTAATGCCGTGCACCCGGAATCAGGAACGCGGCGCTGGTCAGCCCTTACTGTGTTCTACAATCAGCGTCACATTCTGCCCGCCAAAGGCAAACGAGTTGGAAAGCGCCGCCCGAACCCTCTGTTCCCGGGCACTGTGCGGTACATAGTCCAGATCGCAGGCTGGATCCGGATGGTCCAGATTGATAGTTGGGTGAATAATATTATTCCGAAGCACCAAGCAGGTTATGATTAATTCCACTGCCGAACTGGCTGTTACCAGATGGCCAATCATTGATTTCGTCGAGCTCACCGGAATTTTATACGCATGCTCCCCAAAAACCTTTTTAATTGCCTGTGTTTCGCTTCTATCATTAAGAATGGTTGCTGTTCCATGCGCGTTGATATAATCAATGTCAGTAATATTTTTCTGCGCGTCCGCAAGAGCCCGCTGCATGCAGAGATCGCCGCCGCTCCCGTCGGGGGGGGAGTCAGTTATCCGGTAGGCATTGGACGATGAGCCATAGCCCGAGAGTTCGGCATAGATACGGGCGCCCCGTTTTTGTGCCGCCGCCCGTTCCTCAAGAATCAGAATGCCGGCTCCTTCGCCCATTACAAATCCATCCCGCGACCGGTCAAAGGGCCGGCTTGCCCGATGTGGCTCATCATTGCGGGTAGAAAGCGTTCCCAGGAGATGAAACCCGGCGACAGTGTGCTCATTGAGCATGGAACAATGCCCTCCCGCGATAACTACGCTACATTCTCCGTTTTCAATCATGCGTTTGGCTTTTCCAATTGCATGTCCACTTGAAGAACAGGCGGTATGCGAGGTCGCCACCGGCCCTTCAATGTGCAACATCACCGCAAGTGCTGCAGTTACCATGTCGGCCCGTTTTCTAAAGCCAAACAGTTTTCCTGCCTCAGAAGACCGCGCCAGCAATTTTGCGTGGGCCCGCTCCGGATTTTGATATGCCTCCCGCAGTTCATCGCGGCAAAAAAAGTGCGGCAGCATAGTGAGCGGTATATATTCTTCATGGCCACCGAGCGAAATGCCCATCTGCCGGGGATCTGTGCGTTGCAGATCAATGCCCGCATCCGCGAGCGCCTGCTGTGCTGCATTAAAACACAGCTGTGCACTTCGGCCGATAAACAGTGCACAATCCTCAGGAAGCGGCACATTAGCCGGCTGAAAGTTTTTTATCTCTCCGGCTATTTGAACGGGAAAAGTCCGGGCATCAAAAGCGGTTATGCGACCGATGCCAGAGCGTCCCTGAATAACACCCGCCCAGGTTTCCTCGACGTTGTTTCCCAGAGGGGTCAGTGCTCCCAAGCCGGTTATGACAACCCTGCGCCGCATAGACATGTCTTCGGAGGTGCGGCTCTAAAAATCACCAGCGCCGCGAAGTTGAATGGTAACGGTCAACATTTGGTTATTGTGCAATTACCATCGCAATAGCATACTCTTTACAGTGCGAAAGTGATAGCAAAAAAGAGCTTATATGTGCCTGCTGCATCAGGCGCTTAAGAGTTCCGTGGGGGCAGATGCACGGTGCACCTGAGGGCAGATTTATGACTTCTATATCAGTCCAGTTCAAACCCTGAAGCCACCCTTTACCGACCGCTTTCATGACGCTTTCCTTGGCTGCAAACCGTGCGGCAAAATGTTCATAGGTATTTTTTTTTTGCCGGCAATATTCTATTTCGTTTCTGGTAAATATGCGCCCCGTGGACTCACTGTGGGTGGTGAGCAGTTTTTTTATTCTGCTCACGGCAACAATGTCGGTTCCTATTCTCATTAAATCAGTGACCGCGTGGTTGTTCTTCAAGAACTCGTTTTACGATATTGACAAAGGTTTGAACCGTAAACAGGGTCGGGATGTCGTCAACGCGAAACCCTTCATAAATCCGGGCGGCGTCAACCTCGGGCATACGTTCTCTCAACTTTTGCGCGCCGAGCGCGGTTAACGCGCCATCTACCAGCACCTCGTCCTCCTTCATCCCTTCTGCTGCAATGATATCCTGTTGAATGCCCCCGCGCGGAATTTTGATCCCGAAGGCCTTTTCTAACCGAAACACAATATCCAGCAGGTCAAGCGATTCAGCCCCCAGGTCCTCAAACAGCGTCGCCGTTGGCGTAACCTCCTCTTCATCCACGCCCAGTGCTTCAACAATGCTTTCTTTTACTTTCTCAAAAATTTCTTGTTCCTCAACCATAATTCCGTTCCATCCTTTCTTCTGTTATCGTTATGCTCATCCGCGAAAGCCGCCGTCAACGGGTATTATCTGCCCGGTAATGTATGCAGCGTCATCTGACGCCAGGAACACAACCAAGTGCGCCACTTCCTCGCAGGTTCCCAGTCGTTTCAGCGGAATGTGGTTCATCACCAGGTCTTTTGCCCGGCGCATGAACTCCTGGCTCATTTCTGTTTCAATAACGCCCGGTGCAACGGCATTGACGGTGATATTTTTTGGGGCAAGCTCTATGGCCGCAGCCCGGGTAAAGGCGTTGAGTCCGCCTTTTGAGGCAGCATAATTTGTCTGTCCTCTGCCGCCGCGATCACCCGCAACTGAAGAAATATTAATAATCCTGCCGCGTTTTTGAAACATCATCTGCGGTGCCACCGCTTTAGTGCAGTTAAAAACCCCGCCCAAATTAGTCTCGATGACATCCCGCCACTCCTGCTCCGACATGGACATAATCAGCGCATCACGGGTAATGCCGGCGTTGTTCACCAGTATATCAATACGGCCAAACTGTTCAATTACCGCTGCTGCCAGTGCTTCCATTTCAGAAAAACGCCGCACATCGCCGGGCATACATACCGCCCTGCCGCCGGTCTCGCAGATGGACTGCGCCAGCGCTAATGCTTTGTCGTGGCTTGAGCAATAATGACAGATGACTGCTGCGCCGGCCGACGCCAATTGGAGCGCAATGGCGCTGCCAATCCCGCCTGATGCGCCGGTGACAATTGCCACCCTGTCTTTTAATTTCATAACCTGAAATCCCTTCCCGACGATCTGAGAACACACCTTTCAGAAATCGTCTCGGCGTCTATAATTTTTTAAATATCAGTGCCGTGCATTGCCCGCCAATGCCCTGATTGATGGACATCGCTGTTTTAATGGGCAGTTCCTGCGGTGTTACCCCCACCACATTGAGCTGACACTCAGGATCTGGATTTTCATAATTGATGGTCGGCGGGAGCGTGCCGTGCTGCAACGCCAGCGCCGTGAATATGGCTTCCACTGCGCCGGATGCGGAACCGAGG
>Ga0101944_10002007_pt1 | contig 36156 bp, 17 predicted proteins | sample DewCreD2012metaG_FD_75245 | JGI IMG/M metagenome (GOLD analysis project Ga0101944, IMG submission 75245) | Hot spring sediment bacterial and archeal communities from British Columbia, Canada, to study Microbial Dark Matter (Phase II) - Dewar... ... | reverse complement strand
TTTGATGGCGACGTTGCGGTCGAGCTCGGGATGATACGCGCGGTAGACGCGCGCCATGCCGCCTTGGCCGACCAGCTCCAGGATGCGGTACGGGCCGAGGGTGGTGCCGATGAGGTGCGTCACAACTCCCCCTGGTCCGGCGGGCTAAAGCTTCAGCATATAGCCGATGCCGCGCACCGTCTCGATCAGGTCCGCCTCCGGCGCCACCTCGCGGAGCTGGCGGCGCAGACTGCTGACCGCCTTGTCGAGCGCGTCGGCGTCAATGTCGCGGTTATAGGCCCGGCCCCACAGCGCCAGCGCGCAGCTTTCGCGCGAGCAGACGCTGCCGATGTTCTCGTACAGGTGGAGCAGAAGTTGAAGCTGCGACTTCGGCAGGTCCAGCGGCTGGCCCTGGACCAGGAAGACCATGCGCTGCTTGTCATAGGTCAGGCGGCTGTGCGGCACGAGGGTGGGGTCCGGGTCCAGGAAACACAACAGGTCCTTGGGCGAACCCAGGCCGATGCGGTCCTTGTCTTTCAGCGTATGCAGGCTGTGGATGAGCCGGCCGTTGACGAACGTGCCGTTGGCGCTGCCCATGTCCGAGAGCAGGTAGCGGGGGCCGTCGCGCTCGATCTTGGCGTGGTACCGCGAGACCAGCGGCAGGGGGATGATGATCTGGCAGGAGGGGAATCGTCCCAGGATGTAGCTGTCCTCCTTGAGCAGGTGGACCTTGGGTTCCAGCTCTGCCTGGAGGGCGACGAGACGGGCCGGGGGTATTGGCGCAGGCGACTCCATGCGTTGCTCCGCGGTTGCTCAGTCAACGGTAAGGTTGTCTTCTGGTTTTCTCGGCCCTATCTCCCCTTAGAATACAGGTGAGCGAGGGAAAAACAGCCAGGATATTGAAAAGAATATCAGGTTATGGTAAAGCCTGCAAGCGGTTTTTTGCGAGGGTAGAGGCACCAACGACACCGGGCTAAACCCGCCGCCAACCTGGCGGCGGAGTGTTCCCGAAAGCGGGAGCGAGGGACAGGAGGCCGCCATGAACTTCAACGCGATCGTCGTCTTCATGCTTGTCGTGTTGGGTGGGGCGATTGTGCTGGGCGTCATGATGAATGAGCTGGGCTACGTCCAGGATCAGCGGACGCAGCTGGAGGCGCAACTGGCCGAGGCGCAGGCCAGGATCCGGGACATGGAAGCGCGCGAGGTCCAGTTGAAAGAGCAGCTGGTGAAGGCGCAGAACCGGGTAGGCCAGCTGGAGGCCGAAAACATCGAGTTGCGCAACGCGCTCAACGCCGCGTCGGCCCACGTCAACCAGCTGCAGGGCCAGGTCCGGGACCTGCGCGCCGGTCAGGATCCGCTGATGGCTGAGCTGGTGGGGCTGGCCGGGCTCGGCAAGACGGTCGCCGAGATCGGTCTGCCGGCCGGGCTGGGCCTGCTGGTGCTGGGCGGCGCCGTGATCGGCATCCGCCAGATGCGGGCCGGGCGGCGGATTGGGAACACGACGCCGGGGCGGCCGGGGAACCCGGCCCGGGCGCGCACCGCCGCGTTGAGCCGCTAGACCTGAAAACCCGAGGGGGCCAGGGGGAGAGCAGGGGGGCCAGATCGGGGTGAGGGGGAAGGGGGCAACGCCTGCCGGCCCGCGAGGCCGAGGGCGGCCAGGAGAAAGGGGGACGCCGCCGGGGTCGAGTTCGCTCGGTCCCGGCGGCGCTTTATGCTGAAAGCTTGTGCCGATGCGTGAGGACGCGCGCCAGTTGGAGCAGGGCGCGCACCTGGTCGAGGTCGTCCTGGCGCTCTCGGGCCGAGGCCAGCGCCGCGCCGAACAGGCGCTGCGCCTCGAGCCACTCGCCGGCCTCTAAGGCCTGGACGCCGGCGGCCAGGAGTTGCCGCGCGGAGCAATCGAGGGGGGATAACACCTTGCGCGCTCTGGGGGGGTCAGCGGGTTGACCGGTGAGCGCCTCTAATCGCCCGCACTGTGAGAAACCGGAACGAGGTCGGCGATGTCCTGGGGCTGGTGAGCCCAATTCGTCCCGCCCCCGGCCTGATCCGCCGCCGGGCGGACGGAAATCCGGAAGCTGCCCGGCCGGCTCAACTCGATATCCAGCGCGCCCGTGGCATCGTCGACGAGGAGGGTGAACGCCCCTTCGACCGGGTTTCCGTCCGGGTCGCGGACCTCCAGCGTGGCCGTGTCCTGGCTGGAGACCAGGATAGACGAGGCCCGGACCAGGCGCAGGCCGCCGGCCTGCGCCTGAAGATACCGATCGATCAGTCTCAGGTTGCCGCGCAAGGCCTGGACCTCTTCCGGCGACCCGCTTTGCTCAAGATGAGCCAGGGCCTGTTCAAAACAAGCCCTGGCCTGCGCCAGGTCGTGGTCGCCGAGGTCGGTGCCGTAGCCCAGGTTCCAGAGCACCTGGCCGGCGGCGCGGCGCTCGCCGAGTTCTTCAAACACGCTGAGCGCGTTCTCGAGGTACGGCCGCGCCGTGTGGAACTCCTGCTTCGCCTGGTAGGCGCGCCCCAGCCGGGCCAGGGCCAGCGCCTGGCCCAGGCGCGACCCGGCGGCCTCGAACATCTCCAGCGACCGGGCCTGATGCCCGATGGCTTCGTCGAGCTCGCCCTGGCTGAGGGCGATCAGGCCCAGGCTTCCCAGGGCGGCCCCGGCCTCGGCCGGCAGGTCCAGGCCCTGGCAGAGGGTGAGGCACTGGAAAACGGCCTGGCGGCCTGCCTCCGGGTCCTGGCCGTCCTCAGACAGTTTGGCTAGTTCCAGGAGCGCGTCCACCTGAGCGCGGCGGTCGTCATCTGCCCTGGCCTCAGCCAAGGCCATCTCGAAGACATGGCGCGCCTCGGCCCGGTTGTCGCGCTTCAAGATAGCCGCGCCGGCTTCGAGAAGAGCTTGGGAAAGAGTGGATTGGACTTGGGTCATCGCTCTCTCCGGAAAGCAGTCGAGGGCATAGCCGTCAATCGGGTCTGAAGAGCCGCTTCAGCCGATGCCAGAAACTGGCCTTAGATTTGTGTTGAAGGCAAAAGACATTCTTGGGCAGGTCCTTCCAGCGGGCTTCGGCCGGGCGAATAGAAAAGGCGAAATTGCCTGGTCTACTGGTGGTGACGTTGACATTGACGCCGGTCTCGTCCATCACAATTGTGAAAGCGTGGTTAATCGGTTTGCCGTCCATATCAACGGCCTCAATCACCATGGTTTCCCCGCCGGAGACAGCTAAGGCGGCGGCAAATGTGACCAGTTTGCCCATGGCGATAAACTCAAGTTGCTGGCGAACCGCCTCGGCGCTCTGGCGAGCGACGCGCGCTTCATGGGCCGGGCCGTATTGTTCGAGTAATGCTGCGGATTGTTCGAAGAGCGCTTTGGCTGCTTGCCAATCGGCCTGAGCGAGATGGGCAATCTGGCCTAATCTCAGGAGGATGATGCCCTGCGCGGAATACTCATTCAGGCCTTCGGACAGCTTGAGACCGCGCTCTAGATACGCCTGGGCCTGCTGAAAGTTCTGCTTGTCAAAGCAGGCGTCGCCCATCCAGATCAGAGTCTCAAGTTGGCCCGAGGGTGATCCGGCCAGCTCAAACAGGTCCAAAGCTTTAGACCAGCAGGCCAAGGCCTCATCAACATGGCCCTGGGTTAAGGCCAGCTTCCCAAGACTGAGTGATGCGGATCCGGCCTGGGCTCTGAGACTTAATGGTGCGCAAAGCTCAAGGCACTCCTGCGCGGCTTGTCGCCCCGCCTGGAGGTCAAAGCCGCTTTCCGAGAGGCGCGCCAGTTCGAGCAGAGCTTCCACCTGTTGATAACAGTCATTGTTGCGCCTGGCCTCGGCCAGAGCCGCCCCCAGACACTTGCGCGCTTCAATGAGTTGACCTCGTTGACGGGCCAACCGACCCGTCTGCAAGAGGCCGCTCACATCAGAAACAGTGTCGATCATGAAAAGGGTCTCCTTCCTGGGCGCCCTGATAGGCCCCATACTCAGACCGGGCAGTGTGTCGTCGACGATCGGCTCGGCGTCGCTAAGCGCGTTGGTGCTGTCCAATCGATCGCTGATCCATCTAACTCCAGTTGATCAATCTCTTCCTGGGTTGGAAGGCGATGGGCCTGACGCTCGAGAGGCGCCAGAAACTCAGGCGGCAGGATGACAAAGAAGCCCGCGTGCTTGAGTTTCATCGCTAACCTCAGCGCCCCGTGTTCGTTTGGACATAGTCCCGGCCGACTACATTGCCGCCAATGGTGACTTCATGGCCGGTAATGGCGACCCCGATGTTCTGGTTTGTGGTGCTGAAAGCGTTGTGAATGTGCATCACGTGAGTGTCCTGCTTCACGATCTGGACGATGATTTTCTCTGATTGACCCATCCATATCTCATCGCCTTCAGCCACGACGATGCTCGGGCCCTGGCGCACATTGATGATGGTGACCCTGCCTTCATAGGTCCGTAAGGATGTCTGCTCGAAGGCCGGCGGCTGCATCGTCGGCCGAGGGCCGGCGACGCTGCTGGTCAGGTTGTTGGCTGCCCGGCTGGCGGCCGCGGTGCCATACACGAAGGCCGTCGCCGCCCCCGCCGTCTGATAGGCCGACATCCCCGCTGAGAACAGCGCAGTCGAACCGGTCGCCAGTCCGGCGCCGGCCAGGACGTCGCCCGCCAGTGTCAGCGCCACCGGCGCCATGACCGCGGCGCCAAACGCCAGCGCCGCCCCCGCCACCCCCGCTTGGGCCACTTCTCCCCAATCCACAGCCTGAACGGCCCTGCCCACATCTCCGCCATTGAGCTGGGAATGGTGATAGATCTGGGCGCCGAAATCGAGAGCCACTCCGATCAAGGCGCCCGCAGCCGCGATGCAGACCAACGTGCTGACGCCCTCGAAGCAGTGTCCCGTCGGGTCCGTGTAGCGCAGCGGGTTGCCGCGGACGTAGGCGTAGCGGTTGAGTTGCTGCGGATCCTGGCTGTCGGGGATGAGGGTGTCCGGGCTGATGAACTGGCCCAGCGCCGGCGAGTAGAACCGGGCGTTGTAGTCCAGCAACCCGAAGCCGTCGCGGCGCTGGCCCGTGAAGCCGAAGTCGGTGGGGGCGGCGCCGACGGCGACACGTTCCTGGCCATAGGGCAGGTAGCGCGTCTGGCCGACGATGTGGCCAGCCGCGTCGGTGACGAGCGAGGCGCTGCCGAGATGGTCGCCGTGCAGATAATACACGGCCGCGCCCTGCCGCATCGCCAGCCGCTGGCCGCCGAAGGTGTAGTATTTGGTGACGGCTGTTACAGTGACGGCGACTTCTTGCCAGGCGGAGACGTTGCCGACGCGATCCGTGGCGCGGGCGCGGACGACGTAGACGCGCCCGTCCTGACCCTGGAAGGTCCCGCTGGTCTCGGTGGTGGCAGCCAGCCAGGACGTCCATTCGGCGGCGGCCTGGTCACGATACTCGACGTCGAAGTGCTCAAGACCGGCGCCGAAGTCTGCGCCGGCCCAGCGCACGACGACTTTCAAGCCGGACGCGGCTGGCGCGCTGACGGTGACGGTCGGCGGCGTGGTGTCGTATACGAGTGTGAAGGTGCTGGCCGCGACGTTCCCGGCGCGGTCAATGGCCTGCAGAGAGAAGACGCCCTCATCAACGCCGTTCAGCGCCACGGTGTGCGTGTAAGCCGAAGCGGCGCGCACACCACCGAGCTCCACCGTCTCGGCTTCGGCACCAGCAATCGCCGGAAAAATGAGGGTCGCCAGGCCAGCCGTGGTGTGCGTGGCGGCTTCGTCGCTGGCCGTGACCGAGAGCGTGATCCCGCCCACGGTTTCCGGGCCATAGTAGGTTGTGGTCCCGGATACGACAAGCAGAGGATCGTTAGCCGTCAGCTCGATTTCGGACAGAATTGGTGGGGTATGGTCGACGATGACGACGGCGTCTGTAAACGTGCGCGTGTTGCCGAGGCCGTCGCGCGCCTCGACCGTGACCGCCTTCAGGCCCTCGTCGGCGTCGTGAGCCACCGCGAGCGTGCCCGCGAAGATGTCTGCGCCCGCCGGTTGCAGTGTGACGGTGACGGCTTCGCCGGCCTGCTGGAGATCATCAACCCGGGCATGGACGGCGGCCACGCCGCTCAGCGGATCGCTCAGGCCGGCCGAGAATGTCAGCGCGCCTCCCAGGCGGACGTAGCCAGCCTCCGGCGCAAAATTCAGGAGGGTGGGCCCGGTGGTGTCGACCGTGAGTGTGATGGTGTCGGTTTTCGGCCCGAGGTTGCCAGCCCGGTCTGCGGCCTGGGCCGACAGCCGGTAGACGCCGTCCGGCAGCGACAGGGTCGCCTGCCAGAGACCCGAGGCGGCGGTTTGAGTGGTGGCCGTGAAGACCGCGCTGTCCGCGACGCGCACCGAGGAGATGGTGACAGTGCTGAACGGCTCAGCCGCGCCCTGCGGCGCCAGCGTGGGCGAGCTCTGACCGTAACCGTCCCAGGGCCAATGCAAGTGAGCAGGCGGCGGGACCAGGTCGAGATACGGCTGCACGAACTGCACGCCGTGGTTGGGCGCGGGTTGCGCGGTGTCGGTCGCATTGAAGACGATGGTCAGGGGCGCTTCCCAGGCGCCGCTGGCCGGCGACAACCATTCGCCGTTCCAGGTATGAGCGTCGCCATATGAGCCGGTCGGATGCATGAGTGGAGCCGGCCCGAAGCCGGGCGGCAGACTCACGCGCACACCCTCCGCCGTCAGCGGCGCGCCGATGGCCCGGGTGGTGGCCGTGATCTGCACGGCGTCATCCCGGCCGATGACAACCTGCGAGAGGGCGGCATGCGGCGCGACGAACGGATCGCTTTGGGTCAGGCCCAGGCGACAGGGGGCCGACGGCGCGCTGAGGTTGCCGGCGGCGTCCAGCGTCCGCGCCGTGACGGTGACCGAGAACGGCGCGCCCTGCGTGAGCGAGATCGGTTGCTGCCATTGCAGGCCGAAGACGGGCGCCACGAATTGCGGCACGTCGTCCTGGTAGATCACGACCTGGAGGCCGTCCGGCGCTGTGCCGCGGGCCAGGGCCGGCGGCTGCGTGAACCAGGTCTCGCCGTCCGGGCCACAGACCAGGGTCGGCGCGGCTGGGGCGGCGCGGACGAGGGCGATTTCGCCGACGGTGGAATGCGTCTGGAGGCCGCCGGTTGTAGTCAGAGTCAGACGATAGGTGTAGGTCCCGTCCGGCGCGCTGTGGCCGTCCAGGTCCAGGCCATCCCACAGAACCGGCTGGCGTTCGGCGGGAGCCCCGCCGGCGATGGCGGCGACGGCCCGGCCGCCCGCGTCCCGGACCTCCAGGCTCCAGGCGAGCACCTCGCGGCCGTCGCCGGGCAGGGCTGTGACGTAGAAGAGCGCCGGGCCATGTTCCGGGTTGAAGGAAAACTGTTCGGCCGATGCCTGGGCCACATCCTGGCTCAAGTCCACGGTGACGGCGGCGTGGTCCGTGGCGGTGTTGCCGGCCGCATCCTCGACGGACACGGTCAGCGAGTTGAGGCCCGTGTGGAGCGCCACGGACTCGATCTGCCAGCGGCCGCTCGTGTCGAAGGTGTGGGTATAGGTTTCGCCCCCCGCCGTGAGCGTGGCCGTGGCGCCGGGCTCGCCGGCGATGACAACGGGCGTTTCCAACTGGTTGAGGCTGGCTTCGTCCGCCGGCGTGATCAGGTGCACGAAGGTCTCGGCGTCAATCCAGAAAACACGCCGCGCGATGGTCGCATTACCGGCCTGGTCGGTAAGGTGAAGCGTGAGGGAGTGCAGACCGGGCGCCAGCGGCGCGGCCGGTGCATAGGTGAAGGCGTCAACGCCGACCGTCGGTGTGACGATCTGCTGGTCGAGCACCAGAACAGGCTCGGCCAGGCCGGAGCCGGCGTCCGTATATGTCGCGCTGAATGTGGGCCGGGCGGTGGTCAGCACCGCGCCGTCGTCCGGCGTGAAGGTCTGCAGCGCCGGCGGCGTGTTGTCGAACTGGAACGTGAAGAGCGTTTTCCAGCCGGACCAGTTGCCGGCGGCATCGCGGGCCTGCAGGCGCAGGTAGGTGACGGAGTCCGGCCCGGCGTCGGCGGGGGCCGTGAACCCGGCGATGTCCGTCTCGGTGAACGGCGCGCTGCCCTCCGGGTCCGCGCCCCAGTAGACGCGATAGCCGGTGACCAGGCCGGCGGGCGCGTCGTCGACCCCGCCCCAGCTGAAGCGCGGTCGAGCCACGCGCCCCTGCCAGACGCTGTCCTGGACCCCCTGGGCGCTGTCTTCGGTGGCGCTGGCCGAGTCGAGCACGGGCGCCGCCATATCGAGCCTGACCTGGACGGAGGCGGGCGATGCCCAGTTGCCGGCGGCGTCGCCGGAACGATATTCGACCAGGCCTATGCCGTCCGCCGCAAGGGTAAAGGGGGCAACGTAGTCATTCCAGGCGCCGCCGTCCAGCCGATATTGCGTGGCGGCGACGCCGGCGTAGTCATCGGAGGCAGAGAGCGTGACCGTGACGGGCGAGCGGAACCATCCGTCATCGCCGTTTTGCCCGGCAAGCGCGACGCCGGTTGCGGGCGCCGCGGTGTCGTATTGGAAGACGAAAGCCGTGGTCCAGGCCGAGGTGTTGCCGGCCTGATCGCGGGCGCGGAGCCGCAGGTACGTGATGCCGCTGTTCGCGCTGCCGGCGGCGTAGCTGGCCGACGCCGTGGTGTTGGCGGAGGTGCCGGTTGCGGACGTTCCCCAGTAATACTCGTAGCCGGCCACGCCGCTGACGGCGTCCGTCGACGCCGGCCAGGTGAAGGTCGGCGCGCCGCAGGCGTTCTGCCAGACGCCGCTCACGGCGCAGGGCGTCGTGGCCGCGGCCGGCATGGACGGGGCTGTCGCGTCCCGCTTGTAGACGGCCTGGGAGGTGGTCTGGTGACCGGCGTGATCCCAGGCGCGGATGAAAAGCGTCCGCGCGCCTTCCCCCGGATGGCTCAGGCTGGTCGATGTGGTCGAACAGCCCGGGTCGTCGGCCGGCCAACTGTCCCACTGGGCGCGCAGGCAGCGCGGACCGGAGACGCCGTCGGTCGCCTGGACCGTGATGACCGGGTTGCCGGTGTACCACTGGTCGGCGGCCGGGCCGCCGAGCTGGATGGCCGGCGGCTGCACGTCCACCTTGACCACGATCGACTGCATGGCGGACTGGTCGCCGAAGGACGACTCGGCCCAGTAGTAGTAGGTGCGCGGCATGGTCTCGCCGACGACGAGGGCGCGCGGGTTGACGTTCTCGGTACTGCTGGCAACCCCTGAGCCGGAGAAGCTGTAGGACAGGCCCGTGATCGTCTCGCCCGGCATCGGCTCAGCGCCGCTGAGCGTCAGGGTGGCCGCGCTCGTGCACCAACCGCTGGCGCCGGCGGTGCACGTGACGGAGGCCGAGGCGGTCGCCGGCGGGTAAGTAACCGGCGTATAGTAACCGGCCACGCTGTTGTAGCGCTCGCCATCCTGACACGGCCATTGCCCGAGCGCACTGCAGGAGGCCGCGTCGTAGCCCAAACCGGTCCCGTAACCGCACTCATTCCCCTCAACCGGGTTGGCCGGCTTGTTGTTGCAGCTCGGGACCCAGGGCTGAGCGGATACCTGGGCCGGCTGCCAGGCATAAGTCGGCGGCACCCACACGTTCACCGTGCGATTTCCGGGCCCGCTGTAATCCCGGGTCGCCATCCTGATCAGGCCGGGCTTGCCGCCGGCCGCGCCGGAGCGGAAGAGCACCTCGCTCATATCGTCGCGGGTGGTGTCGAGCTGGCGCTCGTACAGGCCGGCGAAGTAGAACGTCGTGATCTCGGCCTCGCCGTCGTCTTCGATCTTGAGCGTGCGCGCGCCGTCGCCGTCGTAGGCGAACGTCGTCGTGTATGTGCGGCCTGTGTTTACCCAGACGACGCGCGCCAGCCGGTTATCGGCCGTCCAGGTCTGCGTGTAGGTGACCCCGGCCTCGAGGCGCGTGAGCATGTTCCCGGCGGCGTCGTAGGTGTAACGGGCACCGTCGCCCAGGGCGGTAGCGGCGTGCGGGTGGGCCGGGTCGTCATAGCGGTAGGCCAGCGTCTGGCCGGCCTCGACCTGTTCCAGAAACCGCCCGGATGGATCGTAGTGATAGGCGTGAGCGTAAGCGCCCAGCGCGCCGCCGGCGGCCTCAGCCCGGATCAGACGGTCCAGCGGGTCATACTCGAATTGCTGGGTCTGCACGCCCGCCATCAACGCCGAACGATCCTCCAGGCGGGTCAGGTTGCCGTTGGCGTCGTAGGCATACGTGAAGTCGAGCAGACTATCGCCGACGCGCAACTGGCGCAGCCGGCCGCCCTGATGCGGCATGGTGGGCGCGTAGAAGTCGTAGGCCGTCTCCAGGCCGTTGCCGAGCGCGAGCCGCGTCAGGCGCGCCAGCGCGTCGTACCCGGCGGCGGACACGTACGGGCCGCCCAGCGAAGAAGCCAGGCTCTCCGGCTGACCGGCTGCGTCCAGGGCCGTGGTCACCACCTCGCCGTCCGGGTAGACGATCTGAACGCGCTGATCGGCGGCGTTATAGGCGTACTGGAACGTGAAGGCGCCCAGCGGCGCGGCCATTTCGCGGGTCTCGGCGATCAGGCGGCCGCGCTCGTCATACGTCCAGCGCGTGACGCCGGTCGCGTCCATCATCCGTGTGCGGCGGCCGAGGGCGTGGGCGTCCGCGCCGCCCTCATCATAGAAGAACTGCGCCAGGCCGGGGTCGGCGATGCCGCTGCCGGCCGGCACGCTGAACGAGCGCGCGGTGAGCCGGTCCAGTTGATCATACACAAAGGAAGTCGTCACGCCGCGCGCATCGGTCTGGGAGATCAGGTTGCCGGCGGCGTCGTAGCGGTAGGTCCAGGCGCCGAGGTCGGGATCGTCCAGGGCGATCTTCTGGCCGAGCGCGTTGTAGGTGAGGGTGGTCGTCGCGGAGACGGTTTCTATCCGCACGAGGTCGTCAAGCACATCATAGCCATAGCGCGTGACGGCGTAAGGCGCGCGCTCGAAATCCGGGGCGGTGAGGCCGGTTGCGTCGTACTCGTACACGGCCGCCAGGCGCCCGAACGCGTCGGCCTCGCGGACCAGCTGGCCGCCGTTCGCGTCGAGCACGGCGGTCTGAAGGCCGCGATAAGCCGATTGGACCGTGGCGCCGTCCGGGCCGATGACCCGGATCGTGCGGCCCAGGGCGTCGTACTCGCTGTAAGTGCGCGGGCGCGCCGCCCAGCCGTCCGGGCGCATGAAGCTCGCGCTCCAGGGCTCGAAGACCGGGAGATAGTCGCAGACGGCGCGGCCGAGCGCGTCGTAGACCACGTTTGTCACCGTCTGCCGGCCGTCGGCGGCCTCGGCGCGGACCTGGACGGTGCGCCCCAGGCCATCGTAGAACTCGAGGGTGATATGCTCGCAGGCCGCGCAACCGCTCGCCTCACGCCGGACGGTCTCCACCCAAGCGGGCGCGCCGCCGTCATGGTAAACGTAGCGGACCGTCGGCAGCGCCGCCGAGTCGCCGGCGCGGACCACGGCCGTCAGCCGCCCGAAGGCGTCGTAGCGGTAGTGGGTCGGGACGCGGTTGACGTCCGTGATCGTGGCCGGCAGGCCCAGGCGCGGATCGTACAGGAACTCCACGGCGTGTGACAACGGATTCACGACCCGGGTCGGATACAGGTCGAAACCGGCGGGGCCATAGTCGGTGCGCGTCGTGCGCGGGTCGGACGAGGCGTAAGCGGCCTCGGTCCCATAGCCGCCATACGAGGTCACGGTCTGCGGGCGTCCCCAGGCGTCGTAGTCGGTGCGCGTGTCCACGAAGCGCGCCGCGCCCGTGGCCGGGTCAAGGTCCCAGCGCCGCGTCGCCGTCGCGCGGCTGTGCGCGCCGGGCGCGGCGGTCCGCGGGTCGTCGTCGCCGTCGTAGTCGTAGCGCGTCTCGGCGGCCGGCGTCGCCGCCCAGCCATCGCCGTCGCGCGCGAAGACCTGCTCGCGGATGACGGCGGCCGTGAGCCAGCGGCCGGCGGCGACGTTGTAGGCGTATTCAGACACCTTGCGCCGGTACGGCGCGCCGTCCGCGCCGTAGTCGATGGTCTCTTCGAGATTCCCGTACAGGTCGTAGCGCGCGTACTCCTGCCGCGTGGTGACCGGCTCGCCGCCGTCGGACGTGGTGGTCTCGACCGAGCGCAGGCGCGCGTGGCGGGCGCCGCTCCCGGCGATGGCGACCTCATCGTAGGCGCTGGCCGTCTCGCGCAGCAGCGCCCAGGCGCCGTCCGCCCAGTCCCAGGTCTGCGCGCGCAGGGCGCGGCCCAGAGTCAACCGGTCCTGTGAGAACGTAGTTACCGACCGGCTCAGGCCCCCGATGCCAGACTCGTCCAGCACGGTGACCGTGGCCGTGCGGAAGCCCACCAGCCCGCCCGATTCCTGATAGGGCGCAGCGCCCGGCACGCTCACCGGGTCCTGGAGCCGGCAGGTCGAAGCGCCGGGCAGCGCCCCGAGCTGGCCGTCGGCGTCATAGCAGGGTTCAGAATATTCGTAGCGCGTCACAGCCGGCTGCGCGGCCAGGCCGTCCCAGGTCTCAACCTGCGTCACGAAATAACTGCGGCCGAAGGCGGGCGGCCGGTTCTGGCCGTGCACGTCCTCCTGGCGGCCGTCCTCGGCGTACGTGAAGCGCACGCGCCCCCCATAGCCGTTGTCCACTTCCCGCAAATACAGGTACGGATAACAGCCGCCGTGGTGGGCCAGCGGCGTGTACGTGAACGTCGCCGCCGGCAGGCGGGCGACGCCGTCCGCGCCGATCTCCTGGATGGCCGTGACCGTGGTGGTGGTGGACGAGCTCCCGCAGTTGGCGACGCCGCTGTAGGTGACGCCGCTCAGGCCGATCTCCACCACGCGCACCGGGCGGGCCAGGTCCACATTGTAGACCTCCAGGCGCGTCACACGGTGATTGTCGCCCCCGACGAACACGATGCGGCTGAGGTAATCGCTGTCGGTGGCCGTCAGCGGGCCGGGGGCTGGCGTCGCGAAGTTGTAGCGGACCTCGGCCGGGCGCGCGCCCTCGGTGGTGAGGCCGCCGTCGCGCTTGAGCCAGTTCTCATACGTGTACTGGATCTGGTTGCCGAACGTGTCGGTGGTGAGGTCCAGCTGCCAGCGCAGCGGCGTGACGCCCGAGGCGCCGCCGTGCCCGGCCAGCGCGAACGTGCCGGCCGCCTGCGTCACCTCGGCGTCGGGCGTGTAGCCGAAGCGGTAGGTGGTCCCGTCCGGGGTCCTGACGATCCAGTAGACCTTGTCGGCGTTGGGCGCGGCCGGGTCATAGACGCGCTGGACGAACAGGCCCGGCGCGTTCTGGGCGTAGTAGCGCACGGCCGCGGCGGTCGCCGTGTCCACGCCCGGCTCGGGGAAGAGGTCGTGGCTGGCGCCATTGAGCGAGAGCGAGAACGCATCGGGATAGACCAGCACCGGGCCGCTGTCCCAGCAGCAGTAGACGTGGACGCCGCGCCGCGTGATGGCGCTCCCGGCGAAGGACCAGCCCAGGCCGAGCGGCCCCTGGTCCTGCTCGGTGGAGAGCGTCAGGGCATCCACGCCCCGGCTGGAGTAGCTCAGGTCCACGTTCGGCGTCAGCCCGGCGCGGCCGGCCGGGACCGGGACGGCGTAGTGGTAAGTCGCCGCGCCGCTGAAGGCCGAGACCGTGGGCAGTTGCGGCTTGAACTTCCAGGCGGCGGGCTCCGCGCCGGCGGCCCAGGTGGAGAAGTGATCGGTCTGGACGCTGATCAGGCCGTCCCCATCATGGACCGTGATCTCGGGCCGATGCCAGGCCGCCGGGTCGGACGGGTCCTGATACGCCAGGAACCAGTCGCCGCCGAGGCCGGCCGGGCGCAGGTCCGCCACCAACTGCACCGGTTGGGCGAAGGTCTCAATGAGGGCGCCGTCCCCGGCCCGGCGCGCCTCGAGCGAGAAGCGCAGCGGGGCCGAGAGCGGGCCATCCTCGGCGAGGGCGGGGGACGGCCTGAGCGTGAGCGTCGCCGCGCCGGCGAAGGCGCCGGCCGGCGTGACCACCATGACGCGTTGATCCAGGAACAGGGCGGCCGAGGCGGCGCCGTCCACGGTCGCCCGCTCGCCGCCATCCGCCGCGGGCTGGGCGAAGACGATCTGCGCGCCCGCCGGGATGAGGGCCGCGAAACCATCGGGGAGCGGGGCGGGCGGCGCGCTGTCCGTCGCGGCGTGGTCGAGGATCAACGGAAGGAACACCCGGACGTCCGCGGTGGCCGAGGCCGTGTCGGGCGCCGACGCGACCGGCGCAGGCGTCGGGGCCGGCGCGGGAGGCGTCGCGGCCAGGGCCGGCGCGCGCCCGGCGGTGGCGGCGCCGAGCAGCAGGGCGGCGATGACGATCAGGCGCGCGAGACGGTCGAGGAAGGGGACGAGCGTTTTGCGGGACATGGCACCCCCACGGACCCGGGCGTTCAGCTCAGGTCGGATTGGACGAAGGCCCTCCGCCATAGATGGCAGACGGCGGACAGCAGGCGGCAGATGGCAGGCGGCAGGCAGGCAGACGCGCACGCGCGCCGGGCGGAGCCGGGCGTTGCGTGATAGAGATCATCACCGACGAGTGCGGGCTGCGACACTGGGCCGGCCGGCCCCCTGGCCGATGCGCCGAACACCGCGCGCATTATTGCGGAAGTCGCCGAGGCCGGAGCGATAGCGTCCGTTGGGGAGGTGTTTGGAAAGGGAGGAAGGTCTTCAGGTTAAGAGAGCCGCCGGCTCCGACTTAAGGTTGATTTCTTCCGGCAACGGAAACATCCCCTTCCCCCGCAGCGTTTCATGAGTATGCGATCACCTACCGAAAGGAAAATCAACATGAACCGCTTCTCACTCTCAATGGCGTTGCTCGTCGTGGCGGCTGCGCTGCTGGCGGCCTGCGGCGCGCCCTCTACCGATAGCTCAGCGGCCACGTCCGGCGACGCGACGCTGGGCGGCGGGATGCCACTGCCGGCTGCCCACGCCGCGGTGCAGGCCCTGGCCGAGGCGCGCGGCCTCGCGGCGGCCGACATCGCGATCGTCAGCGCCGAGGCTGTGGAGTGGCCGGACGCCTGCCTCGGTGTGGAGCAGCCGGATCAGATGTGCGCTGATGTCATCACCCCCGGCTACCGCGTCATCTTGCAGGCGGGCGGCGAACAGGTAACATTCCACACCGATGAGTTTGGCGCAGCGCTCGTCCTGGTCCAGTGAGCGCCCTGAACGCGCCGGGTCGGGAACGCCCGGCGGGTCCCCGTGGATCGTGGCCGGCCCGGGCGCGCCGCTTGATTGGGATTCGGCTATCATGAGGTGCGCCCAGAGATCACCATGACCAGCGACTATCCCTCCGTCCTGGAATTCGGCCTCGAGCCGGCCACGCAGCTCCTCAACCGGGGCTTCGCCGATTACTTCGTGCCGGTGCAGATGCCGGTCGCCGGCCTGCTCGGCATGGCGCGGCAGGACAGTGTGGACCTGACCCTCAGCCGCGTGGTCGTCCACGACGGCCAGCCTGCCGGCGTGGCCCTGGTGGCACGGCGCGGCTGGACCAGCCGGCTGGCGGCCATGGCCGTCGTCCCGGAGGCGCGCGGAAAGGGCGTGGGCGAGGCCTGCGTGCGCCAATTGCTGGCCGAGGCGCGGGCGCGCGGCGAGAGGGCGATGACGCTGGAGGTCATCGAGCAGAATGCGCCGGCTGTGAGCCTATATGCGAAGTGTGGTTTCAAGGCTGATCGCCGGCTGGTCGGCTACACGGGCCGGCCGGAGGGTGGGGAGAGTGCGGGGCTCGAAGAAGTGGATGTGCGCGAGGTCGCGCGCGCCCTCATCACGCACGGCCCGGCCGACCTGCCCTGGCAGCTTTCGGGCGAGACGCTGGCGCAGGCCGGCCCGCCCGGCGTCGCCTACCGCTCCGGCCCGGCCTGGCTGGCGCTCTCCAACCCCGGCGCCCCCGTCGTCGGCCTCCGCGCCGTCGTCGTTGAGCCCCACGCCCGGCGGCGCGGACTGGCGACCGCGCTGCTGCGCGCCGCCAGCGCGCGCCACCCGGGGAAGGAATGGCGGGTCCCGGCCATCTGGCCCGAAGACCTCGGTGGGCTGTTCGAGAAACTCGGCCTCAAGCGTGACCCCCTGACCCAGTGGCAGATGACGATCCGGTTCTGACGGGTGTCCGCGGGCCCGACGGATCAGGTCATCTTTCCAGTATCGGCAAGAATAAGTAGAACGGCTCACTCACCAGCGTGTATTCCCCGGCCGCGCAGACCGGCACGGCCAGCCGGCCCGCCTCGGGCTGGCGCTGGTACGCGCCCGCCGGGGAGCACGTCTCGGCCGCGTTGCGCCATCCTCCGGCGACGTCATCCCACCACAACACGTTCAGCTGATTTTTGTCCGGGCCGGCGAGGTCGGCGTGGGCCATCTCCAGCATGATGGGCTGGGCCAGCGCGGAGCCGCTCGCGGCCTGGAACACGGCGGGAGAGGCGGCGGGCGCCAGGTCCAGGCGGAAGCTGGCCCCGGCAAATTCGGCGTTCAGCGGGAGCGGGCGCGTGGGCGGCTCCTCAGGTGTGAGGTCAACCGCTGTGGCGGCGTCCACCGCGCCGGGCGGGAGGCTGGCCGCCGCCGTCCAGTCCGGGGCTACCGGCGCGCTGAGCGTCTGCCACTGGCCGGGGAAGACCAGGACGCGCGCCCCGAACTCATCCGCGCCGATATCGGGCGCGCGGCCGGCGTAACGCAGATAGCCGTCGAGGTCGGTCCCGACCCCGGCGAGCGCGCCCGCGTCGACGGCGGCCGAGCCTTTGCGGAGATGATAGTCCCGCCGGGCGGGGTTCATGAAGCGCGGGTCACCCAGCACGGCCGCCTGGCTCGCCACGGTCCCGGTCAGGTCCTGCCCGTTGCCGAAGAACAGGGTATGGTCGGCCGTGATCGCCGCCGTCCCGGACGACTGCAGGCCGACCGTGTGGCTGGCGACGATGGTGTTGACGAGCGTGAGCGAGCCGGACACCGCCTCCACGGCCGTCCCGCCGCCCGGGGCGCTCCGGGCCAGAGTCGCGTGGACCAGATTGAGCCCGCCGGCGGCGTGGTAGATGGCCGCCCCCGGCCCGCCGGCGTCGTTGTCGGCCAGCACACTGTTGACGATCTGACTCTCGCGCGGGTCCGGGCCGCGCAGAGCCAGCGCGCCGCCGCCCAAACCGGCCTCGTTATCGAAGAAACTCGAGGCGGTCACGGTCAGCGGATCGGATGTCTCCAGCGCGCCGCCGTAGGCCAGCGCGGCGGTGTTGCTGAGGAACTGGCTGCGGTGGATGGTCAGCGGAGCGCCGGCCCAGACGGCGCCGCCGCCCCCGCTGGTCCCGCCGCCGGCGCTGGCGTTGCCGATCAGGCGGGTCATGTCGATCAGGGCCGGCGCGGTGCCCGTGATCCACAGGCCCCCGCCTTGGCCGGCGGCCGTGTTGGAGGCCAGCGTGTTGTCCGTCAGGGTCAGGCCGGCGTGATAGACCTGCAGGCCGCCGCCGTACCGGCCGGCCTGATTTCCGGCCAGGGTGCTGCCGCGCACGGCGGCCGGCTCAAAGTAGACGACCAGGCCGCCGCCGTCGGTCGCGGCCGTGTTGGAGAGGATCGCCGTGTTCTCCAGGTCCACGGGCATGTTGTAGACCCACAGCCCGCCCCCCAGGCCGGCCGTATTGGATACGAACTGGCTGGCGGTGATGACCAGCGTGGTCGCGTCGGTTATGGCGGTGTCAACCAGCAGGCCGCCGCCGGCCTCGGCCTGGTTGCCGCTGAAGACCGCGCCGCTGATGAGGCCCGGCCCAGTGCGGAGATAGAGGCCGCCGCCCTGAGCCTGGGCCATGTTGCCGGTGAAAACCGTGTCCACGAGGGTAACAGGCGCAAGGATCATAGCCGCGCCGCCGCTGCCGGTGCTGGTGTTGGCCTCGAACGTGGTCCGCGTGATTGTCGTCGGCCAGGGCGAGAAGAGGGCGCCGGCGCTGCCCGTGAACGGCGATCCGGCCTCGCCGCCGGCGTTGCCGCGAAACGCCGAGTCGACCACGGTCAGCGTGTCTTCCGGGTCCGGGCTGTAAGCGGCGTAGACGGCGCCGCCGACGTTGGCTTGATTGTCATCGAAGGCGCTCCGGATGATTTCCAGCCGGCCCGCCTCGGCGTAGACGGCGCCGCCGTACCAGGGCGTGGCGTTGCCGACCCAGACTGTGTCCGTGAGGGCCAGCGGGTGCCCGGACAGGAACAGGCCGCCGCCGATGTAATCGGCCGTGTTGCTGATGAAGTAAGTGCCCGAGAGCGTGGCCGTGGTCGTGACGTACAACCCGCCGCCGATCACGGCCTGGTTCTCCTGAAACTGGCCGGCCGCGATCACGGCCGGCTGGGTCAGGTAAGCGCCGCCGCCGGTCGCGGCGGTGTTGCCGTCGAAGTCCGTGTCCGCGATGGTGATGGGCACGTTCTCGGCCGCGAAGCCGCGCCGGAAGTACAGACCGCCGCCCTCGTCGCCGGCCGTGTTGCCGGCCAGGACGCTGTCTGAGATGACCAGCGGGTAGGTCTGGCCGGTGTCCCCGGGCTCGTTCAACCCCCAATGGTACAGGCCGCCGCCCTGGCTCCCGGCCGTGTTGGAGATCAGGCTGACCTGAGTGAGCGTGATGGCGTTGAACGCAACGATAGCGCCGCCGTTCGCGTTCACGCCCGGCACAGCGTTGCCCTGGAAGGCGCTGGTGTGAATCAGCGCCGACGGCGCGCTCGTGTACAGCGCGCCGCCCTGAGCCGCCTCGTTCAGGGCCGTGTTGCTGATGAACTGCGTGGCCGTGATCGTCAACGCATCGTTGGAAGCGCCCGTGTGCAGCACCGCCCCGGCGCCGGTCTGGGCCGTGTTGCGCTCAAAGCGGGCGTCCAGGATGGTGAGCGGCCCGCTCGCATATACCGCGCCGCCCGAGCCGGATACCGGGCTGGTGGCCGTATTGCTGATGAATTGCGTGCCGCTGATAGTCAGCGCCGCGTCCACGAACAGGCCGCCGGCGTAGCTGCAGGCGTTGCCCTCCATCAGCCCGCCGGTCAGCCGGGTAGCGCCGTAGGCCTCGAAACCGCCGCCGCTCAACTGGGTGCACTGATTGTTTCGCCAGGTCGTGTCAAATGCCTCCAGGATGCCCAGCACATAGGCCCCGCCCGCGCGCGCGGCGGTGTTGTCTCGGAACTCCACCCCGCGCAGGATGAGCGGGCCGTTCGTGTACAGCCCGCCCCCGCAGCCCTCGGCCGGGCAGTTCGCGGCGGCCCCGCCGGCCAGGCCGTTCTGAAGGCTGACGTTCTCAATCGTCACCGGGACCGTGCTGGTGATGAAGACTACGCGGCCCAGGCCCTGCGCGTCGAGTGTGGTCGGGTAAAGGGCCGGACTCGATGTGCCCCAATCCGCGTAGCTGTACCCGCCCAGCAGGGTCAGCGGTTCGTTGATGAACAGCGACTGGGTCAGGCCGTTCGTCTGGGCGACACCGGCGCAGACGCCGGCTACCTTCACCGTGCCGCCGGCCGGGGCGGCGTTCACGGCCTGCTGCACGGCCGCGGCGTCGGCGCTGGTGAAGACAGTGGCCCCGTCGTCGGGCGTGGCCGCGCAGGCCGGCGGCGGCAGGATGTCCACGGTCGTTGTGGCCGTCAGGGTGTTAAGGGCGTTCGCGGCCGTGACTGTGGCGGTGTAGGTCCCGGTCGCGGAGTAAACGTGAGTGGCGGTCGCCCCGCCCGCGCCCGCGCCGTCGCCGAAGCCCCAGGTGAAGGCCACGCCGGAGCCGGCGCTGACGGTGGCCGTGAAGCGCGTGGTCAGGCCCAGGAAGGTCGGCGAGTCTGAGGCAACTTGCAGGCCGGCCACCGGCTGGTTGCCCAGGGCCGGGAGGCAGGCCGAGAACTCGGACGTATCACCGGCCGGGCCGGCCGCCGTGGCCGTCACGGAATAGCTGTACGGCACGCTGGCGGCCAGCGTAATGCCGAAGGCCGCCACGCCGTCCGCGCCGGTGGCGACCGCCGCCTGGCCGAGATAGGTCTCGCCCTCGCCGTGGCCGCTCGGGTCGCAGGCCGGGCTGGCAAAGAAGTTCAGGGTGAACGTCGTCGCGGCGGCGCTGGTCAACGTCCCGGTGACGGTCGTCAGGCCGCCGGTGTTGTCCACGGCGGTGAGGACCGGGAAATTCTGCAGGGTGTTGGGGCCAGCATCGGCGTCGGTCGCGTCGTTGGGCGTCGCGCCATTAGGGGCCAGGTCAATGCCGAGCCCGCCGTTCTCAAACAGACGGTTGCCGACGATGGCGTTCCGCAGGCAGTACGCGGCGCCGCAGTTGCTGTCCACGAAGACCCCGTCGCCGGCGTTGTAGGCGATGACGTTGCCCTGGCCGGCGTCCGCGCCGCCGATCACGTTCCCGTCGGAGTTGAGGCCGATAGAGACGCCGTGCCCGCCGTTGCCCAGCGGCGTCGCGCCGTCCACGGCCACGCCGATCAGGTTGCCGGTCACCGTGGCCGAGAAAGCGTCGCTGAGGCTGAGGCCGTTTCCACCGTTGCCGGCGATCAGGTTGCCGCTGAGGGCGTGACTGTTGCCGGAGACTTGGACGCCGTTCTGCCCGTTCGGGATGGCGCTGAGGCCGGCGGCGTCCGTGCCGATGCGGTTGCCGGCCAGGATGTGCCCGTCCGCGCCGCTGGGGACGACGACGCCGTGGTTGTTGTTGCCGGCGCCGTCGCCGTTGCCCGAGATCAGGTTGCCCTCCAGCGCGTCGGAGATGCCATCGCCGTTCGTGCCCAGCCGGCTGAGGTCGCCGCCGAGGTGGACGCCGGTGTCGTCGTTGGGGAGCGCGGCCGCGCCGGCCGCGTTCACGCCGATGCGGTTGCCGGCCACCACGTTGTTGGTGAACGTCCCGGCCGGGATGAACACGCCGCTGCCGCCGTTGCCGGAGATCAGGTTGCCCTCCAGCGCGTCGGAGACGCCGTCGCCGTTCACGCCGATGATGAGGTTCGAGCAGCCGCCCGAGCACGGGCCGACGCTGACGCCGTGCCCGTCGTTGGGGAGGGCGGCCGTCCCGCTGATGTCGGTGCCGATGCGGTTGCCGGCCACCCGCGAGCCGCTGGCCGTCGTCGCCAGGGCGATCCCGTGGCCGTCGTTGCCGGAGATCAGGTTGCCCTCCACGTCGTCGTTGACGCCGTCGCCGTCCGTGCCGATGATGGTCAGGCCGGCGGTCGTGATCCCGTTGGAGGCGTTCCCCCGGTCGAGCGTCCCGCTTGCGTCGGTGCCGATGTAGTTGCCGGCGATCCAGTTGTTGTCTGAGCCGCTGTCGATGAGCAGGCCGGAGCTGTTGTTCTGCTGAACGAGCCCGGCGGCCGAGATGATGTTGCGTTCGGCCGCGTCGTTCACGCCGTCGCCGTCGGTGCCGAGGCGGTTGCCGTCCGAAGCGGCTGCGATGCGGACCCCGGTCCGGTTGCCGACGGCGGTGACGCCGTCCAGCGCCAGGCCGAGATAGTTGCCGGCCAGGACGTTGCCGCCGGCTGACTCCAGGCTCACGGCGATGTTAAAGTAGTTGATCGCCAGCCCGCGCACGGTGCTGGCGCCGGCCGTGACCTGCAGGCCCGTGACCGTGTTCCAGTCCGCCAGGGCGCCCCCGTTGATCTCGATCAGGGGCGGGCCGGCGTATCCGGCGCCGCCCTGGCTCCAGCCGTCGAGCAGGACCGGCCCGGAGATGGCGGGCAAGGCGGACGCCAGGGCGATAGTCTGCGGGCTGCCGGCCGCGCCGATTAGGAACGTGATCGTGTCCGGGCCAGGGGCGGCGTTGGCGTCCAGGATGGCCTGGCGCAGGGAGCCGGGGCCGCTGTCCGCTGAGGTGGTGACGGTGAAGGTCAGGGCCTGGGCCGGCGCGTCCCCCGGGCCGGCCAACCACGCCAGTGTCCAGGCCACACTCAGCAGGCGCAACCAGCGGGTGGGCAGGCGGTGAGGGCTCATGGCGGGTCTCCTGGCGAGGCGCTGTCTGGATCAACCCAGCCGCTGGCCGCGCGCAGCAGTTGGTTGAGTTCCTCCAGCGAGAGAAAGTAGCGCCGCCGGCCGTCGGGGGTCTCCAGATAACCGCGCCAGGCAGACGGGCGCTCAGACCATACCGTCAGGATAAAGGCCGCCCGGTGTGCCTCTGGTGTACCGACCAGCTTGGACATGCTTCAGAGATACTGGAAGCCGGTCACACGCGTATCACCCTGCACTCAGGCCGCAACAACTATTCCGACAAATCGAAGAGAAACCGATGTTCTGCCAACTTCTGACCCTGGATGCCGGCGAAAGCCAGCATGACGTTGACTATAGATGCCTGACGGGCGAACCGGTCGGCCAAAAAAAGGAAGACACCCCTGACAGACGAATGAGGAAGGCCTGCCAGCGCGGGTTTTTACCGGCGCCGGCGGGTGGGGAGGCTGTGCCCGGCCGCCTGCAAAGCGGCCATGTCGCGCTCGATGGTCCGGCGGGAGACGCCGAGGGCGCGGGCCAGATCATCGTCGGTGGGGGCGGCGCCCTGGGCCTGCGCCTCGGCCAGCAGGCGCTGGAGGATATGGCGGCGGCGCTCGTCCGGCCTGGTGACGAAGTCGTCGTCAGGGGCGGCGACCGTCCACTCGATTGGAATGTAATCCGCCTCATCCAGCGGCCGGCCCAGGGGCGCGGTCTGCCGAACCAGTTGAACGCTGATCCGGGGCTGCGCGCCGGTCAGCCGCGCGTGCGCCTCGAGGATCGCCCGGTTGAGCGGCACGGCCATGAAGAACTGCCGGCGCAACTGCGCGCTGGCGATGGCCTGGCCCTGCCGGCCCAGCTCGGCGTACGCGCCGCGCAGAACGGCGGCGGCGCGCTCCGGCTGGTCGAGCGCCGACAGCAGACGGCTGAGCGCCCAGAGCCACGCCTGGGGCTGCTCGCCGGTGAGGCCGCCGCGCCGGAAGGCGGCCCAGTGCTCCTGGGCCAGCGTTTGCGCGCCAGTTCGGTGGCCGCTCTCCAACCAGGCCAGCCCCAAAATCGCCTCGCTCTTGAGCCGGAGCAACTCGTTGCCGAGTTCCCGCCACTTGGCCCGGGCGGCTTCGAGGAGGGGCACGGCGGCCGCGGGCTGGCCCAACTGGAACAGCAGCGCGCCGAGATCATGGCGGGCGTAGGCGGCCTCGGTGGTCGCGCCGGCCGCCTCCGCCGAGGCCAACGCGGACTCGTACTCGCGCTGCGCCCCGGCCAGATCGCCCTCGGCTTCGGCCGCCAAACCCAGCGCGTTGCGGGTCAACCCGGCGGCCACCTGGTCGCCCAGCGCCGCGTACATGGCGAGGGCGTCGGCGAGCCGTCCCCGCGCGGCGCGAACATCGCCCAGCGCGCAGAGGGCCAGGCCCTGCAAATGCCGGACGAGCACGAGGCTCTCTCGGCGACCCAGGGCTTCGCACAGCGCCAGCGTCTCGTCGGCCAGGGCGATCAGCCGGTCCCAGGCGCTCAGGTCGTAGAAGCTGGACAGCAGGTTGACGCGGGTGATGGACTCGCCGATGCGGTCCCCGATGGCCTGCTGTACGGCCAGCGCCTGCTCGAACCACGTCACGGCCTCGGCGGCCTGGCCGCTGCGGCGGGCGACCATGCCCAGGCCGCGCAGGGCGCGGGCGGCGCGGCCCTGGTCGCCGAGACCACGCGCCTGCGCCAGGACCTGTTGGAAACGCGCCTGCGCCTCGCGATGGTGCCCCTGCCGGGCCGCCAGGTCGCCGAGCGAGAAGGTCGACTCCATTTCCTGGAGCGAGTCCCCCGTCCGCCGCGCCAGGTCGAGGGCTTCGCCATATCGGTCGGCGGCCTGCCTAAGTTGTGAGGTCTGGGCGGCGAAACGGCCGGCCTGCAACAGCGCCCGGATGAGCAGCGGGCCATCCGCGAGCCGGTGAGCATCACGCAGGGCTGCCTCGATCGCCGCCTGTTGACGCGGGCGCTCGCCCAAGACGCCACAGGCCTGAGCGAGCGCCAGCAGCGTTTCGACGCGTTCGCGCTGCGCGGCGGCGGGGAGCAATTCCAACGCCCGCTCGAAAGCGGCCCGGGCCTCGGCGAAGGCGAAGCGCGCCTGGTCGGCGAGGCCCGCCAACTGGTAGGCGGCAGCCGCGTCCCTCCGGGCGCCGGCCTGGTCGAGGTGAAAGGCGCGGGCGCGCTGGTTGTCCGGGTCGCAGGCGGCCAGCCCCCGGGCGGCGGCCCGATGCAGGCGCCGTCGGCGCGCGGCGGGAAGCGCCTGGTAGACGGCCTCGCGGATCAGGTCGTGGGCGAAGTCGTACCCGGCCCCGGTTGGCTGGAGCAGGCCGCGGGCGGCCAGCTGGTCCGCCGCCTGCGCCAGCTTCAGCGGCGGCAGAGCGACCATGCGCGCCCAGACGGGATACGGCACGCTCAGCCCTGAGACCGCGGCCGCGTCCAGGGCTGCGCGGGCAGCCGGCGGCAGCCCGGCGGCCCGGGCGAGGATAGACGCGCGGCGCGGCTGTCCTCCGGCGGACAGTTGGGCCAGGACTTCGGCCACAAAAAACGGGTTGCCGCCGCTCAGGGCGAGGACCTCGGCCGCCCGGCCCGCGGCGGCCGGCGGGAGAAGCTGGGCAATTGCCTGTTGATCGAGCGGCGGCAGCCGTAGCACCTTCAGCCAGGCTTGACGCTCCCAACGTTGCAGCATGGCCCAGCCCAGGTTTTGCTCGATTTCAGGGCGCCGATACGCAATCACGACGACCAGACGATGGGAGGCGAGCGCGGGGACTAGAGCGTCGAGGGCGTCCCAGAGCGTGGGCGCTCCCCAGTGTAGGTCGTCCAGCATCAACACCTGAGGCGTTATCCTGGCGAGCGCGTGGAGCACGGCGCCCAGGGCCTGATGGAAACGCTGGCGAGCCTGAAGGGGCGGCAGCTCCGCGAGCTCAGCGCGGGCGCGCCAACGATCGTAGACAGGCGCCAACGCAGCGAGCATTTCTGCCGGCTGCAACGTCTCAACCTGAGCGGCGCGGGGTCCGGCCAGCGCCGAGGCCAGCAGTTCAGCCAGCGGCGCGAGGGGCGAGGCGGCGGGATATTCAGTCGCCCGACCTGCGGCGACGGCGACGCCGCGCCAGGCCGCTCCCGCCGCGACCTCGGCGAGCAAGCGGCTCTTGCCGATCCCGGCCTCACCCTCGAGGGCCAGCAACTGGCCGTGGCCGGCGCTGGCGGCCTCAACCGCTTCCAGGGCCATCGCGCGCTCGATCCGGCGGCCGACAAAGGGCGGGCGGGAGCGTTGCAAACCCTGGGCCCGCGCCAGCTCCAATTCGCTTTGCACTTGCTCGGCCAGCGTGAGTGTCTCGGCGGCCGGAGAAGCGCCCAGTTCGCGCGCCAACAGCTCGGTCAGGCCAGCATAGGCCTCCAGCGCCGCGGGTCCGCGGCCCAGGGCGGCCAGGGCCCGCATCAGTCCGCGATGCGCGGCCTCGCGCAAAGGATCGGCCGCCGCCAGGCGGCGGTAATGGTCGGCGGCCCGGATCCAGTCCCGGCCTGCCTCGGCCCGCTCACCGAGCTGCTGCAGGAGGCGCAGGTAATGTTCGCGCAACGCGAGGCGCGGCAGGAGCACCCAGTCGTCGTACACCTCCGGCAGAAGGTCGCCGGCGTACAGGGCGAGGGCCTGCTCCCAGTGGGCTGGATCGGCGCTCCGGGCCAGGCGTTCGAACTCCCAGGCATCCACCCAGGCCTCCGGCCCGGCGCTCAGGGTCAGAGAGTCGTCGTCGGTCTTGAACACGACGCCGAGCGTTTTGCGCAGGCGGTACAGCGCGTTGGAGAGGTAGCGCCCGGCGCGGTCGGGGGGCGCTTCGGGCCAGAGCAGGCCGGCCAGGCGCTCGCGGGGGTGCGCGGCTTCGGGGGAGAGGAGCAGATACGCCAGCAGGCGGCGGGGCTTGCCGCCGGGCAACTCAAGGGACCGGTCCGGGCCTCGGACGCGCAAACCGCCTAACAGGAAACAACGCAGGCGAGGGTTCACGGCGCGCCGGAGCCATACAGCCGGGCGTACATCTCGAAATACTCGTACGACGTCTGGATGTAGCCGCGCGCATCCGGCAGGCGCACGACCTCGACAAACAAGTCGGGGTCGCCGCCGGCCAGGTCCGCCCAGGCGTCGGCGTTGCCGGGGCCGGCGTAGTAGCCGGCCAGCAGCACCTCCGGGCCGCCGCGCGCCGCCTGGCCGACGAACGAAAGATAGTAAGCGCCCATCGGGATGGAGACGGCCGGGCGGTACAGGTCCTCCAGGTCAAAGTCCGCCAGGCCCAGCTTGCGCGCGATCTCGTCCGCCGTGGCCGGGATGATCTGGTTGAGGCCGCGCGCCTCGGCGCTGGAGAAGGCGTACTTCCAGAAGAAGCTCTCGATGCGCATCTTGGCGTACATCAAAAAGGGATGCTGGCCGTACTGCGCGCCGGCCGCGACCACGCGGTCCGCGAACGGGGCCGGGTAGCGCAGGCGCTGCAGGAGCGCCGGGCCCAGCGTCAGGTCGGTGACGCCGGCCAGGTCCAGCACGCGGCGCGCCGAGCGGATGCTCAGATCATACGCGCCCAGGTCGTTCCAGTAGAGCGCCAGCGGCCACATCGCCAGCGGGTCGCCCTGCAGGTCGAGGCGCAGGCTGTCGAACTCGGCATGGGCCTCGCGCAGCAGGCCCAGCCGCCACAGCTCGGCCCCGCGCGCGAAACGCGCCTCTTTCCAGATGCCGGCGCCGAGCGTGCTCAAACCGGAGGCGTTTTCGGCCTGCGGAATCGACGCCCGCAACCAGGTCTCGGCCTCGGCCAGCTCGCGGGCGCGGTCGGTCTCGAAGCTGAAGCCGGCGGGCGGCGTGAACGGCGCTTCACCGCGCAGGAGCTGGGCGGCGCGCAGCGAGTAGTAGCCGCCGGGGTCGAGGCCGGCCGCCTTCATCCAGGATTCGCGCGCCGCCTGGCGGTCGCCCTGTTTCTCCTTGACCTTGCCGATCCACAGCCAGCCGCGCGCGTGCTGGGCGGCGTCCGCCCCGAGCGTCGTCGCCATCTCAAAGCGCCGCGCCGCCGCCGGGAGATCGCCGGCGCGGTACAGGACGAGCCCGGCCTGCATGGCGGCGTCGGCGGCCTGGGCGGATTGGGGGTACTCGGCCGCGATGCGTTCCCAGAGCTGCGCGGCGCGCGTGAAATCCTGGTTGCGCTCGCACAGGCGCGCGGCGCGATACAGGGCGTCGGGGGCCTCCGGCGACTGCGGCGCGGCGGCGGCGAAGGCCTCGAAGGTGGCGACGTCGGCTGGATAGTCCTGGATGAACGCGATCTGGAAATAAGCCGGCTGCCAGAAGGCGTCGCCCGGGAAGCCCTCCACCAGCTGGCGGAAGGCCGCGACGGCGTCCGCCCGGCGGTTCAGGGCGTTCAGAGTAAGGCCTTTGTAGTACAGGGCCGTCGTGTCGCCGGGATCGGCGGCCAGGGCGCGGTCGAAGGCGGCCAGCGCCGGCTCGTAATTCCGGGCGTGGTAGTTGGTCAGCCCGCGGGCCAGTTCGGGCACCGGCGCGCCGTCGTTCACCAGGGTGAGCAGGCCCTGAAAGGTGTCCCCGGCCGAAGGGTAGTCCGTGACGGCGGACTGATATTTAGCGTAAGCCTCGTCGCGTTGACCGGCGGCGTACAGGGCATGACCGGCCAGGATCAGGGCGCGGGCCCGGCGCCAGTCCTGGTCCGTCTCGCGAAAAATCGCGTCATACTCGGCCAGCGCGGCCGCCCGGTCGCCTTGCAGAAGATAGACCTCGGCCAGGCGCTCGCGGAGCGTGAACGTCTCGCCGACGCGCGGCGCGGCGAGGGCGGCCTGGTAGGCCTGGGCGGCGAGGGCATAGTCGCCGCTGAAGGCCGCGGCCTGGGCGATGCGCTCCTCGACGTACGAGTCGAGCACGGCCGGGCGCAGGCGCTGGTAGTTGCGGTAGCCTTCGATGGACTGCGCCCACAGGCCGAGCGCGCGGAAGGCCTCGCCGAGCAGGAAGTGGGCGTCGGCGACCAGGGAGGCGGCGGGGAACTGCTCCAGAATCTGGGCGAGCTCGCGCGTGGCCGCCTCGGCGTCGCCGGCGTACAGGCGGGCCTTGCCCAGGCCGAGCAGGGCGGAGGCGCGCAGGTCGGGATCGGCGCTCTGGGTCAGGACAGCCTGATACTCGGCGATGGCCAGGTCCCAGTCCCCGGCGAACAGGGCGTCGTCGGCGGACGCGATGCGGGCGGCCGGCTCCGGCGTGGGGGTGGGCGTGGGAGTCGCGGTCGGCGTGGGCGTGGCCGACGGCGTGGGGGTGAGCGTGGGGGTGGGCGTGGGCGTCGGGCTGAAGAACGGCAGGGGCCCGCCGCAGGCGGTGAGGAGGCAGCTGAAAGAGAAGAGGCAGAAGAGTCGTCTGCCGTCTATTGTGCGGGGAGTCATGCGCGGGACTATACCTGACTCCCCGGCGGCGGGCTACTTGTCCATAAAGCCAAGATCGCAGATGAAGCCCGCTCGCACGCACGCGCCGGGTTATTTTCCAGAAAATGACGGCGGGCGTTTTTCCAGGAAGGCGGCGACGCCTTCTTTGTAATCGGCGGTGCGGCCGGCGGCCTCCTGAAGATGGGCCTCGTAGTCCAGGGCCTCGTCGATGGACGTGAGCAGCGCCCGGTTCATGGCCCGCTTGGTCAGGCCGAAGGACTTCGTCGGGCCTTTGGCGAAGCGGACGGCGATTTCGCGCACGGCGGCGGCCAGCTGGTCCGGCGGGAAGACCTTGTTCACCAGGCCGAGGGCGGCGGCGTCCTCGGCCGTGAGTGGGTCGTTGGTGAGCGCGAACTCGTAAGCGCGCCCGTAACCGATCAGGCGCGGCAGGAAGAAACTGACGCCTGAATCCGGGGCGAGGCCGATGCCCGTGAACGCGAAGCGGAGCCTGGCGCCCGGGGCGGCGTAGCGCAGGTCGCAGGCCAGGGCCAGGCCGAGGCCGGCGCCGGCGGCCGCGCCGTTCACCTGGGCCAGGACCGGCTTCTCCAGCGCGCGTAGTTTGGAGACGATCGGGTTGTAGGTGCGCAGGAGGTGCTCGCGGAATGAGATCGCGCCGCGGTCGCGCACGGCGCCCAGGTCCTGGCCGGCGCAGAAACCCTTGCCGGCCCCGGTCAGCACCAGGCAGCGCGCGGCGTCGTCGCGCTCGGCCTTCCTGAGCGCGTCCTGCAATTCCTCGGCCATGCGGTCGTTGAAGGCGTTGAGGACTTCCGGGCGGTTGAGCGTGATGGTGAAGACGCCGTCGGTCAGATCGGTGAGGAGGGTGTCGTAGGGCATGGTGTCTCCCGTTTACAGCGCGCAATAACGGTCGATGCGGCGCTCGATGACTTTGAGGCTGTTCTCCCAAAACGCGCGCTGGCGCAGGTCCAGGCCGAAGCGGGCGGCCAGGTCGGCGGCGCGGCCCTCGCCGGTGCTGGCGAGCAGCGCCTCGTACTCCGGGATGAACGCGGCGCCGCGCTCCTGGTAGAGCGCGTACAGGCCGGCGCCGAAGAGCAGGCCGAACGCGTACGGGAAATTGTAGAACGACAGGTCGGTGCGGTAATAGTGCGGCTTCCAGGTCCACATGTACTTGTGGCGGAAGTCGGGATCCAGGCCGTCGCCATAGGTCTCCGCCTGGGCGCGCAGCATGATCTCGCTGAAGTCGTCGGCGGACAGCTCGGCCTGGGCGCGGCGCTCGAAGACCTCTTTCTCGAACAGGTAGCGCGAGGCGATGTCCACGACCACGCCGGTGGCGCCGATCAGCGCCGTCTCCAGGATGGCGAGCTCCTCGTCCGGCCCGGCGGCGTCGGCCAGCACAGCCTCGGTGATGATCGTCTCGCAGAAGATGGAGGCCGTCTCGGCCAGGGTCATGGGCGTGACGCGCTGCAGGGCGGTCCGGGCGTGCAGGCCGTCGTTGTGGAAGGCATGGCCCAGTTCGTGGGCGAGCGTGAACACCTGGTCCAGCGAGCCGTCGAAGTTCATGAGCACGCGCGACTCCCCGACGGCGGGCAGGTCCAGGCAGAACGCGCCGCCGCGTTTGCCGGCGCGCGGTTCGGCGTCCACCCAGCGGCCGGCGAAGGCGCGCCGGGCCACGCCCGCCAGCCGGGGGCTGAAGCGCCCGAACTGGTCGAGGATGAAGGCTTCAGCCTCGGCGAAGGTGTAGGTCCTCTCGGAGGCCCCGACCGGCGCGAGCAGGTCGTACCAGGGCAGGGCGTGTTTGCCCAGGCGCCCGGCCTTCTTCTTCAGGTAGCGCCGGAAGGCCGGGAACGAGTCCCACATCGCGCCGAGCATGGCATCGAGCGTCGGCCGGTCGATACGGGCCTGGTCCAGGGCTTCGTGCAGGGCATCCGTGCGGCCGCGGCGCCGGTTGAGCGTGTGGGCGGCGCCCTTGACGCCGTTGAGGCAGGCCGCCAGCGGCTCGCGGACCGACTCCAGCGCGACGATCTCGGCGAGGTAGGCCCGCCGGCGCACTTCGGGGTCGGGGTCGTGATACAGGTTCTGGAGCGCGGGCAGGGGCAGCCGCTCCGTCTGGCCGTTTTTCTCGAACGGGACGACCAGCTGCGAGCACAGGGTGTTCTGGAGCTTGCTCCAGGCCGTGGGGCCGCTCAACGACAGCTCGGCGGCCAGCGTCTCCTCCGGCTCGCTCATCAGGTAGCGGCTCTGCTCGGCCGACTCGGTCAGGTAGAAGGCGTGCTGCCGGGCGGTCTCATTTTCGACGAGCGCGGCCGCGAGCGCCGGGCCGAGCGTCCCCAGCCATTTCTGGAAGCGCACCTCGGCCGGGTTGAGCCGGACGCGCAGCGCCTGGACCTCGGAATACAGGCGCTGGGCGATAGGGTCGAAGGAGTTGACGGCGACGAAGGTGTAGACGTACGCGCGGATGGTGGCGTAGAGGCGCAACGCGGCGTTCAGCCGGTCCAGGACGCCGCCGATGAGGTCGCCCACCGCCGCGCCGTTTGTGATCACGGCGCCGCCCGCGCCCACGCCGTGCCCGGCCAGATAATGGTCCAGGTCGTCGATCTGCGCCGCCAGGTCAGCCAGGGCGCGCTTCAGTTCATCCGACTCCAGGCCGGGATAGACATTCGAGACATCCCAGTGGGGGAGGGCGAGGGCAGAAGCAGTGGCAGTCATGCAGCCTCCGATGGGCTAATGGGATTGAGCGGCATGCCGCTCATCGTCGGTCCATTGGGTCGGGTTGCGACGAATGTAGGCGCGGATGCGGGCCAGGTCCGCGTTATCGCGGACGACGTGTTCCCAATAATTGCGTTGCCAGACCGGGACGCCGGCGGTCCCGCGCAGCGTGTTGATGCGTCGGGCGGAGAACGATTTAAAGGCGCGGACGATTTCGGACAAGGGATGCCGCGCCGATCCCGTAGGGGCGGGTGGCGTCGTTGTCGTCGTAGGGGCGGGTCTTCGACCCGCCCCTACGACGACGGGACCCGCCCCTATGACAATTGAATCATCCTCATCTAAAAGGAAAACGATCCCATGCACATGATCCGGCATCACCACGAATTCATCCAGCGTGATATGGGGATAATGGTTCGGCAAATCGCGCCAGGCCTGCGCGACGGCCAGCCCGAATTCGTTCAAGCGCACGGCGTGATCCACGATGTCACCGAACAGGCAGGCCTTCCGCCAGGCGCAGATGGTCACAAAGTAACCGCCCGGCGAAGCATAATCGAAGCCTCGCAACCGGATCGAACGCCGCCGATGCTTGTCCGGGTCGAAAGGCATGGTCATACCGTCCCGCGCGCCCGCAGCCAGTCCTCGACGACCTCCCAGAGCACGTCCTCGACGCGCACCATCTCGATGGCCTGGCCCGGTTCCAGGCCGACGAAGTCGTATTCCGGGTCATCGGCGATGTCGTTGAGGGTGTAGAAGGTGCTGGCCAGGCGGTAACGGCGCGCGGGATCGAGCGCGACGCCGTCCACGCGGCAGGCCGTCAACTGCTCGCCGGCCGGCCGCGCCAGATCGAAGTCGATTTCCACGTTGTCGGACCCGGCCGGCAGGCCAAGCGGCGGCTCGCCGCGGTGCGGATTGAAGGACTCGGTGCGATATTTTGAGGCCAGCATCCGGTTCAGCATCCGCGCGATCTGAGCGCCGGAGACTTCGGCGGCGGTGACGTGCGCGCTGCCCGGCAGGGCCTCATACAGGTCGCGGCGCCGGATCGGGCCGGCCGCCAGCCCGCGTTTGGCGAAGCCGCTGAACAACAGCGCCAGGTCGGCGTGACAGACCTGGCGCAGGGCCTCGGCGACCAGGCCCGCCACAGGCGAGGGCGCGTCCAGGGTGTGGGGAAAGTCCCGGCGCGCGACGGCGACCGGCGCGTCCAGCAGGCGCGCGGCCTCCTCGCGCACCAGCTCCAGCGTGGCTGAAATCGTCGGGTCGGCGGGCACGCCGTCGCCGCAGGCGTGCAGTTGGCCGGCGTAAGCCGTCACCCGGCCGGTCGCGTCGTCGATCTCCAGGTCCAGCTGGCCCAGCCAGCGCCCGTAATGGCCGGCCTGGACGATCAGGGTTTCGCCGACCTTCACCGGCGTCTCCAGGGCCAGATGCGAGTGCCCGCCGACGATGACGGCGATCTCCGGGCAGGCCTGCGCTGCGTCGTAGTCGTTGAACTCGTTTGGGACGCGCCCGCTTTGCCGGTCTTCGGGCGGGAACGCTCCGAGGTGTGAGAGCAGCAGGATAAGCTGCGCGCCTCCGGCGCGCAGCGACTCGATCTCGCGGCGCAGGACGGGCAGCGGGTCGAGCGCGTCGTAGCCGAAGCGCGTGTAGCCGGCGCCGTAGCGGGCGGTGGCGCTGGTCAGGCCGAGCCTGAAGCCGTCCAGGTCGAAGAGGTGGGACGCCTGCAGCCCGGGCACGGCCAACCGCGCCGGGTCGGCGCAATCCGCCAGGTTGGCGGCCAGCATCGGGAAGGGGGCGGCGGCCACGAGTTGTTCCAGCGCCCGGCGCCCCCATTGCAGGGCCTCGCCGTTGCCCACCACGCTGGCCTGCACGCCCATCGCGCCCAGCAGCGTCATGTTGGCGCGGCCTTTGGTGATATCGGATTCCCAGCAGTTCCGGTCCGACGAGTCGCCGCCGTCCAGAATCAAAACCGCCCGGCCCGCGCGCCGCGCGGCTGCCCGCTGACGATCGATCAGCGTGAACAGGCGCGGCAGTTGGTCCAGGCGGCCGTGGAGGTCGTTGAAGTGCAGGAGGGTCAGCCGCATTCAGTTGAGGCGGACATGCAGCAACAGGACGTGGCCCTCGGCCACCTCCGTGGTGCGGGCGGCCAGGATCTGGGCCTCCTGCGTCAGGCCGTCCTCGTCCCGGTATTCCAGGTACACGGCGCGGCCGGCGTCCCAGGCCTTCCAGCAGCGCTCGACCAGCGCCGGGCCGTTGAAGGTGCGCAGGCGGGTGAGGGCCACGCGGGCCAGCCGGGGGCCTTCGGCGAGAGAAAGCGCCCAGGTCTCATTGGGGGTCTCGAAGCTGGGCGCCGGGCCTTCGATGATGGTGATTTTTTCCGGGGTGGTCAGGTCAGCCATGATTACCGTCCGGGGCATAACGCCGATGTCCCCATTATACGCAAGGTGCGGAGGGTTGGGGAGCAGGGGGCAAGTGGCAGGTTACAGGAAGCCGGGGCGATTGCCAGCAGCCACGAATGACACGAATTCAGACGAAGGCGCACGAAGGATTCGCGGTCATTCGTCCCCGTTCGCGCCATTCGTGGCGAAACGGCGCCGCAGCGCTTTCCCGGGTGATCTGTTGCGGCCCCGGCGTGCTGGGCGAGGGCGCTTCTTCAGGCCATCACGCGGCGGACGGTCTCGCAGCGCGCGCAGCCGGGCCGGTCGCAGAGCAGGGCGGCCGGGTCGCCGGCCAGGAGGGCGACGACGGCCGGGATCAGGTCGGCCAGGGGAAGGCGTTGGAGCCGGGCCGCGCCCACGCGGGCCGAGCGCACAAACGAGCCGATATGCGGAGCCAGGGCGTTGAAACCGTCGGAGCAGCCGGGCCAGGCCGGGCAGGCCACGATGCCTTCAGGCGTCAGCGCCCAGCGCACGAACTGCTTGCGGCCGGCGCGGGCTTCGGCGTAGTGGATGGCGGCGTTCTTGGTGTGGTCCACGCCGACCAGGAGCACGTCGCCGCCCATCGCCGCCAGGCGCGCGATCGGGCCGAACGGCTCGGCCAGCGACTGCGCCCGGAGCACGTCCTCGGCTCCCGGGCCGACGGCCGTGAAGGACAGGAGCGGGTGCGACGAGCGCCGGGCTCCGGAGCGGCGGCGCAGCGTCTCGGCGGTCACGCCCATATCGGCGTGCGGCGGCAGATCCGGCGTGAACAACTCGGCCTCGGCATTGTCGGCCTGGGCGTCGTCGTAGGTCATGCCATTGTCGGGCGGGCCGACGAGCGGGTAGACCTGGCACTGGTAAGTGAACGCCGGCATCATCACCAGACCGCAGGTGCTGGTGAGGGCGCCCGCCATCGCCTCGGCGCCGCCGCGCACATGGCCGAAGGCCGAGAGCGAGATGTGGGCGAGCACGCGGCTGTCCTGGCCGAGGCCGAGTTCGCGCAGGCCCTTCTGAATATCGCGGAAAGTGACGTCGTTCATGGGCGGCATGTTACTCCTGCCGCCGGGATTGCACAAATGATGCCAGACGCGGGGTGCCTTCGCCGTTGGGGGTCAATCTCCAGGCCGCCGCGCCTCGGCCCCCCAATTTCCACCGTCGCCCCGGCGAAGGCTGGGGCCCAGAAGCTCCCGCTCGTCTGCGCGCGTCTGCGCCTGGAGGCCGGCTTTCGCCGGCATGACGTGGGTGAGGGGTGTCTGACAGCCGGACGGGTCAGCCCAAAAGCCCGAAGGCACCCCAGGCGCGTTTTGCCTCCGGCATCAATCATGCTATATTCGCCGTCATGTCGTCCCCTTTCCGACGCGTGGCTGGAGCCGTGGGCCGCCTCTTCCGACGCCGCCCGCCCGCCCCGGAAGGCGCCGCCCGCCCGGCGCCTTCGGGCGCGCCGTCCGCCAACGCCGGCGGGGCCCTGATCCGGCTCACCTTCCGGCGCCGCCAACTGCCGGTCCTCATCGGCCTGCTGCTGGCTAACCTGGCCCTGATCGTCGGCGTCACGGCCTATATCAGCGTGGCGCTCAGCGCCAGCGCCGCGCCAATCGTGGTGACGGCCACGGCGCTGGCGGCGCCGGCCGTGAGCACCGAGATCGCCGCGCGCCTGCCGACCATCGAGATCATCGTGACGCCCCAGCCGGCCGGCCCGACCGTCACGCCGCCGGCCAACCCGCTCTCGCTGGGCGGCACGGTCTTCTTCGCGTACCGCCACAATGGCCGCACTAACCTGTGGGCGCACCGCCTGGGCCAGGCGGACCCGGTGCGCATCACGGCCGGGCCGTGGGACGACCGCGACCCGGCCGTCAGCCCGAATGGCCAGTTCCTGGCCTTCAGCTCGCGCCGCGAAGGGAGCTGGAACCTGTACGTGCTGGAGCTGGCCTCGGGCCAGGTGCGCCGCCTGACCGACGGCCTGGAGTTCAAGGGCCACCCGGCCTGGAGCCCGGACAGCCAGTACCTGGCCTTCGAGATTTACCGCGAGGACAACCTGGATATCGCCATCGTCAACGCGGCCGGCGGCCAGATCATTGACCTGACGCAGGACCCGGCGGCCGATTACGAACCGACCTGGTCGCCGCTCGGCCGTGAGATCATCTTCGTCTCGATGCGCAGCGGCAACCCGGACCTGTGGGTGCGCTCGCTGGATGACCCGTTCGACGCCGACGCCCGCCCGCTCTCCGACACGCCCGAGGTGTTCGAGGCCAACCCGGCTTTCAGCCCGGACGGCCAGCGCGTGCTCTACACGGACGCGTTGTCGCCGCAGGGCATCGTCTACGTGCGCTCGGCGGCCGACCCGGCCGAGAAGCCGCGTGAGGCGGGCCAGGGCCAGCACCCCATCTGGTCGCCGGACGGTTCGTCGGTGCTCAGCATCATCCCGGAGGAGGCCGGCCGCGGCTACATCGCTGCCGCGCCGCTCGGGCAGCCCGGCCTGACCCAGATCCTGTACAAGCCGGAAGCCGGGCGGTTGGACTCGCTCACCTGGGCGCCCATCGTCCTGCCGGAGGCCCTGCCCGGCGCCATGGGGCAGGCGGCCCAGGCCGCCGACGCGCCGCTCTGGTCGGAGACGATCTCGCGGCCGGGCGCCGGCGACCCGGCGTATTCGCTGGTGGCCGTGCCGGACCTCAACGCGCCGGACCCGCGCTTATCGGACCGGGTGGACGACGCGTTCCTGGGCCTGCGCCGGGCCGTGACCCAGGCAGTGGGCTGGGACTTCCTGGCCACGCTCGACAATGCGCTGGTGCCGCT
>Ga0101944_10002005_pt1 | contig 36194 bp, 43 predicted proteins | sample DewCreD2012metaG_FD_75245 | JGI IMG/M metagenome (GOLD analysis project Ga0101944, IMG submission 75245) | Hot spring sediment bacterial and archeal communities from British Columbia, Canada, to study Microbial Dark Matter (Phase II) - Dewar... ... | reverse complement strand
CGGCTCATTGACGAGGCGGTCGCGAGTCAGGCACAGGAGGCGCAGAAATGAGAGAACTAGGTTTTCAAATCATTGAACGCCTAGCAGTATGGGCGTTCGACGCTTACGACCGCCGGGTGCGACCGGTCGGCCAGCGCATAGACCAGGCCCTTGAGAAGGGCGTGTGCGACCCCGACACGGCCGACGCCGTGACCGCGATCGCGCTGCTGTTTGTCATGGCCCTGGTCGGCATGCTCGCTGTTTACAACATGGGGAGGTGAGCGCAATGGGCACAGCACGAGAAGAAGCCCTGACCGAGGCCGTCCAATCCGGCCTGCTCATCGACCCCGAGAACCTCTCGGAACGAGACGAGCGGCGAATCGCGGCCGCTCTGTCGGACGAGGTGTTGCTGGCCGAGTTGGCAGCGCGGGGTTACATATCCACGAGGAGGGAAGAGGCGATATACACTACGTTCTGACGAGAGGCCTGGCGATTGAGCAAATGGCGTTCCCCGCGGCTGAGGCGGCGGCTCGATTCTCCACACAAGCTGATCTCTGTCCGCAAGCCTCCCGGACAGCCGGGAGGCTTCGGAGCGCGATTATGCCTTGAACAGGAGTGGCGATGACATGAAACCTAAGGACATAGAAAGTATCCCGTTGGTGAATGCTGTCAACTGGGCACAAGTAAACGACTGGCTGTATTTGTATATCAGCTATGATCCGGCCACGTGCCCGACTGACGACTCAGTTCCCTTTGCGTCGACCTGCAGCGGAGTAGTGGAGTGCAGGAAACTGCGCCTTCGGCGAAAGGAGTGAGTGCAGCTATGAGACTGTATGAAGTAACGGCGTCGGCTATCGATGCCCTGCATCGTCCGGTATCGTCTGCGGATGATCCGTATGTGCTGGGTTATTGGCATGAGAGATTCTGCGATGCGATTGCTCAGGTCTGCCATAGGGCCACCATCCAGTACAATCGGCTCGCCAGATGCCATGGACGACTGCGCTTGAATCGAGTCGTTCTGACGACAGGCAATGGCACTGACAAGATGCGGCTTGAGTGCGCGTACACATCGGCTGCGAAAGACGAGGAGCCTCAGCGGTTCGATATTATCGTGACGCCCTCCCTGCGAGATGGTGCTGTTGTCATGTGCGAACATGCGAAAGACCAGCCTCAGCAGCTTGACTGCAAGCAAATCGACACACTTAGGCAAGTGTTCGATGCGGTTTTAATGGACGAGTATTATGCAGGCAGCGTCAACGTAAACCCCATGGACGTTGCGTGTTGTTGTTCCGTAGAACTGGAGGAGGACAGATGAGCAGACATTATGAGACGTGGCCGGCGCTGCTGACCTACGAGATCACGGCGCAGCTCACATGGAGCACGTCCGTGACCGGGATAGGTCGCACGGTCGCCGACGCCCGCAGGGACTTGATGGAAGCGGCGCTAGCGCGGCTGAGCGACCGGCACCTGGAGCGGCTGCAGTGGGCGCTAGCGCCCGAGTTGAAACCGGACGATAGGAGGTAATATGCACTACGTTCTCACAAAACGGCGGCTGGGCCGCCCAATTGAATGGCAGGTGTTTTCTACACTAGAGGAAGCGGCGGATTGGCTTCCGTTGAGCTATGGTCAACGGAACGAGTTGAAATACCACAGGTTCGTCTATCTGCCGCACGACATGACGGCGGAGATAGCCGAGTGCTACTGTGGGCATCCCGAGTCACACGGTGCCCGAAAGAGGATGAGGTGGTGAATACTGGGCGCTCGCGCCCGAGTTGAAATCAGGAGGCAAAACCAATGAGTGTTGAATGGACGCAAGTCGGGGAGTGTCAGAACTGCGGTACTCCGATTTTCGTTCGAAAAACTACAATAAAGGATGATAGGATGAACAATGAAAGCATAGAACGCACCTTTTGGCTTCTCGTCGCGCGCGAGGAGGCGACGAAGCAGGCGCTCGAGGAGTTCCGGCGGGTGGTCGGGCTGCGGCCCGACCTCATCGCCGAAGCCACGCAAATGGTGTTCAATCGTCTGCTTGATGAGCAGACAGAATACCGTGACGCGACAAGAGACATGGGCTGAAGCATCCAGCTAGGCTGTGGGGAGGTATTGCGCCTCCCCACAGCAAAACAAACCCATAGGAGACGAGGATATGACTGAGTCGACGCAACGCGCAGTACACGTAATGATGGGGGACAACTACTCCACAGACTGCTGCTGGAGATGGTGGTGCGATATCTACGGAGAACCCGTGGGTAGAGCTGAGCGGATTGTGACCATACGAGGGCACGGTTCGCTCGTGGACGGGAAAAAACAGGCTGAGTACAAACAGTATGTGCGCCAGTGCATTGCCGCCAATCGCCCACCCGAGCTGTTCACAGGACCGGTTTTACTGAGCGTCACGGTGTGGCGCACCCGCCCTAAATCGGCAGCGCGCCGTGAGTTTCCGACAACAAAACCAGATTTAAGCAATTACTTGAAATTAATCGAGGACTGTCTGACAGGGCTGGTGATACGTGACGACGCGCAGATTGTGTCGCTAACCATCCGTAAATACTACGCCAAACGAGACGACGCGCCGATGATCCGTATCTGGTTGGCTGATGCGACCGGAACTGAACAGGGCTATCGATAAGACAGGAGGTAATAAGGAATGAGTGACCAGACATGTAATCACTGCCGGTACCTGTGGGTTTATGAAAACAACCCATTATGCAAGCGGCAGCCGGGTCATATACTGCGGCATAAACAGGGCGTGGTGTACCGAGCGGCAAGGTGCATTCACGATGGCATGAAGGTAACGTGGGAGGTGCCGGGCACGTGGCAGCCACGCGAACGAACGGATGAGGAGGACGAAGCGCGATGATAACCCCGTGTTTGATATGTGGACGGGAAGCCGGATTGCAACGCATCTGCTGTGCATGTAAACGCAAGGTGGGTTTGGCCAATGTCGCTAAGCCACGAGCCACACGACCATTGTCATGGAAACGGCGCGAGGACCGCACAGAGGCAGAATGGGAGCGCTTGAGCCAGGCTATGGCTGGTGATTCATGAGCGTCGTGCTGTTGGCGATCTGTCTGGGTGTAACTCCACCCAATACCACGATAAACCTGACGGCGCACGCTCTCTGGGACGGTGGCGCGACATCGGCCGCCTGCAGCCTGCTGGTCGCTCCATTGCCGCCTGTCTTTGTGTGCGGGGGATTGCCGCAGGATTCCACCAACGACAATCTCTTGATAGGGCGAACGCTGCGGGTCTGGTACCGTTTGCCGCAAGGCGACATCGAAACAGATGTCGGCGTCTACCTGGGGGCCGGTCAGGTCCAGATAGGTACACACCAACTTCGCCTGTATTCCACAGGCGAAGTCCGTTAATTGACCATAGGAGACAAACCGATGACGACTGATGACACGTTGTGCACAGCATTATTTCAAAGCCTTTGCAATCAACACCCCAACCTGCCACCAAAATGTCTGGCATGTAAATCGCTGCATTACCGCACACGCTACGGCTGCACGGTATTTCGTGACGCTATCCAGGCGTGGGACAACCCGAACGGTTGTCTGGTATGGCGCAACGACCCGACAGTCAGGATGTTTGGAGTGGATTCCGAATAAACAGTGATGGGCACCAGTATCGGTGCCCATCACACACAGGAGAACACAACACAGTCTGGGTGACTGTACCTATATTATACCCGAAGGCGATACAGATGACAATCGATGATATAGATGATATTCCACAACCATCATGCCCACCCGGTTCGATCCGGCCTGATTATTCCACGCACTCATTGTTGGTGTTAGCTAGGCGGTTGGGATTGCGTGAACCACAGGTGGCCGAGTTGTTCGCGTGGTTGGATGGCGTGAGCACTCGCACCCTGGCGCTGCGCAGCGCTACGTCACAAGCCGCTACGTGGAGACGTTTGCAGCGGATCAAAGCGCGCCTGGCGCCGCACGTGTCGGAGGATGGCATAGTCAGCGAGCACGTGCCATTGCACGGCCTCGATGATCTTATTTACGATCTGTTCTGGGTGCGCTCCAACTGGTTGGGTTAGCGCGCCTCTATGTGGCATTGCTCCCGTGATATCTGCTGCAGCCCCTCTATTCGGGCGCATTGGCCTAACGCCGTGTAAAACTCCGGCCACATCCAGCCCCGCTTCTTGCTGATAATATCCGCAGCGAGACCGCGCAGGTGTTTGGACTGCAGTGTCCAGGTTACGGGTTTTCGATTCTTTTGGCGCGTTCTGCCAATGCTGTACAGGTACTCCTGTCGTTTGAGTGACCGGCGACCCTCAAACAACACCGGGTCAAACCCACGGGCACGCATTCGGGCCATCACACGCTGCAGGCGCTCTGCGAACCGTGGTTCCAGGTGCGTGAAGTCGGTGTCTCGCGCAGGTTCAAACATCGCCGCCTTCTTTCAGCTCGGCAATCAAAGCCCTGAGCATCTCGCGCATGGTCTTCTGCTCGCCAGCGCTTTCGATAGCAATCAATCGCTGCAAGAGCTTGAGAACCAAGGCGCGTGTATCGTTGGCCTCAATCAGGTTGCGTATCGTGTGCGCGATCGCCCTAGCAGCCGCAGCATCGGCATTTAGCTTATCGACATTCGCCGGGTCTGTAGCTCTGCCGACCCATTTCAAAAACCTCTTCGCGTCAATACGCATGGATCTACCCTCCTGTTTTTGCTGTCCGTCTTTCTCTCAACAGTTTCTGAATAAACTCGATGAGAGTGTACAGCGCCGCCAGTGCAATCGCATTCGATACGTTCTCCTTTGCGGCCTGCACCAACCAGTCAGACCAACCGGTGACCACAGTGCCGAGAATGGCGGCCCCGGCCAGTGTGGCGAACCGCCGTAGTACGGCCAATACGGTTTTGGTTACGGGCGATGTTGCGTTCATTGATATCTCTCCTTACTGCAGCTTCTTGATGCGCGAGATAATCGCCTCTTGATTCCGGCGAGATGCAGTCTCCTGGTCCAACAGCAGACTGGTAGTCATATCCAAGTCCCGGTCCATCTGAGCGTGCTCGCTGTGCACCCGCTCGAACTCCTTGTTCAACGTGGTTTCCAGCCGGGATTGCACCGCGACAGATTCCGCCAATAGTTTCATGTTTTCAGCATTCAGCTTTGCTATATAACCCGACAACGCCACTATGGCCGACAGGCATGTTGCCAAAAACCAGCAGACAATTGCCGGTGTTTTGCCGTTGAGTTTGAACCGCTCTGCCATGCTAATACAAAACCCTTTCTCTATAGATTCCATATGTTCCTATCGCCTCCGCAATTGACCGCCCGCCGAGAATGACTGCCTAGGGTTTATCGGCGGCAACAAGCGCCCTTGCTTGGGCCGCCAGCCTGCGCTCTTCGCGTATTTCATATACAGGGCACGGCGTTCAGGTGTCTCTGCAGCCTCGATCACCCTGTCTTGCTGCACAGGGTTAAGCTGCTTGAATGCCGCGATCAGTATCTCCTCTTCGTCGCGTTGCGCCATCTTGCGAAACTGCTGCAGATTGCGTATGCCGCCGCTTTTCAGCAATGCGCCAGCGCGCTCCCGGTATTCCGACAAAACCTCCGGCTTGTCCAAACCCTCCCTAACCAACTTGCGTAGTTCCGATTTCTCCCGTCGCAGCTGTTGGCCATATTTACTGCGGTCCAAATAGTCAGGAGCCAGTTCGTGCAGGAGTCGGACATCAGCTGGTTGCGTTATATAACTGGGGGCCTTGTTGATTCCCAAAAACGCTCCAATGCCCTCCTCGATGTTCTGTGTGGTTTGGAAGTTGTTGACACTGATCGGCATATACTGTGCCAAGATGAACGTAGCCACATCCCGTAGCTGCACCCACAGAGGATCGCTGACCTCGCGAATCTCGTCGGATTTCCAATCCTTGTTGATAATCACGCTCCACAGTGTCGATATTCCGGGGTTCATTTTGTTGCGCAGCGTGTGCGCTATGCCGTGCCTGCCCCAGGCAAACGCCTCTTTTATATAGGTCGGCAGACTCAGTCTGTGATCCGTGCCGTCGTCATTCGTCCAACCGGTGCGCGGGAAGTAGAAATCCATCCACGACTGAGGGTAAATCATTTCGCCAGTAGTGATGCCGGTCATGAGCATCTGTGTTATGCCGCCCCATATCGCGGCCCGTGTAGCCAAGTCCAGGACGTACGCTTGGCGCGGCGTCATGTGCCTCAGTGTTATCGGCAGGGTCTCTGTGACAGGCTTGCCTTTACCGGCAGCGCGCACGACACCGACGGCTTGATTGACGGTGTCGGCTACCGCCCCGGTACCCTCTCTGATAGACCCGAGAGTCCACCCGTATGCCCTCAATCCCAGCATCGCCGCATCACGAATGAGACGGCGTTGGAAGTTGTTATCATAAACCAATTGGCCAAAACGGTTGTCCATTGACTCGAGCGCTTGATTGATTAACAGTTTGCGCTCTAGCGCTGTGGCGTCAGGATGAATCTCCAGCAGGTGGTCTATCAACTTCATCGAGTTGGCCATTTTCATCATCGGCACGTGCAGGTTTAGCACGGGGTAGGCCGCCAACTCGGCCAGAACACTAGGGGCATGTTTTAGGCCATACAGATATTCGCCTCGCGACCAATGCTCCACCATGGCGTCCAGCACCTCGTTTGTGTACAGGTCCTTCATCGTGCTGACTCCGCCGCCCTGCATTATTTTATTGACGGCAGCCTGAATAGCCCGTGATCCGCTGCCAGGTTTGGCGTATTCCCGCATCAACTGCCTGCCTACCAGATAATTGCCGGGAACCGAGCCGAACGGAACGGCTGCTTTAGCTTGACTGGATAGCGCCCCGCGCCAGTTGCGTGCATTCACCAACTTCATCGTGCCTAGCGCGCCCTCAGAGAAGCTGCTGTCCAAGCCGGTGAATATGGCGTGGAACAAACTGAATCCCAGGTTCATCTGGTTCATGACATTGGAGAAATTACGCAAGCGAGCATAAACTGGATTGCTCCACGCGGTCGGACCCAGATGGTTCTCGATCAACCTGGCTACATCCGCAGGCGCATAGTATGTGCCGCGCTCTATCAATACACGGCTCGGCTTGGCCCGCTGACTGGTGCGCACATCTTGCCATGACGCTACGCGGGCAATCGGATCCGGGATCGCTCTCCACCCTATAGGCGGCTGCTTACCGGTCCGCACAAACACCGCTAACCCGTGCATCTTTAGGGCGTTCATGATATCCTGCCCCATCTTCCACTTCGCTACCTGTTGGTAGCGCAGCGCCTGCACCTCGAAGGGGTTGGTGCTGACCAACTCGAATGGGTTATCCTCGATGTAACCCATCGCCTTCAGTTGCTCTCCCAGGTCCCACGCCTCCTTGGCTGTGGGAAACCTGCGCTGCTTGAGCCATGTAGGAGAGACCTTCAGACGCCGAGCGTGAATGTCCGCCATGATGCGCTGAACCAGCGCAGGCTGTTTATAAATATGTGGTAGATAATTATCCACGAACGCCTTGTAATCGGCACCCTTGATGCTGCGTATCATATCCCGTTCGGCTGCGGCTATAGCCTGCAGATATGGGCCGAACGGAGCTAGAACTGGGTCCTGGAATCTGCCGAGTGTTTCGTATTGGTGATAGGCAGCCCGCCGCTCGGCATCCGTGTATCCGCGCACCAATCGGTTCCATTCAAGACTCGCGCCGTCATACGCCGCATGGAACACCGCAATAGACCTGCGGTATTCGCCAAACTGTTCGCGCATAAGGGCTGCGCCAGCAGCGGCTACATCGGAGACGCTTGCAGGTGCGATCTCGCTATGCAGCCACTTGCGAGCTTTTGCAAAATCACTGAGAATCTCTTTGCTGTTCTCGATGAATCGCTCGCCGTCCTGTATAGGGAACAACCGCTTTAGGTGGTAGAGAATGCGCGCCTCGTCGCGATTGAATGTGCCTAGGTTCCACGCCGATTTTATCTGCTCGGGACTCCACGCTACGTATGCGATATTATCCTCGTCCGACACGCCTCTGTACAGGCCTTCTATTTCGTTGATATATGCAAACCCGTCATAACCCAAGCGCTGCAATCGTTGCTTCAGTTGTCCGTTGTACGGTTTGCCTAACGCGGCTTGGGCGCCCACTTTGTCACGTGCGAGGTCTATAGCACGGGCGCCCTGTCGATAATCGCTCATGAACTCCGGGTCGAGCGCCGTTAACTCCTCAATCACGTTCTGCGGGAGCGCCTGTAGCATATCCGTGGGATACCACGCCTTGGGGTCGCGCACCAGTTTTATCGGGTTTTCTATGCGCAGATACACGGGATAGATATTCGCGCCCGGCTTGTAGTACCTCTCCGAGTACATTTCGCGAACCAGTGCGCTGACATCCGTTCTCGGAACCATCAGGTCGTCACTCAAACCCTGAGTGGTCTGTATGATGTCGCTAGCCTGGCCTATCAGGCCGAAGTGCCACCCAAACCCATCCTTCGTATGAAGCGGGGAGAATGCGTCAATGTCGGCAGTGGTGCCGTGATAAAACACTAACGGGCGACCGTCGGCATCCTTCACGACCGAGTTTCCGAACCATGCCGCCAGATTGGCATGCCACTTCTCCGGATTGCGGCGGTAATACTCGGCCAGCTCGACACGTGAGCCACCTGCTTCGTCCAGAACCGCGAGCGTGTCCTGTTTTTGCAGTTGATACTCCAGCCGCGCTGCCGTTGCCGGGTCCTCCTGCGCCGAGATAGCCTCTTGTGCCTCCACTCCTTCTGCGTCTACCCCGGGGCCTGTTCGCCTCAAGGTTGTAGGAGTCGGTTCCAGTTCGGCTTGCGCACGCAGTGCTTCCTTCTGCATGGTCATTAATTCTTTTATGGTGATCTTGCCGCTTGTATACAGGCTCATGGCCATGTCCATCTGCGTGCCCGTGTCGACTTCCAGATAGTGCCTGACGTAATCGACTAGGTGCATCGACGACGCATCTCGAACGACGCCCTGCAGTATCGTTGGGGTGTGCTTGTAAATGTCGCCGATGTCCGGCTGTCCAAACCCGGCTTGTTTGGCGTTCTGGCCTGCCTGCATCTGTTTGCGGCCTTGGTCGTTGCGGGCACGCGCCCAGCAGTCGGGGCATCCGTGATCACAGAACGGCTCATCGGTCAGCCCAAAGATTGGCGCGCCATGAGCTTCCGGATACATAGTCTTCTGGTAGTTCCGGCAGACCGGGCACCCCTTGTGCAATAAGTCGCACCACTCGAACTGCGTGTTCGGGTCTATCTTCGAGAGTATGCGCTGGTCCAATTGTTTGCTGCGAGGCCACCACCATTTGCCTGCGGAAGCGTCTTCGCTACTGGGGCAGTACCACCCCAATTTGTTCAGCTCGCGCCGCATTAGCGTGGGATTCCGCGCCTTCCACGGCATAGCCTTCGTCAGCTCATCGGGCGCTACCAATGACACTGGTGGCAGTTGACGCCGGTCTATCGTTCGCATATACTCTCTGCGCAGCGCTAGCAGCAGCTGTTGGTCATCAATAGGCACGTAGGGTTCCCAGTCACCCTTAGCATACGGGCTAGTGGGTTTGGGATCGGGGTTCGGCCTCCAGTATTTAGCGAAGTCCGGCTCGCCAGGCTCCAATGGGACGGAGCCGGGCGGGGCTTTGTATCTGTATTTCCACCAGAACGCCCGATTCTCATTGGGCGCCCAGTACTTAAAAAACTCCGGATGCTTTGGGTCTGTCGGGATAAGATCCTGCTTGACGAATCTCAATAGCGACCACGCCGATCTGGCCCTGAACGTCGTTACCAGAATGTGAGCATTGATTTCATTGGCGTAGTTGATAGCGCTCGCCACTGCGTCCGCAACCGCGTCCGAGCCGTTGTGTACGGGTTTTATTCTCACCGTTTTGATCCACTTGTCCCATTCGGGATGCGGCCTACGAAATGACACGAGATGCGGGTTGCCGGTTACCATCAATGGGTATTTCCAATCCGGCGGAGGCGCCTCGCGCAAGGATTTGTATGTAATGGGGACATTCACGAAGGGTAACGGCTTGGTTCCTCGCGCCGCTTTTGGCACACTCACTACAGATTTACCTTCGCCAACATAGGCGCCGACATCGACTGTAGGCTGGCCGGAGGCCACCGCGCCGAAAAACATTTCGGTTCGCCTGGTTCTATGACTAGTGAGGGCAGCGACCTCCGGCGTGTTGTTGACGCCCAACCGCCAGATAGACACTATTTCGTCCCAGGTGCTCTGCGGCACATCCATCCACACAATGTTGCCATTGTCCAACATCTCGTTGTACATCCGCATGACGATGATGTTGTCTTCGATGGCCTTGGCGCTGAGGCCCGCAGCTGTGGCGTTTGCCCGGTATTCGTCGAACGCCGCGTCTGGAATCTTCTTCATCGCGCTCAAGGCGGTGCGTATGGCCGGGCTTTCCACATCGATATTGTCGTTCAGGTGCTTCAGTTGCAAGTGCGTCGTGCGCTCGACCATGTCCGGCAGATCGCCATCCTCGCGCAGCCACAACGTTTCGCCATCGGCTATGGCCCTGCGCACCTCGCGAGGGTCCGCGCCGAGACTCTCCCAGACGTCACCTGTAACGGTTCGCCTAAACGCCGCATTGGCTCGATACTCGGTGGGCCTGAGAACATAATCATAGATGTTTTTGAATAAATCGTAGATCCTCTGGAATGTCGTGTGTGGCTGAGATGGAACCCACGCCGCATAGGCATCGCAGATGCTTTCGACGTCTCCGTATTTCTTCAACAGGGCTGCGCGCTCGGCATCCGACAACAGGCCCTTTATGCCCCACACGGCATGAAACACCTCGTGAAACGGCGTGGTGGCGTCGGCGCTTTGCTTGGACAACCAGATGATACCTAGCTGATTGATGGGCCGCCTCGAGCCCTTGCCCATGATTTCCCATGCGCCCCCGGCCGTCCATTGTGCCGGGTCTTCACCTTGGGCGATGAGACGCTGCTGTGTTTGTTCGTCGAGCGGGATAGCTCGTTTCCAGCGAACATCTATGAAATACCCGCTTGGTAACTCCAGGCGCCAGCCGTCACTGATGCCACGAACCCGTGCGGTCGGGATGATATTGCCAACTAGCCTGCTGACGGCCGGAGGCGCACCTTGCGCCAGTGCGCCGCTCGGAACGCCGGTGCCTCGCCGAGGCGGCCCCGGCAGATCAACGATCGGATCGACGATGTCCGCCACGCCGTCGGTATGTCCGACCAGAGCCAATTCCTCGCGTGGGTTATACAGTTCCGCTCTTGGCGGCTCCGACTCTATTAACGCCTCGGCGCGCACAGGATCGGACACGCCGGGCATGCGCGGTCTGTCTGCGACTGCTCTCGTGGGCGACGGCAGCTCTTTCGGTTTTTTCAGGTGTTTGAGCACCGAGTGTCCTAGGGCGACGTCGACAATCTTTGAGCCGATCAACGACGGGTCCGTCCAGCCTTCTTTTGTGAACCACGAATGCCACAACGACTTGCCGATGTCGACGGCGCCCGGCAGCCCGGTTTCCGGGTTCGGGGCAGCCGCTGCAGCAACCATCGCCGTCCCCATGTACGCCGGGCCGACCTGTGGCGCCAACAAGGGGGCCGCGGCTCCTGTGTTCTCGCCTACGGACTGAGCGAGCTTGCCCAACCAGGTTGTCGGTTCCGTTGGATTGGGATTGGTTACGAAGTCACGGAATCTCTCGTCAGGCGGAAGGAGAGACTTTTCCACTCCGCGAGCCAGGAACCCCGCAGCCTCCTTGCCAAACGACGAGCCCCATTGCATTGGTTTTGTATACCAGTTGAGACTGCTCTGTATGGACTCCATCTCCTCAGGGCTCAATGAGAGCATGCGCATATTTGCCAGGTTGTTAGCGTTCGCCACGTCACGCACCGGGTCAGTGCCTTCCCCGAAGAGCGAGCTGACCAGTTGCTCGTTTCGCCGTTGACCGGCTGTTGCCTCGGCTTGGGCGGCGAGGGCCTGAATCGGTTTGCTGAACTGAGCATATTTAGCCATCGGCGACGGCTGTTGCGGCAGAATCTGTTGCACTGTAGGCACAGTTCGACCTGCGCCGATCAGGTCCAATGCTCTTCGTGTCTGCGCCTCGCTATCGGCCGCAACACGTGTAGCCCACGGCAGCACGCCCCCGCTCGCTGGCGGCCGCCGCTGTTGCGTAGGCTGTTCGAGAACCGGAACGAACGCCTTGGATATGCGGTGCGCTACATTACTCAGCGGTCGGGTTCTGGTGATGGACGCACGACCATTAGACGTCTGCAATTCATACAACACCAGTTGGCCATTGTCATCGTTTTGCACTATCGCCCAATGTTCCGTAGGAGTCCCTTTGCTCGGGCGCAGCCAGACCACCATGCCGGGCTGTATGGCATCCGGTGACGGCTTGTTTATAACCTGCCCGTAATTGGGGTTATTCAGGTCCTGTACGCGCTTGCCTTTCCATCCGTTTGCCTGCAGGACGCGACGCACAAAGACACCACACTGGTTGGGTTTGAACCCTCCGGAGGTGTCGGACTGCGCCTCGTTGACGCCTTCAAAGCCTATGGGCTTGAATCCGGTCGATGGGGCAGACGAGGCGGTTGGTGCGCCGGTCTTAACGCCCTCGAACCCGATTGGCTTGAACATTTCTGCACCCCTGTATAATCCACTAGAAGTTGGTCATAAAGTACTCGGTCAGCCTACGCCGCGACTCTTTCGACGGAATCTTGGCGGCTTTCAGGAGGTTGTCGGCTATTTGCTGCTCTATCCACGCCGCAGGTTTTCTTTGTTGTTTTGCGGCGGTAACAAGTGCGCCCAATTGTGCTATGCCGCTCTCTCCCATATAGTGCAGAGCATCCATCTGCGCGATCGTATCCGAATGAATGTCGATGAACGTCTTTTGGTCGGCAGTCGACTCAAACTCACTCGGCGACGCCGCCGCCGCCGCTTTCAGCGCTTCCAGTTTATTGCGTACCGCCAGCCACGATGACTGCTTGAGCACATCGGAAACACTGCCGCCGGTCACCAGCTCCTTGTATGTCTGCGCCCGATCGCGAGCGACAGCCAACATCCCTCTGCGTGTGCGGACATCCGCCTCCAATGCCGCCACGCGTCGAGCATCCAGTTTCAGTCGATCGTCCAATAGTTTGGTATTTTCGGTTTTGAACTTGGCGTCGGCTTCCGCCTTGTTGATGATGGCGTCGTAGGACGCTAGCCGCTTCTTGTTCAACTCCAGCGCCGAAGCGGCCATCGGTCCAACCCCTTCGGATGGCGGAGGTATTGTCCCGGGGTCCATGCCGAGCTCGTAAAACATCTGGCGTAGCGATTGGTACTGCGATACCAGATCTTCGTACCGCAGCTTACCTGCGTTCTTTTCGCTGGTAGCGTCCAGATATTCTTTGTACTGAGCCATCGCCTGCCGCCGCAGAAACTCGATCTGTTTCTGCTCCAAGTCAGTGTAGTCCACTTTCACTGCCGGAGGCAGCGGCTGGTTGACGCGGCGCGCAATGGCTTCAGTTTTGTACCTCGGGAGGATGGTGCTCTGCTGCGCCGCAGCCATCTGGTCATATCCGGACTGCATACTAGGCGCCAGTTCAGGAAGCACCGGGAACGATACAGGTCCAGTGCTCGGCGGTTCCACAGCAGGTCTCTCCCACGGATATATGGCTGGTCGCAGTGTCGTGGCCGTAGGCAATATCGGCGCTTGCGCACGCATCGCCTCCACCACCTCGGGCGGCTGCTGAGCTTCAGGCAACGCGGTTTGGCGATATTCCGTAAGTGTTTGATAATTATCGCGAGGAGAGGTGGCGGTATAGAACTGGCGCAACGCATCGGACGGGGCCTGTGACGACCAGTTAACTCCCTGTTTATACAATGCGGCCTGCGTTTCTGGGGTGAGTTTCGACCAATTCACGGAAGCCTGCGCCTGCTCGAGTTCCTGTTGCCGCGCCAGTCGTTCGCGCAATTCCAGATCGCGCTGGCGATAGCTTTGCTCGGCCTCTGCGCGTGCTCGTTCGGCCCGCGCTTGCTCTTCTTCGAGAGCCAGCTTGCGACGTAACAACTCCTGCTGGAACACGCGGTCCTGTTCGCTGCGCTGGCTCTTGAGATATTCGTTGTAGCCCTCGGCTAGCCCGGCCGAGATGCCTGCCATCAACACCGGGTCCATACTGTCACCTCCGGTTCCATTACCAGTTACGTTGTCTCAGCGAAATCGAGAACGGGCTTCTCCTCGTCTGAGAACCAAAAAGCGACGACCTGACCGGCGGCGTATACCACGGCTCAGAGGACACACCGAAGCGGCCATAGCCCACAGACGGCACTTCGCCGGTTCCGGGCAGCGAGACGGGCGAGCCCAAGGCGCGATTTATCGTGTCACCGACAGAGCTTGTCGGCGCGGCAACCGAGGGTGCTGCGGAACGCATTCCGTATATACTGCCTAGTGATCTGAATGTGTTTGCCAATCCTGCGCCGGTTGACTCTACGTCAGCACCCAGAGCCTTGAGTCGCTGCTCCCAGAGCCTCCAACCCAACTCGCGCCCACGCTCATACATTTCGCGATTGCCTTGTATGCGTAGACCCAACACGGTGTTCTCTAGCTGGTTCAACCTGTCGAGCCCGATGTTCGACCGGAAATCGATGCCGCCGTATTGACCCATCTGCCGCCAACGGGCGGCCTTCAGTCGGTCTATATCGAGTGCGTTGCCACCTAGATAGGCTGCACGTTCGGCAGGCGTGAACTCAAACATCTGCGGACCGCGGTTGAGTTCGGCGTTCAAGCGCTTGCGAGCTTTGTGTGCGCCTATCATCGACCCGATGCCAGAGAGTCCAGATATCGCGTTAAAAAGGTTCATCATTCTTCTCCTTAGTCCATGAAATCTGTGCCCAACTCTATGTCCCTATAGGGCCGTTGGGCTCCATTTTTCCAATGTTTGCCATGCCGCATGCGTTCGATTACAGGCACGGTTTCCACTATCAAAGGCTCCAAGATTGCGGACGAAACAATGGCCTGGTGGTTCCGATCAACCACTATAGCCTCGACGACCTGACTGAAGGCTATTGCGACAGGATTCAGTCCTGCCAGCATTACCTCGACGACCTGGCTGGATACAGTCGCAACCGGAGAGGTCCCTACTATGAGCGCTTCCGCTATTTGGCTGGAAACACGTGCGGGCATCTGTCTTCCTTTACGCCGTCAGATTCATCTCGATGCCGATATTCAGATTCGCGCTCTCCAGATCGGACTGCGTCCACGACCCGCCGCCAGGTTTTTCTTGAAATACATCTATGACATACTCGTCGACGTTTTCGCCCAGGGCGGTGTTCTCTCCCTCAGATGTGTTTGCGCCCAATACCAATTGGTTCTGCAGGAAACATGGCGTCGAGGCTGTCTTTCGCGCCATCGTCGTTATTTGTACAGCCTTGACATCATATGAGTCGGGCAGTGCGCTCGTATCGATTTTGTAGAGGTCTTTTGCGCCATCCGTGCTTGTGCTCACGTAGTCGGTCGTGCTCGGCGGGATTTCGTCAATACATTGATAGTTTTTGGTGCCAGTGGAGCGAGTCCACTCAATCGTGCTGGTATCGTCGTTGGGCACGATCGTGGGTATGCGACACGGGCCTAGGAAGCTACTGTCAGTGAATCCAGACCCGAAGGATATGTATATGTCGTCGATATAGAGAGCACTATAAAGCCCCCTGAATCTGATGGTTTTGGTAAAGGTTGGTTGGAACACCGGATCCAGTTTGATATTTATGAGACCCGTCAGCGCCAAACACACATCGCCGTCGATGCGCACTGTCAATTCTCCGTCGTTGTAAGAGGTTTGCTTGATGCGCATCTCAATATAGTACCACTGGTTCAGGTGTAGGGCATTGTCCTGGTTTGGAATCGGCACGCTTTGGATGGCGTTCGCGTCATAACCGGCAACGTACAACCCCAATGTAGAGGTCAGTTCCAACATCGCTATCGGATGCTCATCATCCTCAAGTGTAATGAGCCGGTCGCCGTAGGCAGGCGGGCTAGAGGTAAACTTCATGTGGGCGCCTACAATCCATTCTATAGCAACACCGCCACCGTCTCCAAAACCGAACGTTTTGTATAGATAGGACATCGGCTTGAGCACGTGGTCCCCAGTGCCGCTAATACCAGCATTAGTCACAATGCTGCTGCCATAGTAGCTAGTCCACTTCTTAGTCAGTTGCGCCGTGGAAGTATAGTGATTCACGCCGTCTATAAACGCCGGATGCATCGTTCCTACAGCCATCTCATTCGACCTCCATTTCAATCTTGCCCAACAAGGTGTACGGCGGCAGCGCTTGCCCATTTGGCCAGGGCGAACCCATCCCAAATACTAGCATGATGTTCCTGCCGGGCCGATAGCTGCCGCGAGGCATCTCGAAGTCCACTTGATGCCACTGGCCGTCGCCTTCGCCAGACAGGCCATACGACACATATTGCGTGTTCCATGCCGTATCTCGAATCAACTGCAGTAGTACGGCCGTGGACGAGGTGGACAAAGGCGGTTCTCCTATATTCGCCCAAAATGAACATCGGCCCCATTTACGAAACTCGCCAGGAATCTGGATGTTGACGTAGACATATGCATATTGATAGGTTCCGGAATCACTGACTGGGGTCATCTTGTAGGCGTTGTACCCGCTCGTTATTGGTGTCTCCGTTAACGGGTCGCAACCACAGACGATATTCGCCTTGGATCCGGATGGGATCCCCGCCCAACTCACCACAGCATTATCGAACTCCGGAGCTATGTGTATTCTGTTAGCCATCAGCCTACCACGCGTCCATTTCCAGGTCGCTCAACATCGCGTCATCGCCGTTGGCGGCGCCGAACCGAAACACGAGCGTCATCAACCCGCCAGCATCAAACGTTCCGGATGGCACGTCAAACGTAACCCACGACCATGCACCGGCGGTTTTGGTTACAGGGGTGAACGTCATAGCGGTGTTGTTTGTGTCGAATATGTTGGTCAACGCGACTTCGGCGTCCCCTGAAGCGTATGCATAGAACCGACAGTTATTCCACGATCTCCACCCGTAGGGTACTCGCACCTTGGCGATAAGATAGTAGTATTGCACGGTGCTCTCGCTACTCGTCCATACGTAGGCATTGCGCTTTGCCGTCGTGTCGAATGTAGCGGTCATTGTGCCGGTGTTGCCGTAGCCGGTTTGCCACCCGCTGCCGTCCCAGAACACCGCGTTGGGATATTCGGGGCATTGTCTGATATAGCGCCCGCTCAACGGCGGCGGCGGACTAGTGACCGGGCTATCTGTCTGCGTCTCTCCGTGCCAGCTATACTGCAGGTGCATAGCCATGATTCTGAAGTCAGATACGAGATCGGCCCTCAGTTCTATCAGCGGCCAACGCAGAACACGTTCCACTACATAGCTCATCACACGAGGGGCGTTATTCCATGTGGTGCCATCGCATTCCAATATCTGAGATGTCGCAAACTCCGGTTCTTGGTCAGGCAAATCCGTTGGGCGGTATCCCAAATCCCATATCCTCAGGGCGCATTCTATGTTCTCGGTTGCGTCGGTCTGCACTATAAAACTGACGCGTCGCAGCACCCATAGCCCAACCATCGGTTCCGCGTCGGCGTCACGCGACAATTCCCCAATACATTTGCGATAACAGATGGATATCGGGGCTCTAGCTGCAGAGGGGTCCGTAGTGTATAGCCATGGGGCTGTTCGCCAGATTGTCGCCGGGGAGTCTGCGTCGGCATAAATCAGGTCGCCGTGCCCTCCGCGCTCAGGTGACGAGGGTGCGCCGCCGCTGACGTGGAACCACTTGGCGTTCAACATGCCGTCTGCCTGCACCCATCCGAATCGGGAGCCGCCGACGTTGTCGTGCCTGCTGATGTAGCACAGCCACGGATTCATTGCGCCGGTTTCATCAGGCATCGTCGCGATGTAATACCCCTGCCAGTAGGCTGAGCGGCAATCGTCCCACGGAGTTTCGCCACCGGCAGCACCATAGGATGCTATCTCGTCACGTATCCCAGCGGATATCAACACGGGCAATTTCTCTCCCGCCTCTACGGCCATGACTCCGCTACGAGAAGGCCAGACTATGATGCCGTCGCAGTTCTGTGGGCCGTGCCATGACAAACAACCGGACGAGAATGCGTCGTCGATCTTCAAGTCGGCCTTGTTGCGACCTGTGATGCGCATCGCTTTGCTCTTGGTGAACACCAAAAGAGTTGCGCCTGCCCGGCCCTGCGTCGAGTATGCGCCGACCTCCGGGCAGATCGCCGTGACCGGATCGCTCTCGGTGCCGACCCTCCAGACAGTGCCGGTGTTGCCGGGGTCGGTCTCTTCAAAATCGTCGACGTCCAGTGTCGGCCAGTATTCCGGGAGGAACAAACTGGACATCACCAGAGCCTTGCGATTGAACTTGTCGATCCCCCACAAATGGTCGTTCCATGTGCCCATATACATCAGTGCAGGCGGGGGGTCGTGGTGTTCGTTGTCCACGCTGGACCATTGCTGGTGCGTGGCCAAATCCTCATCGCTAGTGGTGTCGACATAGGAGCTGGGAAACTTGTACCACGGTTGATCGCGAACCAATTCCGTCACGAGATAATATGGCGACGTGTTCTCTTCGCCTGCTCCCTGGCCTAGCGTTCTCCATATCTGCAGTCTGTCTGCGTGATACATGCCATATGGTTCGGCATTCAAATCCTCCGGTGTGGTCAGGTTGATATTGATTTTGACGGATTGGTTGCCGGTCGTGGTGACAATAGCACTCGAGCCGGACGGGGTAACTGTCAGGTTGCTGATTATCGTATCCGTTATACGCACTGGTTTGATATACACGACACCAGAACCAGCTGCCACGCCAGTAGCCCGGACACTGGTAACTTTGGTGCCGTAGTAAATACGGTTGGTCCCTACCCACACCTCTATATAACCCGGCCCCATGATTTCCCAGTCAGTAACATCGATATCAAACGCGACCATGACGGTTCGGCCCACCGGAACTACACAATCCGATATGAGTGGCTCGTTGTCCATCCATGAGCCCGGATCATAGGTATACACACCAGAGCTCTCTGACCAGTGCGATGGGGTGTCGCGCCCGGTCCACGTGTATACCCGAGATTCCGCCAGTTCGCTCGCGTTGCCGCTGATTTGCCGCTCGTTATTAGCCCACGCGAATTTGTACTGATAGATAGAGTCGGCAGACAGTCCGCTGCCGGAGACAAGTTCCGGCACAATGCCCTCTTGCCCTGTGGTCTCCGACATTGGCAGCATGCCAGCATGGTGGATTCGCGAGGCTACGCATGGCGCATCAGATACCTGAGTGCCAAGAGTGGCATCCAATAGATAGTAGTCCGGCAGGCTCTCTGACGGCAGGGATATAATCGTGCGAACCACCGTGGAATGGTAGTTGTCCACTGTGAGGCATATTTTGTCCCCGGGCCGCAGGTCGATCTGACCATCAAAGGTGACATGTTGAGGACTATTCGGATGCGTGCTTGCCTTTCGTGAGTAGTCCACGTAGCCGTGCCACACAATCGGCGCCGCGCCGTACTCATCGTCGCTGGAGTCCGGCGCCCCGGGCGCTGGTACTTTTCTGCCAAAGCCGGTAATATACAGCATATCGTTCATCTCGACAATGCTGCCAGTCCATTTCACGTTGTGCGTAAACCCTGTTGTCGGATCCGATGTAGCGCAATACATTGGCAGAAATACGCCATCGCCGGTGTCGATGAAGATATATTGGTGCCATATAGCTATGCGGTGAGTGTATTGCGTGCCTTCGTAGCGTACACTCCAATCGTATACGGCATCGAACGAGCCATTGATAAGCGAGCCGTTCACCAGCGTCCCATCTGTGCTAACTTTCTCTCTGCCCCAGATAGGTTTTAACTCCCCGCCATCGATCAACAAGTTGACCAACTTTGCGTGCTGGTTCGGCGCAACGTGCCTCATCGAATCAGAGGAGTTCTGACCGCCGGTAAAATCATCAACCACGATGTTATGCAGGTTACGAGGAGCCATCATTCCCCCAATGGTAGGTTGACGCTGCGTTCCCACGACCAGTAGCCTTGGCGCCTGCGCCCAACGCAACCGTCGTTTTCTTTAGTGAACGAGTCAACGTGCTCTTTGAGCAGCTTCATCCCCGCTATATAGCGACTGGCGCTGTAGCGCGCCCTGCCGTCTTGGCTGCCAGTATACAGGTCGGCGTTGCTAGCCATGTATGCCGCGCCTTCGGCCAGCACCCAGTCGTACTCGGGCGGGAATCCCTCCAGCGTGTCTGTGAGGTCCGCAAAGTCCGGAGGTATTCTAGCGGAATCAATCACCGCCGTATAATTGGAATCTGGGACTGGATACCACCATAGTCGCGGCGGAGCGATAACCACGTGGGTAGGCGTGCCGGTCAGAGGGGGTGTGCCGTGGGTGGTTGCGCCAGCCGGGATTGTTGTGATCTCTGCGCCTGCAGCGGTAGTCACGCTGACGTCTCCCAAACATCCGTCGCCGGAAACCGCGAAGTAGTATACGTCGTCCCACTCCTTTGCGCTGTCGCTGGGTGTCGTGGACAGCAACGCTATAGTTTCGGCCTGCCATTCGCCGTCGGTGTTCTTACCGTATACGGTTACTGAGTTGTCTTCGTTGTTGCTGGAGGACGCCAGCGTAATGGTCTGCCCGCCGGGCTGATTGGGATACGAGGCCCTGTATCTCCAGCGTTCGTTATATCCGCGCATCTCTCGCTCGGAGCAGACATATACCTCGGAGTCTCCGATGAATATGCTGTTCAATGGGGTCAGTATGTCTTCGGGCAGTTTCGTTTCCTGTTGATACTGCACGACCTGCACTTTGTGCTCCGTCTGCCAGAATCGAGTCTCCCGTGCGACTTGTCGCTTCACGTCGTTCACGAGGCCCGTCCACCACTCTTGGCTCCACTTGCCACTGGCCTGCAGCACCAATTGGTCGACTTTGCGCTGCGCCATTGCAATAATGTTGCCCAACGTGCCGGGTGTTGTCGGAATGACAGTTGTTAGATCAATAGTGCGCGATATTATAGTAGCCATCTAGCTCACCGTGATTTTAGCGTGATCGTAACGTGCTCCTTGGTAGCTGACCACCGGATAATAATCTCCGGCGTCCAGCATGAACTGCGCCCGCCCAAGCGTGTTAGTGATAGCGCTTGCTACTAGAGATGTGCGAGCGGAATCGGTATACATGTCCACTCGCGCCCCGACGATCGGATTGTTCGGGGGATCCGCTTCTTTTACCTCGTAGTCTATCTGGTTGGATCCTTGGTTGCCTGTCAGTATGGCCGTGTTTTCTAGAATGGTTTCTAGTTTCGTCGAGTTGGCATCCATCTCCGCCCTGTTCTCTTCCGCCGTAGGCAGCGCGTCAATCAGCGCCTCTATTGCCGACTGACTTGCGGGGTCTGCCGGGAGATTGTCGGTCTTCGCTCGGATCGCGTCTGCGACGCTATCCACTGTCGCGACCGAGGAGTCCAAATAGCCGATATTCGCTTCGACATTATCGGCTGCCGTGTAACTGCCGGATATAGCCACCGCATTGACGGGAAAGTCAATGCGACTGCCGCTGGTGAACATGGCGTCATATATCGATGCGTCCAGGACGTGCCATGTTTCATAGTATGGCAGACACACGTCGTCATCGTAGATCAGGAACCGGGCGCGACCGGTCCAATTCAGCTGACTGGCGGTGATCTCCAAGTCATACAGGCCAGTGGTTCCGAGCGCCACCATATCGTTATTGCCGCCGCTGGCGGTTGGGTTGACGCCATTTATAGCGGCCGTAGGAGCGGTGCCGTCGTCATATTCCCGATAACAGTACATCGTCAGGTCAGTGACTGTCATCGAGCCCTTGCGGGTATACCCGTCCGCGATATCCACAAACGGACCTACGACTATCCTGACAGCGGTATTCTTCCTCAGATATCGAATCATAGCTCGCCCCTATTTAGTGCAACAAGTTGTAATAATAGTCCATCACTGGAACCGGTGGACCGGATGCGGAATACGTTACGAGCAATCGTGGGTACCTGCCGGATGCCTGGCAGTCTCTGGCCCCCTCTATCCACGCTTTGTTGGACGAACCGGCTGCTGGCCACCCGTTGGTGGGACAGACCAGATCGTCGTAGTTGATCAGCCCATACGTCGTATATCCGGTCTTGTTCACATACGCGGTGCGCAATGCCGACGAGGATAGCAATGTGTTTGTGGTCAAGCTCCCATCAATGGATTGCCACACAGCGGCATTGCTGTTGGTGCAGATGGCCGCGAATATCTGATTGTCGGTCATCCCCCAATCCCAATCGGCTTCCGTTATCATCAGGTTCCATGCGCCGTCATCATAGACTTTGTTGCCGCAGGAGAGTTGCATTGTCACTGAGGTGATGGTGGCGGTATCTCCAATAGGAGCGGTGTCGAATGTGAGGCCGACCCGCTTCATCCAGACATCGACAAAGTCGTCATCGAATGCAATCCAGAGATCGAAGCTGCCATCATAGCATGTCGCGTTGGTTCTATTGGGATCGTTGGAGATAGCATACGCTTCCAATGCCTCGTCGTCGCCGTAGAACGTGTCGGTCGGATCCATGCGTAACGGGTACACGCCGGACTCGATCCACGACAACGGAAACCGGGAGCGCAGCACCACCTCCCCTTTGGCTGGCCCGGGTTCGATGATGAATACGCCTTCTTGTCGTGTGCGCTCCGGGTCATGCCCATGGCCACGCGGTGGGTACCACCTAAATATCTCTGTATCATCCTTGCGCCAAATCACGTGTTTGAGCGGCTGCGCTCGCTCATTGTTCCATTTCTCTCCGTCCACCATGCACGTCAAGTTCCCCATGCAATAGAGGAATGAGTGCTCGAGCCAGAATGTGTTGCCGTCCAGTTTGATTGGAGGCAGATCCGAGAAATTGCGAATCACAAGCGCCTTTTCGATGGATTGTGTCCTGGCCAGAATGCTCATCTGGCACCGTGTAGCAAAGGCGTCACGGTAGCGCACGCGACCTCTGGCGCCTATGCTTTTCGAGTCAATCACATCCAGCGGCTCGCCTCGCATGCGTCTGGGTGTGCCGATGTTCTGGTATTCATCGGCCTCATTGACCCAATCCAGGCTCAACGGAGTGACGCCGATCGTCGCGCCTTTCGGAGATGCAATCTCCAACAAGACGCCGTCGTTGAAGTCGTCTTTCAGGCGCGCCGAATATGTAGGCGCCTTACAGGTGAACCTCCATCCGTCTGCTGCGTACGGCCCGTGATCATCCCATCTCGTATCATTGGGAACATACAGGCCGAGCGCAGGCTCATAGCGCATCATCGGGGCATTATAGCAAACTTGTTTGAGTTCACCGGTCGGCTCGACGAAACATACGGAGCGCAGGGATGTGCGCTGGGGCAGCGCCACGGCGTCGGCGCTGACGCCTGTCTGCTCGAGATATTGGCCGTTAATTAACGCCACAATGATACCTCATACGCCTGCTGCGTCATCCCACATATATCTTCAGAAACTGATAGATAGCGTCGTTAATGGTGCAATCTTTGTACGAATGGAACATGTTATTATTGTGGAAACTGCGAACCAGCTCAAGCAAGGCAGCGTTGACGGTATACCCGTTAATCGATGCATAGGACGCCATCATGTCGTTTGTGGTCATATCGGTTTCTCCGTCCAAAATAGCCGGGGTGTCTGCTGGGAACCCGGCAAGGTCGCCAAGGAGGCGCGCTCGCGGAAGAAGTAACGAGCGATGAGCGCAGACACCCCGACATCGCAGTCATCGTGCTAAGGCACAATCGTCAGGTAGATGTAACCTGACGTAGCAGTAATGGCCAACGGCGCGAACCCGATGATTTTAGGCGGGTTCTGCGCATCGCCAGTGAGCGCGGCTGCCGCGATTACATCGTCAGCGACTGCATAGATGGATGCTCCAGCGGCAATGTCAGTGCCGTCGTTCAGCGTATACGCCAGTCCGCCGGTCTGGATCCAGCACCACGGCAGAGTGGCGGTCGGCACGCTCACGAATATCCCCATGCAGTTATTAGGCGAGCTGCTGGCCTCCGAATAGTCTGCAGTGACCAGATATCCCTCTGTGTTGGTGTTGGTGTCCGAATAATAGGCTGGCTTTCCCACGGCGGCAGCGACCAATTCGGGCACGAACTTCACGTAGCGATACGTTTTGCCGTCAGCCAGCCTGACCACACCACCGGGCGTGAACAGAGGCTTGTCGTGTGTCTCCGTAACCTGGCTGGCAGAGATTGTTCCGTACATTGTTTTACTCCTTTCTAGCGCAATTAGCCGCCACTACCCGAGATCGACATCGGTCCAGCATCCCTGCCGCCTGCGGTTGTTGCAGCCCAACTGGCCAGACCAAACGATCAACGACGTGCGAACATCCTGATCGGCTGGCCTCTGGAATCCGAGAGACTGCATCTCGCGCCCTCTGCAGGTGACGAACTTGAGATACCGCGTGTTCAGGAAGTAGATGTTGTTGTTCGTGTGCATCTGGTCAAAGATGACCGGCGCATTCCGGAATCTCAGGTGCTCCAGTCCTCCGTCATACAACTGTTGGTCGGGACCGGATCGCTGAGTCGCAATCAACAACGACTCGAACTTCTCCCAACACGCCATCGACATCACGATAAGGTTCGGGGTGTCGTTGCCGTTGGAACAGGCGTTGTAGATGTGGCTCATGTTGATGAGGCTCAGGTCGTCGTTGACGGCAGGAAATGTCCCGAACTCGTCTAGTGACACACTGCCGTCATCGTAGTACTTAACCGGCCTCCACCAGTAGTCTCCACCGGCGTCATCCGCGATCGAGATTCTGCCGTAACCGGTGCCCTCCGCCACGTAGGCAGGGTCCGTATAGGCGTCAGCATCTGTCGCGTTGAGGACGTCGTAGAGGCTCCACAGTGTGTAATGCGCATCGGCTGCGCGACCGGTTGCGGCAAACAACTGCTGCCCGAGCAGGTCCACCATGCTGAGTTCGAGCTGCTGGATTTTTTCCTTGAGCAGATCGATGACCTTTGCTTCTCCAGCATTCTGAACCTGCACGGTAAAGTTGTCGATAGTCACGGAACCACCGAGGTTCGCCCATCCATACTCGGCGGCGGTGATTCCTTCCTGCGGGGAGGTGTCGAAGACGCCATAAGGCGTCATCGCTTTTACGGTCAAGTTTTTGCCGTACAGCAGCGGCATAACCAGTTTGTCGCCGCCCGCTGTGGCGACCCCGCCCTTGAGCTTGATAGCCTGCAGGGTGGGGCACTGTTTAAAGACGTTGTCTTCGAGTTTCTTGGTGACGTAGTTGTGGAGGGTAGTCGTCAGCAAGGCATCGAAGTTCGTATTCGGTGCAGCCATTTGTCAGTCTCCTTTCGTAACTGCAATCTACGGAGACTTTAGCCGCGAACCTAGAACCGTTTGCCTGTGCGTCTAGCGTGCTCGAAGAAGTCCTCGACGTCCCAGTTCGACGTATCCGGTTCGTTTTCCAGCCTGGTAGCACTGGACGGCACGGGATTCGCCCGTCGTTTCGCTTGGACGTTTTGGGCATACTTCTGCCGCCTCTGAGCGATGAGTAGGTCGTCGAACGCTTCGCGGGCGACCAGTTCCAGAGGCTGGTTGGGGTATTTCTTCATCGCAGCTTCCAATCGCTGCATGTCGAAAACTTCGCCATACTTCTGCTGTAGAGCACTGATCTGTTTTTCTTTAGTGCTCTGAGTCACCGCCGGAACGATGTTGCCATAGATATCGCGTCCCAATTGAATCTGGTCCTGGCGCAGCAGGTATACCTGTTCAGCTAAAAACCTGATTTCAGGAGATACCATGTCCCAATCGTGTTCTCGCCACGGCGCATCGGGATCGGCCTCTGTCTGCGCGCCCGTGCCAGCCTGCTGGGGTGCGCGTTGTGCAACCATCTGTTCCAGTTGCTCGCGCAGCATCTTGACTGCCTTACGGTCCTCGGCTAAAGCCTGATACTTCTTTGTGTAACCGCTTTCGAGGTTACGCAGTTTTGCTTCGAGAATCGGTCGCAACTCCTCGTCAACGCCCGCCAGCGGGTCGTTGTCGGTGGGAGCCCCATCCTCATCGGCTACTTGATCGTCGGTGGGTGTAGCCTGCAGTCCACCGTCATCAGGCTCCAACTCGGCGTCGGGTCCCTCGGCGACAAACTCGTCACCGGGTCCGAGGTCGGCAGTCTCTCCTGAGAAGTCGGTTTCGCCTTGTACAAACAATGAGTTTCTCCTTTAACGCTTCCTGAGGTCCATCACCTCGAGGTAGCGCGATCGTATGGTTCCGTATTTGATTAAGGGATCAGGTTCCTTGTCATCGATGAAACCATACTCCTTCGCTATCTGGTAGATAGCATACTGCAAACTCGTCTGTAGTGTAGCACCGATTTGGTTCGGATGCAAGTACCGCTCCAGTTCGTATAAATGAGCGATCGCCTTCGCTTTCGCTTGATGCATATGCAGCATCGTGATCTTCTGGTTAAACAGTTCGTTAAAAGCCTGCAGGTATTCCTTCAAACCCTTGGCTTCGGCCTGTTTCTCCAGCAGCGCCATTCTGCGTTCCGGCGCATTGGTATCCGGCGCTGGCGGAGGCGTTTTTCTAGAAACCGAACTGGGGCGGTTCGTTCGTCTCGTTTGTCGGGTTCGCGGCATTGGTCGTCACCGTCGCTTTCGATCTGAGCGCGTCGAGCTCGATAGCGTGTTTTTGCGCCAGGTGGTTTATATCGAGTTCATGCGCCTGTTGTCTGTGTTGCAGTTCCGCCTCGCGAGCACGCAGTTCCATCTGCGTTTTGGCGTCCACAGCGCCGGACTCCAGCTCGGCTTGTATCTGCTGGACCTGCTCAGCCAGTTGCTGTAGATATTGCCCAAGTTGTTGTAGCATTTGGCCCTGTTGTTCAACGGCCTCCGCCAATTGCTGCAGCGCCTGCCCGTTCTGGTCTTGGTCCGCATTCATTATCTCCTCCATCTCCGTTGGGCTCATGTTCAGTGATTCGGCGAACTTGCGCAGGAATGGAGCCAGATTGATGACGCCTGCTTGCGCAGGTTGCGCCAGCGACTGGATGGCGAGAACCATGTTCTGCTGAACGCTTTCGGGTGTCTGCACTCGGGTGGAATTGCAGATAACGCGCACATCCGATTGCCCTTTGATGGTGTCGGCGTTCCAATTCAACTCTTCGATTTCCTGCGGCTTTTCGCCGGTTATGGCCATCCACCTCTCGCGATCGCAGAACGTCGGGTCCTGCAGCAGGCTCAGAACCAGATTAGCGTCTTGAGCGCAGGCGATTTCATACAACCGCTGCAGTAACTGGCCCCGAGAGGCGGACAGCGAGTTGATCATGCTCACCTCGCCGAATGTGCGCCGGGTGGTGTCCGGCAGGCCGCGCTGATAATCGTTGGTCGCCATCGCGATATCGACGTCTTGTTTGACGGCGTCCTGGGTTACGTAGAACTCCCGGCTCAATGGCGTGAGATGTATGGGTTGAATAGCCGACTCGGGCGGTCCGTTACAGGGCACCAGCGGCATGGTCTCGGTTCCGCGCAGCCGCTTCAGTCCGTCGGCCGTGACCATGTTCTCGTCGAAGCCCAACGGTGTGCGGGCAATCTGTTCGTCGTGGCGTATCTGGATGCTGCGGTATAGATTGTATAACTTGGCGGACGTCTCGGCGGGTTCTATCGCGCCCTGCGGTTCCTGCTGGTCTGGAATCGACCGATACACCAGCGTGGTGTAGGGGTAGGAGTTGTAGGGATATGGCCAGTCTTCCTCGAGCAGCGGGCGATCCCACTGCCCATCGGCTATGACATAGTGTTTTCTGCCGTCCTTTTGCCAATAATCATAGACCTTTACGAACTCCTCCTGCGGAGGTCGTGCGCCTCCATACGGCACGACCTTGTCGTTTTCATCAAAGCTTTCGCGTAAATCGGCCTTGAGATTGTCGGTGTTGGAATACCGCTCGTCGTTTTCCAGGTCGACCTTGCGCACATATTTTTCCTCGACAACGAACGCCGCCTGCCGGAGGTCCTCGATGTCGTCATGGTCCGGGTCGACATAGAATCGCAGCGGTGACACGCGCCGCAACAACGGGTTGTCATATAGAACATCGATTTCCGACTCTTCTTCAAGCAACGGCTCTTGCCACGGGATAGCCGGGCTCTCCGGGATGGAGGCGACAGCGGCGGCCATTTCGGGTTCGATGCCCGCCTCCACCAATTCGTCGGCTTCCGGCGACAAAGCGCTCTCGTCTGGCGGCTGATAGGACGCCCGCTTTGGCGTAGCCAATGCCGCTGCAGGCCGCGTCCCTTCCTTGGGCGGCTGATTGTTCTCCTCGAAGAGCCAGCCGACGAAGACCACCCCGATGCCGTAGACGACCGCATCTTTCAGACGCTTGCGCTCGACATGGGCCGCTCCAATTTCGCTCCAAACTTTCGAAAGCGCCGCCTTTTGATAGGGCGCGTTCTGTTTGGCGGCAGGTTCCATCGGCACAATCTGGAACTCCGGGTCGGTATATGCGATAGAGGAGACGATTATGTCGGCGGATGACTGCGGGAGGTTGATGGTGACCTTGTGATCGCTATCGAGTGTTTCGGAACCGGTCTTGTCGTCGGGCCAGATTTCGCCTTTATACAGATCGCGCATGCGTTTGGCGTTGTCCAGCCACTGCTTGCGCGGAGTGGAGTGTTTCATTGTCTCCAGTCGGCTCTGTATGAGTTTGAGTTGGGGATTAGTCTCGATGTTTGCCATAAGTTTTCACCGTGTGTTGGTTGGTATCGGGGCCGTGGACGTACATCTTTTTCTCGTCGGGATTGGTATAGTCTTCCCATGAGGTGTGCAGTCGCTCGGGGATGAGAATCTTTAGCCCGGAGGGAATCATGGCGCGTCTCAGGAGTTCGCCGCAGTCGGGGCAGTGTTGATTGTCACGGTCGCGGCATGGGCAAGATATCGCGAAGTCTTTGTTGCAATTGACGCAGTGGTATTCGTATGTGAACATCAGTTTCTCCCGATAACCATCTTGCCCTGGAGCCGCCGCTTTTCGCTCAATTCCGCAACGACTCTACCGAACGAGTTCGGCGGATAGGTTCTCGACTCCTCCATTGCCTGAAAGTTGCCGTACACCTGACGAATCATCAGGGCGGCGGCCATCACTGTGTCGTCGTGATAGCCGCTGTCTGCCGAGAATGTAACCCTACCGGTCTCGGTCATCGTGTAGGAATAGTACTTGAACTCGTCGACCATGACATTCCAGTGATCGTTGCCGGTATCGACATCGGCTGCGCCGTAGGGGAACTTGAAGAGTCCCTGCGACATTCTCAGTTTTAGTTTGTCGATCAGCTCGCGCTTGAGCGCGTTGGATGTGATTCGGACCTTCTCGAGCCGCAACCCGGGCCTGGCCTTGACGCGACCATCGTCGTCTTCGATCCACTCGCCAGCCCGCAGGTCGTCCACTACAGCATCGCCCTCGCCAGTAGCGTCGGCGCTGCCTGTGGCGTCGTATTTATGAAACAAGTCGTAGATAATGGCCTTCTGGGTCCGCCAGTCCTGCTCGTTGAAGCGCACCATATCGACCACGTGAATCATGCCGCGATCGAAGCCGCCTATCATCGCCACGGTGTAGTCGGAATAGCGGGCGATATCCAGCCCGCCGACATAGCGGGAGTAGACGCGACGGCGTCCCTCGTCGTCGTATGGATCGTAAAAGCACGACTCGATCAGGTCCCAGGGAAACACCGCTGCGGCCGAGTCTATAAACTCGGCTTCGTACTCGCAGCGCCACTGCATCGAGTCCTCTCCAAGCCGATGTTTGATGCGGTTGAATGCGCGGTGATCGAGGTGTGGGTTGCAGCTGGTCGGGAATCTCCAGGATCGGGAGCAGCCGTCGTAACGCGGATCGGAGGGGTCTCCTTCCCGAAAGCGCTCATAGAAAATATTTTTTCCGAAAGGAGTCCCTTGGAGTATCAGCTCTGCGCCGAGGTCCAGACACATCGGCTCGATGACTTGCTCGATGACGCGTTGTTTGATGTAGGCCGCTTCGTCGACACGTATGCGCTGAATCTTCTTGCCGTGGCCTCGGATATACTTACCGTCTTCGCCTGCCGTCCGATAGAGAATCATTCGGTCGCCGAGCACTATTTCCGGATGCGGATTCTCTCTGCATCGCAATAGTGGGGCGAAATCCGGGATGGACTCGAGCAGTTGTTTGGCCTCGCGGTAGTTGATCATCACCTGGTCGCGGCTGGGAGCCACCACCATCGACGTCCAGTAGGGGATGGATATCAAACAGGTGACGTCGTCGACAGCGCCGCCCTCCGTCTTCCCCCACCGCCGTCCACAAGTGAGAACCTTGTTCGGCGAGGTGTCCAGAAACACCGTCGCCTGCCCTCCATGTGGCACCCAGTTCCATAAACTCTCCGCCAGCAAAAGCCGCTGGCTGGGAGCGACACTAGCTGCCCTATTCTTTGATGTCGCCTTCGACGGTGTCGCCATTGCTGATACTCAAGTGAGGAACCTCGGCAGTCGCAGCTATCTCGCGATACTTCGCATCAGCCACATCGGCAGGCACCGCAGTTATTGTCTCCAACAACTTCTCCAAAATCGCAGTGTTCGCATGCTGCGTCCCAGCCCTCGCCATCTGCGCATGATGCTCCAGTATTATCCGCGCCGCACCTTGCTGGGTCTTCTCGGACGGATTGTCCAGATGCTCACGCAACCGCCGCCGAGCATACTGCAAGTCCGCCGTATACAACCCAACCCGCTGCCTCTCATACTCAGCCTGAAACGCCGGATGCCGGTGTATCCACATCGATATCGTGTTGATGTTCACACCCACAGCCTTCGCCACATGCCCATGCTGCATCCCAGACAATAATAACGGTATCGCCCGCTGCATCTTCACTGTCAATGAACCAGTGTCGATGTCCTGCACCTCCGGGTCCTCTATGTCCAACCGACTCTTTACTATCGCCCGAGTGTTCTTCCGACCAGCCATCAACCATCACCCCTTACGACGCCGAGGCCGAACCCGCTCCGGTAACGATAAACCCTCGCTCGCCGCATCCCATTCACGCACCTTCCGCGCACCACCTAACGCACGCTTCCCACGCTTAGTGTGCGCCCACCGACGCTGAGCATCAGATGCATACGGCATCAACTACACCACCCTTCCAGATGAATCATAACCAAACACAGTATAACACACAAACTCGCACGAGAGTAGCCATTGTGAAGGGTAACAGATCCGGTCCCCGCGCGCGTGGGCGCGCACGGGGGGGGCGCGCGCGCGTGCGCGTGCGCGGGCGCGTGCGTGTGTGCGGGCGTGCGTGTGCGTGTGCGTACGCGTGCGCGTGCGTGTGCGTGCGGGTGGGTGCGTGCGTGCGCGCGCGTGTGGGTGGGTGGGCGCGTGTGCGTGTGGGCGTGGGCGATCGCGCGCGATCCTGTAAGGTCTTACATCAATTTACGACTGACGACTGGCACGTTTACGACTGACGACTGACGAACTGACCAGTCAACGAGTCAACGAGTCACGACTGCTTGCTGCTGCTTGCTGACTGCTTGTTGACTGCTTGCTGTTGACTCACTCGTTCAGTCGATCGCGCGTTCACTCGTGCACTCGTGCACTCGTGCACTCGATCCCCTCCGTTGGTTCCCCATATGTACGTGAAGCGTGAGCGTGAAAATCCGCCGAGTGACACCCGGTAAAAATACCTGATTTTTGCGTTTTTCCAAAATACCCCTTGACTGTTGATTGTTCCCTTGGTACAATTGACATTGACAATTGAATATGCTGAATTGAATGAAGTGACTCGTGCAGACCGGCACAAGACCAGCACGAGCGACAACGGAGATTGATAACCGAATATCAGGAAGTCGACAACGAACGGTTCGAAAAGGAACATGTGGAGTACCGCGACTTCGGCACAGAGCTATACTGTCCAGCACCAACACCAAGCTTGGTCCGACAGTCACGGGCGACGGAAAGACTAGCGGAAGGGCACATGTGAACCTTTTCAATGAATCCTAAGTGGCAGGCTGGGAAGCGCGACTTCTTGATATGCAAACGTCGCAAGACGGAAAACCACGAACTACGATCGCCGCACTCCATCATCCTCCACCGGTCGTCGTAGCAGTGGGTACAGGCGAGAGCGCGGAGGAGTGCGCGCTTGTGTCTGAAACTCGTGTTGCACATACGGAGATTTTCCACAATCGTTGCGAAAATATGCGCTCATTGAAACCCCTGTCGGAGGTTTCAATGAGCGTATAAACGCTCAATAAACCCGGGTTTAACCCGGAACAGGGAGGATTGACAATGGAAGCAACACTGGAGCGACGACTGGAGACGCTGGGGTATGACCATTGCGTCTGGATCGACAAAGTAACGGTAGACGACCACCGTTACACCGTTACCGGAAACTGGTTGCCGCTATACGCGGCCGTCAAGTATCCGTTCACGGTCCAGATAACGCGTGATCGGACGCGCTTTCACGTGAAGGCGCTCGGCGTCGGGCGTGACCTAGCGCGGACGCGTGACCTAGCGCGGACGATAAGCCGGTGGATCAACACCGGCTACGTTCACTATGAGCGCCGGACCGCGTGACCGTTGCCCGCAAGTTCTCCGGACACCCGGAGAACTTCGGAGAGCGGCTACGCTCGATAAACCCGGGTTTAACCCGGACATGGGAGGACTGACAATGGAAGCAGTATCGTGGACCTGCGACTCCTGTTATGAGGAGTCGGAGGGGTATGTGGACAGTGAGGGAGACTTCGTCGCCGTGAGCGAGCGGCGATATCCCCAGTCCCTGCGGGCCGTCGGTTGCCCGCATTGTGGGTACATGTTCGGCACCGCCGTGCCGAAGAATCAGGAGGAAGTTAAGTGATGTAGAGTTGACCGTTGCCCGCAAGTTCTCCGGACACCCGGAGAACTTCGGAGAGCGGCTAGCTCTAAAAACCGGGGTTTAACCCGGAACAGGGAGGAACCTATGAACGCACAGGAATTGCCCGACGTGATAACGGCGTGTCGTGAAACCGACACGCCGTTGCTCGTTCTGGGACCGGCGGGTGTCGGGAAAAGTCACGTCATCCGCGAGTATTGCGATGAGCGGCAATTGCCGCTCATCGACCGCCGGTTGTCGATGCTCGATCCGGTCGACCTCTCCGGCGTGCCGGTGCCCAACGAGACACGCACAATGTACTTGCCGCCGTCATGGATACCCCAGGACGACGGCCCGGGCTTGCTGTTCCTCGACGAGCTGAACCTGGCGAGTCCAGGAACGCAAGCCGCGGCGTATCAGCTAATACACGACAGAAGGTGCGGTGATGCCGTGCTGGGTCGCGGTTGGTTGCCGATCGCCGCAGGCAATCGCGAGGTGGACCGTTGCGGCACCACGACAATTAAACCGGCACTGTTAAACCGGTTTATGGTCGTGGAGTTGGAGGTGGACGCGGCGGCGTGGCAGGAGTGGGCACGTGCTCACGATGTGTCGCCCGAGTGGAGGGCATACATTCAGTGGCGGCCCGAGCGCCTTCACACTTGGACGCCCGAAACACCCGCGAACACGCCGTTTACCACGCCGCGTTCTTTCACGGCGGCGGCTACAGCGTGGGCGCGGTTCGGCACCTCGCCGCATATACGCGACATGGTCGCCGGACTAATCGGTCGCAACGAGGCGTGCGAGGTGTTCTCATTCCTCGCACTGGTCGAGTCAATAGGCGATGTCGACGCACTGTTGGCCGACCCGGATAACGCGGTGGTGCCGAACGACCCGGCGGTGCTCTATGCGCTACTGGGTGCGCTCGCGACCAAAGCTAAAGCGGGCGCGCCGCCGGACACGGTATGGCGCTACGCAACGCGATTGCCGGTCGAGTACGCGCTCTTGCTCAGCCAGGATCTCGCCGCCATATGCCCGGCGGCGTTGGAGTGCGCGCCGTATCGGCAATGGGCGGTGCAGTACCAACACGCGCTACAACGGACGGCGTGACCTCTGCCCATGAACCCTCCGGAAGGAGGGTTCTGGAGAGCGGTTACGCTCAATAAACCCGGGTTTAACCCGGAACAGGGAGGAACCTATGATGACGGACTCTAACATCGCGTTGCTGGTCGACTTGTCGTGCCGTCAGTGGGCACGACGAAGGGTTGACAAAGGGCTAACGCGTGACGTCGCGTTGACTCACGGCGTAAGTCCAGCGGTGGTATCCGCCAGTAAGCGGCTTGCGGACGCGCCGGAACTGCTGGCGTGTAGTCGCATCATCACTGCCGCGCATGCCTATCACTACGGCATAACGTTGCCTTGGAGCGACTCAGGGTTGCGGTTGCTGCCGGTGCGGCAATGGGCCGATTATCAGAAAAAGCTTGCTGATTATCAGCAACGACTGGCCGACGCCGTGCGTGCACTCCAACAGGTGTGGCCGTGCATCGTCGACCGAGCCCGGCAGGAACTCGGTGGATTGTTTTCACCGAACGACTACCCGGCCGTTGACCAACTACCAGAGCTGTACGGCATAAGCTTTGGTATCTATGATTTAACGCCGGACGAGCACGACCTGCGGGTGCGGTTAGGCGCGGACGCCGCGCTCGCCGCGCTCAAAACTCAACAGGAGAGAATCCAGCAGGGACTCTCCAACGCCCGCGCCGAGTTGGTGCGCCGCGCCTCTGGGTTGCTGCAAACGTTAAAAGAGGTGTGTTCACAACCTGCTTCATCAACAAGACTGCACGAGTCATTGTTAACGAAGCTTGGAGAGTTGGCGGGCGTTTTGCCAGAGTTTGCGCCGGAGGTCGCCGACGTCGCCGCCGACATGGCCGCGATGGCCGAAGCGGGCGCCGGACCATTGCGAACATCACCAGAGGACCGAGCGGCGGCGGCGGACACCGCCGCGGTCTTGCTCGAACGATTAACGAGTATCGGTTAATCGGTCGATCGGTTGATGCCGTTGACGTTGCCCCTTGTGGGGGGCAACGATGAGCGGCAACAAGCGCTCAGAAGGGAGGATAAAGAAAATGCTGGTAGTGAAAGAAACCAGCAGTGCGGCGGCGCATCTACGTGCCGCCGCACTCGAGTTGTTGCGGCGGGCGCCGTTTTACGCGGCGCTCGGCGGGCGCTTGAACGTGCGCCTGGACGCCAAGGCGCCGACTATGTGGACTGACGGCGTGACGTTAGGCTATAACCCTGACTGGATTATGGGGTTGACCGTCAGTGAGTTGTCGGCGGTTCTCGCCCACGAGATTGGGCACGTAGCGCAACGCCACTGTTGCCGCCGTGGTGAACGCGATCGGCGGCGGTGGAACACCGCCGCGGATATCGTCGTGAACAATCAACTACGTTTGGCGGGCTACCACCTGCCGGACTCGGCGTTGGTTGACGAGCAATACGTCGGTTGGGCCGTCGAAGCCGTTTACAATGCGTTGAGCACCGGCACCGGCGACAACGGCGACGGCAACACCGGCACCGGCGACAACGGCGACGGCAACACCGGCACCGGCGACACCGGCGACGGCAACACCGGCGGCGACACCGACAACACCGGTGGTGGCGGCGACAATTGGGGCGGCGAACTGCGCGATGCCCCACAGGACCTGGACTACGACTTGGAACAGGAACTGCAGGACGCCGTTCAACGCACGGTGGACGTGGTCACGTTGCGCCGAAGCATGCCGGGTTGTGAACCCGGCGGCGCGTGGCGCGACGCCATCGAGAACGACCGAGCCCCGGCGGTGCCCTGGCGAGCCGCGCTCGCAGGTTGGGTAACCAGTATGGCGTCACGAGAGCCGAGCTGGAAACGGCCCGACCGTAGGCACGCGTGGCGTGGTGTGTTGTTGCCGGGTAGCGGTGCGCCGACGATAGGCCGGGTGATGGTGGGCATCGATGTGTCGGGGTCGATCTCCAGTCGGGCACTCGGCGCGTTCGCTCGACCTCGGCGAGTCGGCGCTGCTGGCCGGGATGATCCGCGGGCCCGGCTTCTACTCGCCCTTCACGCATCCCGAGCGCGCGCGCGAGCGGCGCCGCCGCGTGCTCGCGATGTTGGCCGAGGCGGGCGCCATCTCCGACGCGCAGGCCGCGGCCGCCGCGCAGCGCCCGCTCGGGAGCGCCCCGAAGCGCCCCGCCGCGCCGCGCGCGGCCTGGTTCCTCGCCAAGCTCGAGCGCGACTTCGCGGACGAGCTGCCGGGGCTGGATCTGCGCGAGGAGCGCGTGGTCGTGTTCAGCGGCCTCGACGCGGAGCTGCAGCTCGCGGCCGAGGCCGCCGTGCGCCGCGGCATCGAGCAGCTCGAGGCG
>Ga0101944_10002004_pt1 | contig 36208 bp, 36 predicted proteins | sample DewCreD2012metaG_FD_75245 | JGI IMG/M metagenome (GOLD analysis project Ga0101944, IMG submission 75245) | Hot spring sediment bacterial and archeal communities from British Columbia, Canada, to study Microbial Dark Matter (Phase II) - Dewar... ... | reverse complement strand
CTCGCGTGCGCGAGCTCGCCCGCGAGCCCCTCGCGCACGACGAGCTCGGCGAAATTGGCGGCGGTGCGCGGCGAGTAGAACAAGACCGCGTCGATTTCGTGCGCTTTCAAGGCCTCGACGGTGCGCGAGGACAGTCGCGGCGGCGCCTCGGTGCGGTAGACCACGAGCCGCTCGTAGCGGTAGCCGGCCTCGACCAGCGCCGCCTCGAGCCCGTCGCGCACTTCCTCGCCACAGACGTGGAGGATCGTCCCGGCCTCGGGCGGTAGCCGCTCGCGGATCAACCGGGCGAGCTCCACACCGTCGCCGCCGCCCGCCTCGACCCGCGGGCAGCCGGCGGCGATCGCCGCCTGCGCGGTCGCCGGCCCGACCGCGAAGATCGGCAGTCGGCGCAAGGGATCGTCGAGGCCGGGAAGGGCATTGGCGCTGGTCAGCACGACCGCGGCGACACCTTCTCCGGTCAAGGGTTCGTGCGGAACGTGGCGCAGCACGAGCATCGGGTCGATCAGCACGCGATGACCCTTGGCATGCAACATTCGTGCCGTGGCCAGGGATTGCTGACGGGGTCGGGTGAGCAGGATTCGCATGGTGATGCAAACTAGCAGCGGAACGGCCGATCCGGCCAGACCCTTGCGCCTTTCTCAGCCAGCGGCCCAGCCCTGCCCGAGGCGCAGGAGCTCGCGCCCGGCCTCGCGGCCGAGCCGCTCGGCCTCGCTCGCGGGGCCGCTGCGCTGCACCCGCGCCACCTGCCGGCCGTCGGGTGAGGCGAGCAGGCCCCGCAGCTCGATCCCCGCCGGCCCTTCGATGGCGAAGGCGGCGATCGGGGTGCGGCAGTTCCCGTCGAGCGCGGCCAACAGCGCCCGCTCGGCCGCCACGCAGCGTTCGGTCGGCGGATGGCCGAGCGGTGCCAGGATCGCCCGCAGCCGGGCGTCGGCGGCTCGACAGGCGATACCGATCGCACCTTGGGCGACCGCCGGGAGCATCTCGGCGGGGTCGAGCGGCGTGCCGCCGGCCGTGCCGAGGCCGAGCCGGGCGAGCCCCGCCGCCGCCAGGAGCGTGGCGCCGACCTCGCCCCGGGCGAGCTTGGCGAGCCGGGTCTGGACGTTGCCGCGCAGCGGCACGACGGCGAGGTCGGGGCGGAGCGCGAGGACCTGGGCGGCGCGGCGGAGCGAGGCGGTGCCGACCACGCAGCCGGCCGGCAGGCCGGCGAGGCTCGCCGCGGCACCGGCGAGCAGCACGTCGCGCGGATCGGCCCGTTCCGGCATCGCCGCGATCACGATGCCCTCGGGTAGCGCGGTCGGCACGTCCTTCATCGAATGGACCGCGAGGTCGATCCGACCGTCCAAGAGCGCTTCGTCGATCTCTTTCGTGAACAGGCCCTTGCCGCCGATCTCGGCGAGCGGTCGGTCGAGGATCTTGTCGCCGGTCGTCCGGATCACCACGAGCTCGAGCGCGCCGGGTGCGGCGAGCTCGGCATGCGCCGCGGCGAGTGCGGCCCGCACGAGTTCGGCTTGGGCCATCGCCAGAGGCGAGCCGCGCGTGCCGATCCGCAGAACCCTGGCCACGCCCATCCGCGCCCGCTATCCCCCTTCGGCGGGCGATCCGGCCCGCTCCCTTCGGCCCTTAGCCCCTGCCCATGGCCTTGCCAACGATTTCCGGCCGGGTGGTGCTCGGCATCGAGACGAGCTGCGACGAGACCGCCGCGGCGCTGGTGCGCGACGACCGGACGGTGCTCGCCGCCCCCCTGGTCTCGCAGCTCTCCGAGCACGCACCCTATGGCGGGATCGTCCCGGAGATCGCCGCCCGCGCGCACCTCGAGCGGCTCGACCGGCTGATCGCCCGCGCGCTCGAGGAGGCCGGGCTCGGCCTCGCCGACCTCGCCGGCATCGCGGTGACCGCCGGGCCGGGGCTGATCGGCGGCCTCACCGTGGGCGTGGTCACCGCGCAGATGCTGGCGCTCGTGCACCGCCGGCCGCTCTTCGCGATCAACCACCTCGAGGCGCACGCGCTCACCGCCCGGCTGACCCACGCGCTCGACTTCCCCTACCTCGTCCTTTTGGTCTCGGGCGGCCACACCCAGCTCCAACTCGTCCACGGGGTCGGCCGGTACGAGCGGCTCGGCACGACGCTCGACGACGCGGTCGGTGAAGCCTTCGACAAGCTCGCCAAGATGCTGGGCCTCGGCTACCCGGGCGGGCCGCGGATCGAGGCCGCGGCGCGCGGGGGTGATCCGAGCCGCTTTCCCCTGCCCCGGCCGATGCTCGGCGAGCCCCACGGCAACTTCTCCTTCTCCGGGCTCAAGACCGCGGCACGGCTGCGCATCCTGGAGCTCGGCCCGGCCGTGCTCGAGCCCGCCAACCTCGCCGATCTCTGCGCCTCCTTCGAGCAGGCGGTGACCGACGTGCTGGTCGACCGCACCCGGCGCGCGCTCGAGCGGGCCCGCGAGCGGCTGGGCCTCCGCCCCCCGCTCGTGCTCGCGGGTGGGGTCGCGGCCAATCGGCGGATCGGGACGGCACTCCGTGCCCTGGCGGAGGAGGAAGGTGTGGCCGTCGCGATCCCGCCGCCCGCGCTTTGCACCGACAACGGCACGATCGTCGCCTGGGCGGGGGTCGAGCGGCTTGAGCTCGGGCTCGTCGATCCGCTCGCGATCGAGGCCCGCGCCCGCTGGCCGCTCGATCCCGCGGCCGAGCCCGTGCTCGGCGCCGGCACCAAGGGCCCCAAGGCCTGAGCCCGCGGGATCGGGCTCAGCGTTCGGCGAGCACCGCCGCGCGCGTCGGGCGTTCCTCGGCCTGGCGGCGCCAGAGCTCGGCGTAGATCCCGCCTCTGGCGAGCAGCTCGCCATGGCGGCCGCGCTCGACGATCCGTCCCCCGTCGAGCACGCAGATCTGGTCGGCGTCGACCACGGTCGAGAGCCGATGGGCGATGACCAAGGTGGTCACCCCGCGGCAGAGCGCGGCGAGCCCCTCCCGCACCCGCGCCTCGCTCGCGCTGTCGAGCGCCGAGGTCGCCTCGTCGAGGATCACGAGGCGCGGCCGCTTGAGGAAGGCGCGGGCGATCGCGACCCGCTGGCGCTCGCCGCCCGAGAGCTTGATGCCGCGCTCGCCCACGAGCGTGGCGAGCCCCTCCGGCAGGCCATCGAGGAGCTCGCCCAGAGCGGCGGCACGCGCCGCGGCCTCCACGGTCGCCGGATCGGCGGTCGGATCGGAAAGCGCGATGTTGGCGCCGAGCGTGTCGTTCAACAGCGCCACGTCCTGTGGGACGACCGCGATCTTCGCCCGCAGGCTCGAAAGGCGCAGTTCGCCCAGATCCCGGCCGTCGACCGTGATCCGTCCGGCCTCGGGCTCGAGGAAGCGGTAGAGCAGCCGGACGATCGTCGTCTTGCCGGCGCCGCTCGGCCCGACGATCGCGACCGTTCGCCCGGCCGGCACCTCGAGGTCGAGGCCGTCGAGGACCGGCCGCTCCGGGTCGTAGGCGAAGCGCACGCCCTCGAAGCGGATCGCCACGGGCCCGTCCGCCAGGTCGAGCGCCCCCGGCCGGTCGCGCTCGGTGGGTAGCGTGAGGAGCTCCAGGAGCTGGCCCAGATCGACGAGCGCCTGCTTGATCGAGCGGTAGAGCTGGCCGAGCCGGTCCATCGGCCGGGTGAGCTGGAGGAGGTAGACGTTGAGGAGAACGAGCTCGCCCACGCTCATGGCCCCGGCGCCCACGCGGCCGGCCGCGAGGAGGAGGATCACGCCGCTGCCGAGCGCCAACACGCTCACCAGCACCACCCCGGTGAGGGTGCGGAACGCCAGGGCTTTGACGATGAGCCGCTCGACCTCGCCCAGCGCCCGGTCGTAGCGCTCGAGGATCGCCCGCTCGGCCGAGCAGAGCTTGACCGTCTCGTAGCCGAGGAGCGCGTCGACAGCCCGGCCGTGGGCGGCCGAGGCCTCCTGGGTCGCCCGGCGCTGGTGCGCCCGCAACCACTCCGAGCCCACGACCAGGACGACCGCGTAGGCCAGCAGGGTGACGAGCAGGACGGCCGCGAAGGGCCCCTCGACCCGGGCCGCCAGGACGGCGCCCACGAAGAGGATCTCGGCCAGGAGCGGCAGGATCAAGAAAACCGAATCGAACAGGAGCTCGCGGACCGCCGCGAGGCCGCTTTCCAGAACCCGGCTGATCTGCCCGGTCCGCCGCTCGACGTGGAACCGGTAGGGTAGGTCCAGGAGATGGGCGAGGGCGGCCCGGCCGAGCCGGCGCCGGACCCGCTGCTCGATCGGGCCGTAGAGCGCCCAGCGGGCCTCGTTCAAGAGCTTGGCGAGCCAGCCGCCCACCACGTAGGCGAGCAGGATCGCGACCGCCGCCTCGGCGAGCCCGGGTGCGGCGAGCGCGTCGACCGCCCGGGCGAACAGGAGCGGGACGGCGGCGTTGAGGAGCGCCGCGAGTGCCAGGGTCGCGACGGTCGCGACGAGCCGCAGCCGGAAGGACGGATCGTCCTTCGGCCAAACGAACGGCAAGAGCCGGCGCAGCGCCTCGCGATCGCCGATCGCGCGCGGCCGTTGCTCGCGCTCCAGGGCTCGGAGCTCACGCGACATCGGCTCGCGGGTAGGCCCGCGCGGTCTCGCCGGCAAGGCCGACCGCGCCGGCCGCCCGCTCAGGCGCGCACGAGGGCGGCCGGCACGAGGTCCTCGGCCGCGCCCCGCTCGGGCACGCGCCAGAACGGCCAGCGCCGCGTGCAGAGCCAGGGCCGCACCTGCGGCAAGAGCGCCACGAGCACGATCCCGATCGAGAGGAGGCACCAGACCGCCGGCCATTCGCCCGGATCGTCGGTCAAGAGGTGCGCGAGGCCCGGCCCGAGCAGATAGTGGAAGGCGGTGATCCGCCAGGCGCCGTAGGCCAGGGGCAAGAGGAACCCGGCGATCGCGTAGCCCGGGAAGCCGTGATCGAACAGCCAGCCGAGGAACCCGCCGCCCATCTCGTTGCCGATCCCGTTGACCGGCAGCGACCAAGCGAGGTGCCAGGAGCCGGTGAAGGAGCAGAGCTCCTCACCGCAGAGCGGGCGGCCGATCCGGCAGCTTCCCGCCCATTCGAAGGGATAGAGCTGAAGGACCATGAGGACGCCCGCCCCAGCCGCGATCGCGTAGGCCCAAGGGGCGATCCGGCGGGCGACCGCCTGCGGCACGAAGCAGAGCGAGAAGGCGTTGATGAACACCGGCTGGAAGGCGATGTGCAGGTAGCCCAGCACCGTCAAGACCTGGTTCGCCGGGAGATCGCAGCGGTCGATCACCGGCCAGGTGGCGGCCTGCAGGCCCTCCATGACCGCGAAATAGACGAGCGTCGCGGTGATCGCCCGGGGCTCACCGCGCCGCGCCGTCCAGGCGGCCGCGGCGACACCCGCCGCGGCGAGCACTCCCGAGGCCGCCAAGCTCCAGCACATCCCCCGCCCCGTCCGCCTCGCCTCCCTGGGCCGATTGTGCGCCGGTTTCACGTAGCTGTCACGATTCGGGGTGCTCAGGGCTGCCAGAAGGGCTTGGCGGTTTCCCGCGCGACGTCCGCGCGGCCGAGGCCGATGTCCGCGAGCAGACGGTCGTCGAGCTGGCCGAGGTCGAGCCGCTGCCGACGCCGGCTCAGCCACGTTTCCACCGCCTCCAGGATCGCCTGGATCCGGCTCACGAGGCTCGGCCGGTCGCCCGCCCGGGGAAGGGTGGCGCCGCTCGTCTCGAAGGTCCGCATCGGTTCTCTCCGCAATGGCCGCGATGTCGCGCATCGTCGGCTCGACCGGGAGGATGGGGTCCGTTAGGCTCGCCCACAAACGAGATGTTCTCGCCCTCTGGCTCAAAAGGATCGAGCCTCGGCCGTGGCACTCCCGCCGCTCAACGCGCTCCGCGCCTTCGAGGCCGCCGCCCGCCACCAGAGCTTCGTCGAGGCGGCGCGGGAGCTGCACGTGACGCCGGCGGCGATCAGCCACCAGGTCAAGCAGCTCGAGGCGATCCTCGAGGTCGCCCTGTTCCACCGGCTGCCGCGCGGGCTCGTCTTGACCGAGGCCGGCAAGGCGATGCTGCCCGAGCTCGGCCGCGGCTTCGCCCATGTCGGCCGGGCGGTCCGGGCGGCCCGCGAGGGCGGGCTCGCCGGCCAGCTCCAGGTGACGGTGATCCCCTCCTTCGCACAGCTCTGGCTCCTGCCCCGGCTCGGCCGCTTCCTCGCCGCCCGGCCGGAGGTCGAGGTGGTGATCCTGGGCTCGACCCGGCCGGTCGATCTCGTGCGCGAGGGGATCGATGTGGGCATCCGCTACGGACCGGGCCGCTGGCCCGGGGTGGAGGCGCTGTTCCTGTTCAGCGAGGAGACCTTCCCGGTCTGCGCCCCCTCGCTCCTCGACGGCCCGCCGCCGCTGCGCCGCCCTGCCGACCTCCGCCGGCACCGGCTCCTGCACGATTGGGACCTCACCGCCGGCGAGACCTGGCTCGGTTGGCCGGCCTGGCTCGCCAAGCTGGGCCTCGCCGATCTGCCGGCGGAGGGGGGCTTGCAGCTCCCGGATTCGGTGATGCTCACCGAAGCGGCGGTGCGCGGGCTCGGCGTGGCGATCGGCCGGACGAGCCTCTCGGGCGAGCATCTGGCCGCCGGCCGGCTGGTCCGGCCCTTCGCCCTCACCATGAAGGCCGACTACAGCTACTACAGGGTCCGCCCCGAGGGGATGCCGGAGAGCCCGCGGGTGCGCGCCTTCACCGAGTGGCTCGTCGAGGAGAGCCGGGCCGCCACCGGCTGAGCGGTCTTCAGACGATCCGCGCGGACTCGACGATGCGCTCGACCGCCGGCGCCAAACTCGGAAAATAATGATCCTCGGCGGCGACGAAGAGGATCATGTAGAGCCGACCGTCGATCACCCGAGCGACCGCGAAGCCGCGCTTTGCCACCCCGCGGTCGTCGCGCAGGCGGAACTCGGCGCGGACCCCCTCGCCACCGGCGAAAGCCACCGGGCGCAGCGAGTCGAGCGAGAGAGCCGCCGCCCCCTCCCGACGAAGGCTGTCGAGGACGAACTCGCCGAGTCCGGCGCCGGTCGCCGCGGCGCGGAAGGCGACCGGCGTGCCGGCCGAAGCCTCCGACGAGAAGAGCTGCTGGCCCTCTTCGAGCCCGTCCACCAAGACCACGAGGTCGAGCAGCGGGCCGTAGACGGTCCAGAGCCGGCGCGGCGGTTTGCTCGGCATCTGGGTCCACGCGACGTCCGTCTGCACCGCGAGGCGACCCGCCGCCACGGGACCCGGCGAGACCAGGACCGGCCCCTGCGGTCCGAGCTCGCACCCGGCGAGCAACGCGACGAGGACGAGGAACAGCGGAAGTTTGCGCATCAAGGTCGATCCTGATCTTCGAGCATCTGCTCGATCAGCGCGCGATCGGGCGCCGTCGGTGCCCGCGCCAGGTAGGTCGCGAGCGCATCTTTGGCTGCGGCCCGGCGGCCGAGCCGAAGGGCCACGAGGCCGGTCGATCGCCACACCTCGACCGGCGTGTCCGGCCGGCCGCGCGCCTGCTCTTAGAGCGCGAGCGCCGCTTCGGCGTCGCCCGGCCCGTCGCGCAGCCGCCGCAGCTCGCCCGCGAAGAACAAGAGTTCGCCCGATTCGGGCTCCGCGGCGCGCAGCCGGTCGAGCAAGACCTCGCTCGCGGCGAAAGGTTGGGCCCGCAGTTCGGCTGCGAGCCAGGCGCCGCGCCGGCGAGCCATCGCCGCCCGGTAGGCGGTTCGGCCGGTCGGGTCGGCGGAGACGGGAACCGCCAGACGAGCCGCCCCGGCGCGCAGTTCGGCGATCCGCTCGGCATCCGTCGGATGGGTCGAAAGGAACGCCAGCTGACCGGAATCACCGATCCGGGCCTTCTCTTCGAGCAGCGCCGCCCAAAGTCGCGGGGCCTCGTTCGGATCGTAGCCGGCTGCGGCCAGGCGCTCGAGGCCCAGCCGGTCCGCCTCGCGCTCCATGTCCCGGCTGTAGCTCAGCGCCGCGAGCACCCCCATGGCCTCGCCGATCGGCCGCAGACCGAGCACGGTGCCGACCAGTGCGCCCACGCCGACGGCCTGCTCGGCCCGGCCCCAGAGCTGGGCGACGTGCCGGTTCTGGTAATGGATCGCCTCGTGGCCGAGCACGAGGGCGAGCTGCGCCTCGTTCTCGAGCCGTACCAGCGCGCCTTTGCGGATCTCGATCACCCCGTTCGGCCAAGCGGCGGCGTTGAAGCCCGGCTGATCGAGCACGTAGAGCCGAAACTCGGCACAGCGCTCGCCGACGATCCGACAGAGGACTCGCCGCAGATAGGCGTCGAGTTCGGGATCTCGAACGACACGGCCGGAGGCCCGCAGACGCGCCTCGGCCTCGTCGGCCGCGAGACGCAAGCCGCCTTCCGTCGTCGCCAGTTCCTGTGGGCCGGCGCACCCGGCCAGCAGGAGCGCGACGAGCAGCCCCCGGGCCGCACCGATCGTCGGCCTCACCATCAAATCGGCAAGGCCCGCAGGAGCGCCTCGACCGCCGTCTCCGCCCCGGAGAGGGTCCGGAGGTCGGCAACCGGCGACTGGGAGAGCATGAAATTGTGCCAGACGACCCGGCCGGTCTCGAGGTCGACGAGGTCGGCCCTTCCGTAGTGAGCCCCGGTTCGGATCACCGCCGGCAATCCGAGCGCGGCGACGGCGAAGCTCGCCACGTTGAGCCCGATCAACTCGCCGCTCGCGCGGGTATCGACCATCTCCACGAGGAGCGCGTAACGCGCACCCCGTGAACGCGCCAACGGCCGCCCGGTCTCGCCGACCGACGACCGACCAGTCGAACCGATCGCGTCGGGTCGGGAGTTGGCCGTAAGCGACGATCGACTGCCCGACCGCGCGCGAGCGCGGCGAACCGCTCGTAATCCGCCCGTTCCGCCGGATCGAGGCTCGCCTCGTCGAGCCGCTCGAGCCGCACCCGCCCCGCGAGTTTCGTTTCGAGGGCGGCCATGACGCTGCGCGCCGCCTGCTCGGTCCAGTCGGCCCGCGGTTTGAACTGACCCGCGACGCCGACCTCGCCGACCTTCAGGTCCGGCGGCAGGAGCAGCACTTTGGCCTCTTCGATCCGCGCCCCCGAGCCGACCGAACCGGTGGCGAGGGCTTCCGGCGCGACCTTGGGCTCGGTCAGGGCGCAGCCCGCGAGCGCGAGCATCAGGATCGCCAACCCGAAATGCATCCACCCGCGCACGGCGTCCCCCCGACGTTCCCGAATCGAGCGACGTTTGACCGAGACGTGCGCGCCGTTCCTTGATCCAGATCAAAACGCTCGCGGCTCGGCCCGGCTTCACCCGTACATCTTGGCCGGCAGCCAGAGCACCAGTTGCGGCCAGGTGAAGACGATCGCCACCGCCAGGAGCTGGAGAAGGACGAAGGGGATCACGCCCTTGTAGATGTCGACCGTGCCGATCGCCCGCGGTGCCACCCCGCGCAAATAGAAGAGGGAGAAGCCCACGGGCGGTGTCAGGAAGGAGGTCTGGAGACAGAGCGCGAATAGCACGACGAACCAGGCCGGCTCGAAACCAAGGTCCTTCACCACCGGGGCCACGAGCGGCAGGATGATCAGCGTGATCTCGAGCCAGTCGAGGAAGAAGCCGGCCACGAAGGCGATCGCGAGGATGAAGACGACGATGCCGTTCGGGTCGAACGGCAGCGCCTTCAAGGTCTCGGCGACGAGCTCGTCGCCGCCGAGCGAGCGCATGACCAGAGCGAAGGCGGTCGCACCCAGGAAGATGCCGAAGATGAAGGCGGTGGTGAGTGCCGTCTCGCGGCTCACCTCGCGCAAGGTCGCCCAGTCGAGCCTCCGGTTCGCGGCGGCGAGCAAGGTCGCGCCGAACGCACCGAGGCCCGAGGCCTCGGTCGGCGTGGCGATGCCGGCGAAGATCGAACCCAGGACGGCGAGGATCAAGAAGAGCGGCGCCAGGATGGAGAGGAGCGTGTCGCGCACGAGCCGCCAGCTCACGGGCTCGAGGTTCGGCGGGTGCGGCGCCGCCTTCGGAAAGAACAGGCCGACCAGGATCACGTAGAGGAGATAGAGCCCGCCCAAGAGGAGGCCCGGGAAGACCGCGCCCATGAACAGATCGCCGACCGAGAGGCCGAGCTGGTCGGCCATGATCACGAGCATGATCGAGGGCGGGATGAGGATCCCGAGCGTGCCGGAGGCGGCGACCACCCCGCTCGCGAGCTTCTTCGAATAGCCCTGCTCGAGCATGAGGGGCAGCGAGAGCACCGCAAGCAGCACGACCGAGGCACCGACGATGCCGGTCGAGGCGGCCAAGAGGATCCCGATCAGCACGACGGTCAAGGCGAGCCCGCCGTTGAACCGGCCGAACAGGCCCGCGAAGTTGCGCATCATCGTCTCGGCGACACCCGAGCGGTCCAGCATCAGGCCCATGAAGACGAAGTTCGGCAGCGAGACGAGGACCCAGTTCTCCATCTGGTTCCAGATCCGATCGACCAGGATCGCGAACCGGGACCAGTCGGCCAGCATGAAGGTGTCGACGTCGAAGACGTGGTAAAGGGTGATCCCGATCCAGGCGAAGATCAGGCTCAGGCCACCCAACAGCCAGGCGATCGGGAAGCCCGTGAACAGCGAGACGATGAACGAAATCAGGAAGCCGACGACGATGATCTCGTAGGCCGGCATCGGCTGCCTCGCGGTCGCTCGGGTCGGGTCAGGTGGCGGGCCGTGGCGTGGGACGGCCGAAGAGCAGGGCCGTCACGCGCAACAGTCGCGCGATCGCGGCCAGGAGCAGCAGGGTGAAGCCCCACAGGATGAAGGACTTCGCGATCCACCGATAGGGCAGCCCGCCGGGTGCCGCGGAGACCTCGTTGAGCTGCCAGGAGCGCAGCACGAACGGGACGGCCTCGACGATCACCGCGAGGCAGAAGGGGATCAAGAAGAGGAGGAGGCCGACGAACTCGATCCAGGCCCTCGCCACGAGGGGGAGGCGTTCGGCGAGCACGTCGATCCGGACGTGGCGATCGACGACGAGCGCGTAGGAGAGGGCCAGAATGAAACCCACGCCGTAGATGTGCCACTGGATCTCCTCGAGCATGATCGAGCCGCGGCCGAACACGTAACGCAGCGTCACCGCGAACACGATCACGAGGACCAGGAGGACCCAGAGATAGGCCGCCGCGTAATTGATCCGCAGCACGATCGCCTCGAGCAGGTCGGACGGTGCGGTGCGCGGCAGACGGAAATGGTGCCGCTCTTCGAGTTCGTGGAAGACCTTCTCGGTGACGACGCCCACGGTCTCGCCGTCCACCGCGATCTCGGGCTGACCCTTCATCGGTTCCCCGCCCCTCCACCCCGCACACGAGAAGGAGCGGCCCCGAGGCCGCTCCCGCGCCGCCGCGTTCGACCGCCGCGTGCCTCAGCGCGGCAGGAAGCCGTATTTGCGCCAGGGTTGGTGCGCTGCCTGGAAGGCTTTCTGCGAGTCGTAGACCTTCTTGAAGAGGGCGTCCTTGGCCGATTCCTCGGCCATGACTTCCTCCGTGGCCTTCTTGAAGGCGGCGAGGATCTCGTCGCTCCAGCGCACGAGCTTGACGCCCTCCTTCTCGAACTTGGAGAGCATCGGGCCCTGGAGCGCCTCGGCCTTGGCGATCGCCATGGTGACCGCCGCGGTGCAGGTCGTCTCGATGAGGGCTTGGGTCTCCTTGTTGATCGAGTCCCAGGCCTTCTTGTTGACGTAGAGATATTGCGAGGTCGAAGGCTGGTGCCAACCCGGCAGATAGTAGAACTTCGCGATCTTGTAGAAGCCCAGCTGCTCGTCCACCGTCGGCAGCGAGAATTCCGTACCGTCGAGCACGCCCTTCTCGAGGGCCTGGAAGAGCTCACCGCCGGGCAGGAGCGTCACCGAGGCGCCGAGCTTCTGCCAGATCTTGCCACCGAGCCCCGCGGCGCGGAACTTGAGCCCCTTGATCTGGTCGAGGGAAGTGATCTCGAAGCGGAACCAGCCGGCCGCCTCGGGGCTGATCGTGCCGCAGAAGATCGGATGAATGTTGTGCGGCTTGTAGACCTCGGCGAGGAGTTCCTTGCCGCCGCCGAAATAGAACCAGGCGGCGTACTCCCAGGGCTCCATGCCGAACGGCACCGCCCCGAAGAGAGCCGAGGCCGGCACTTTGCCGATTTCGTAGCCCATCCAGGTATAGCCCGCCTCGACCTTGCCTTCGCTCACCGCGTCGAAGACGCCGAGCGCGGGGATCATCTTGCCGGGCTCGAACACCCTGAGATCGACCTTGCCACCGCTCTGCGCCTTGAGCTGTTCGGCGACCCAGGGCATCGCGTCGCCGAGGGCGGTGAGGTTCGAGGCGAAGGCCATCGGCACGGGCCAGCGGACCCGATCGAAGTCGGCCGCCGCCGGGCCGGCTGCGAGCGTCGTGGCCGCCGCGAGCAGCCCCGCGGCCGAGCCGCGCTTGAGACGGTCGATCGTCGAGCCGGGCATGGGCGCCCCCCTTCCGTTTCTCTTCCACCCGATCGGTCCTATACGCGGCGGGTCCGGCACGGGCAAGGCGGGCAGGTGGGATCGGGGATGGTCGACCGGCTCGGCCGGCACACTCGGCCGGCGGCGCGCTCCCGGTCCGCTCAGGCCTGGGGGGTGACGAAGATCTCGACCCGCCGGTTGAGCTGGCGGCCGGCCTCCGTGGCGTTGTCGGCCCGGGGCTCGCTCTCGCCGCGGCCGGCGGCCGAGAGCCGACCGGCGGGCACGCCGCGGGCCACGAGCGCGTCCACCACCGCCTCGGCGCGGCGCAGCGAGAGGGCCTGGTTGTAGGCCTCCGAGCCGATCGAGTCGGTGTGGCCGACGACGGTCGCGAAGGAGCGGTCGTACTTGCGGAGGACGCCCGCGAGCTTGTCGAGGGTGGGAGCGAAGGCGGGCTTGATGTCGGCCCTCGCGAAGTCGAACAGGATCTCGTTTTGCAGCGTGATCTTCAAGAGGTCGTCGCGCACGCGCTCGACCTCGGCCCGGCCCGCCTCCTGTTCGCGGGCGAGCACGGCTTTGAAGTCCTCTTCCTGGCGGTCGAACAGATAGCCGATGCCGCCGCCGATCGCGGCCCCCACCGCCGCGCCGATCGGCACGCCGCGGCGGTCCTTCTTGTCGAGCACCGCCCCGGCGACGCCGCCGACCACCGCCCCCGTGGCGGCCCCGATCACCGTCTTGTCGTAGGTCCCGAGCCGCTGCTCGCTGCCGGCGCAGCCGATGAGGAGCGCGAGAGAAACGAACAGAGCCAGGGGAACACGCATCGGAGAGCCCTGCCGACCACCAACCGATCGCTCCTATGCGACGAGCTGCCGCCGACGTGGAAGAGGCGAACGCGCTCCCGTTCGACCCGCATGCGTGGCTTGCTTTTGTAAAAGACATAGCTGATAGACCTGAAACGAATGGGTCGAGGGAGGTCGCGATGGCTGCTTCGGATAACGTTACACAGTTGCGTCTCTCGCGGCGAGCCGCGCTTTTGGCGGCAGGGTTCGGCGCCGTGGTGGCGATCGCGCCGCGCGCGACCGTAGCGCAGGGCGGGGGCGGCCCGGTCTTCGCGCTGCGCGGCGACGGCAAGATCGTGGTGATCGACCCGGCCTCGGACACGATCCTCCGCACCCTCGAAACCGGCGGGAAGGGTGGCACGCTCGGTTCGCTCTCGGCCGACGGGGGAACCCTCTTCGTCGCCAACAACGCCGCCGGCCAGCGTGGCGTGACCGTGGTCGACGCGCGCAAGCTCGAGCTCGTCGGCACGGTCGAGACCGGCAACCGCCCGAAGCACCCGATCGTCTCGCCCGACGGCAAGCTCGTGGCGGTCAACCATTCCGGGCTCGACGACGGCAAGTTGCGGATCGCGCTTCTCGACGCCGCGACGGCGAAGCCCGTCCGCACGGTCGAGCTCCCGGTCGACAACGCGGGCGGCCAGGGTGATGCCAGCATGCACGGCAGTTGGTCGCCGGACGGTGCGTTCTTCGCGATCGGCTCCTACTTCGACAATGCGATCTTCCTCGTCCGTCCGGACGGTTCCTTCACGAAGCTCGCCTCGACCGGCAACCCGCATTATTTCGACTGGTTCGGACGCGAGCTCTGGGCGGTCGTGGAAGCCCCCGAGCCGAAGACGGAGGGTGCCTCGACCCGCATCGAGGTCTGGAACCTGGCCGATGCCGCGGCCCCGAAGCTCGAGGCGACCCTCGCCATGGGCCGGACGGCCAAGGAGAGCGAGCTCCTCGACCGGATCGAGGGCCATCACGGCGTCTTCACCCAGGACGGGCGCCACTACATCGTCTGCAACCGCGGCAGTGGCAAAGCCCTCGAAGGCACCTCGGTCGAGATTTGGGAGCGGCGCAGCCGGCAGCGGCTCGCGGCATTCGATGCCGGTGCGGCCGGCGTCGGCCACGCCTACTTGACGCCCGACGGCCGGTTCGCCGTGCTGACCCAGTACAACGACACGAAGCTGCCGATCCTCGACATCGAGGCCCGGCGGATCGTCGCCACGATCGACGCCGGCCAGGGCGGCCATCTCGGCCACGCCGCCTTCGCCGCCGGTAAGATGTACGTCAACAACCGCAAGGCCGACGAGGTCCTGGTGATCGACCCCAAAAGCTGGGCGATCACTGAGCGGATCCAGACGGCCGCGGGCGGCCAGGCGCAAGCGATGGTGCTCTCCGCCCCCTACGCCGTGTTCGAGCGGATCGTGAACCCGCACCTCGCCTGATCGACGGCACTCCCTTGGCGGTCGAAGCGCTGGTCCTCACAGGGCCGCTCGGTGCCGGCAAGACGACGTTCCTCGTGCGCTCGCTCTTGCCGGCGCTCGCCGGTCGCCGGGTCGTGGTCCTGGTCAACGATGCCGGTGCGTTGCCGGTCGACGCCCGGTTGCTCGAGCCCGTCGTGGCGACGATCGGGGTGGCGGGCGGCTGCTTCTGTTGCCAGGCCGGCGGCCGGCTGCTCGAGGCCTTGGCCGAGATCCGCGACCGCCTCGGCCCCGACCTCCTGATCCTCGAAGGCTCCGGCGTCTCGCCGCCCGACCCGCTCGTGGCGGCGCTCGCGGGCGAGGGCTACGTCCATCTCGGCACGCTCGCGGTGGTCGCACCCGACCAGCTCGCCCGCCTCGACCGCGATCCCGTGCTGCGCGCCCAGCTCGGCTCGGCCGGGGCGGTCGTGCTGACCCGCGCCGACCGGCTCGACCGTGCCGGGCTCGAAGTGGCCCGGTGGCGGCTCGCCGACCTCGCGCGCGGGCCGATCGTGCCGGCCTTCGAGGGCCGCGTGCGCGCCGAGCTCGCACCACTCCTCGCGCCGGGCGCCGCGCCGATCGGCCGAAGGGCTGCCGGGCACGACCATGTCGGCACGACGACGCTCCGACCGGAGGGGCTGCCACGCCGGCGCGATCTCGTGGCCTGGCTCGCGGCCGCCCCACAAAACGTGCTGCGCGTGAAGGGCCTCGTGCAATGCGCCGAGCATGCGAGCATGCTCGCCGTCAACCACAGCCTCGGCGAAAGCGACCTCCGGCCGATCGCGGGCATCGCCGAGCCGGGCGTCTGGGTCGCCTACGAGGGATCCGCTCCGGAGGCGTGGCTCGCCCGCTTCCCCGAAGGCCTCGATCCCGCCGACTGGTCCGGGCTCGAGCCGCTCCTCGAACCCTCGGGCGAGGCCGACGCTCGCCCGGGTGCGGCCTTCCTCGACGGCCGACCGACCGAGGCCGTCGACGCGGCGGAAGCTTTTCTCGCCCGGCTCGAGGCGGCGCGACGGCCGCGGCTCGTGACCTGCCCGGCCGCGGTCGAGACGGTCCCGATCTGGCAGCCGCTCCTCGCCTCGGTCCACCTGCTCGCGGACGCCCGCCTCGCCACGCTAGCCCGTGCCCTCGAGGAGGGGGGTGCCGATCTCCTGCTGCTCGCCGGGCTGCCGGACGGGCTCGCCGAACGCATCGCCCACGAGGCCCGAGGCGTCGCGACGCTTCATCTCGCCCGACGGACCGCGATCGCCGCGGCCCACGTTTCGCTGCGCGTCGAGCCGCGGCAGGAACGTGCGCTCGCGACGCTCGCCGGAGCCGCTCCGGCCGGTCCGGCGGGGTGAACCGGGATCGGCCGCTCGTCGCCGCGCCGGCGAGCCCGGTGCCGTCCGCGGCTCAGCGTCCCTCTTCCGCTGCCTCGGGCCAGTAGTTCTCGTCGAGTGCCTGCTCGAGGGTGAAGGGCGGGGCCTCCGGAAAGCGCTCGATCGGCAGCCCGGTCTCGGCCGCAGCCTGCAATCGGGCGTCCTCGTAGGCTTCGGCGAAGAGCCGCGGCCGCTTCGGCTTCATGCCCGGGTTCTGCTGGATCAAGCGCAGCGCTCGGCGCCGGTGCTCGACGATGCTGCCGCGCCACGAGGCGCTCCGCGCTTCCGGCTGGTACCGCCACTTCAAGAGGTGGAGCAGCAGGACGCGGTAGGCCGAGGCGAGCTTGTCGAGCTGCTCGCGACCCATGTCCTCGACCTCCTCGATCAGGTGCGGCAGGTCGAGGTCGAGGTTCGGCCGGCTCGCCGCCAGCTTGCGGAGTGCGCGGACCTGGGCGCGGGTCCAGCTGTAGAAATCGCGCTCGTAGAGATCCCTCTGCCTGCTCGGCTGGTCGAGGTTGACAGTCTTGGTCACGGGACGCCCTCAGGAGGTCGCAACGCTGCGTTCTGCTTCGCGCGCATCGCCTCGCATCCCGGGCCCGCGCACCGCCCCGGCTCGGGATCGATGGACAGCGTCGGCGCCCCAGCAGCTTCGGTTCCGCCGGCTCACGTCCGTGGCTCCGGCCAAACGTCCCCGACCAGCTCCTCGAACCGCCAGGGGCAGCGCTCGGGCAGGGCGCGAGCGGCCTCGACCTCGCCATAGGCCTCGAGTTCCCGCCGGGCCTGTAGAAGTGCACGAGCGCAAAGGACGTCGATCTCTCGACGCAGATGCCGTTCGAGGCTGCGCGAGAGCTTGTCGGCGAGCTCGGCCCGTGCCTCGGCGACCGTGGCGACCCAGCCCGGACGCGGCTCGCGCGAGGGCGAGTAGCGCAGCTTCAGGAGGTGGACGAGGATGCGCCGGAGCTGCGAGCGGACCGCATCGCGCTCGCTCTTGCCCAAATCCCCCACCTCCTCGATCAGGTGCGGCAGGTCGAGCTCGAGGTTCGGCCGCGTCGCCGCGAGCTTCTTGAGCGCCCGGACCTGGGCGCGGGTCCAACTGTAGAAATCGCGCTCGTAGAGATCCGCGAGCGCGCCCTCCTCGCGGCTGCGCGGCATCGCCCTCGCGACCCCCCTCGCTACTCCGCCGCCTTGGCGAGCCGCTGCGGGTTGCGCGGGTCTTCGGCCCAGGTCACGTAGGGCAGGCCCGTGTCGATCTCGACCATCTCGATGCAGCCCTCGACGGGACAGACATGGGCGCAGAGATTGCAGCCCACGCACTCCTCCTCGATCACCTCGTAGCGGCGCAGGCCGTTCTCCTTGATCGCCCGGATCGACTGATGCGAGGTGTCCTCGCAGGCGATGTGGCAGAGGCCGCAGCGGATGCACTTCTCCTGGTCGATCCGGGCCTTGACGACATAGTTCATGTCGAGCTGGCCCCAGTCCACGTAGTTCGGCACGGCCGCGCCGCGGAAGTCGTCGAGCCGGCGGTAGCCCTTCTCGTCCATCCAGTTCGAAAGGCCGCTGATCATGTCCTCGACGATCTTGAAGCCGTAGTGCATGGCGGCGGTGCAGACCTGGACGGAGCCCGCGCCCATGGCGATGAACTCGGCGGCGTCCCGCCAGGTCTCGATCCCGCCGATGCCGGAGATCGGCAGGCCGCGGCAGTCCGGGTCGCGGGCGATCTCGCCCACCATGCAGAGCGCGATCGGCTTCACGGCCGGCCCGCAATAGCCGCCGTGCGCGCCTTTACCGTGCACCGAGGGCAAGGGCGCCATCCTGTCGAGGTCGACGCCCATCACCGAGTTGATCGTGTTGATGAGCGAGACGGCGTCCGCCCCGCCCGCTTTGGCGGCCCGCGCCGGGGCCAGGATGTTCGTCACGTTGGGGGTGAGCTTGACGAACACCGGCATGCGCGTCGCGGCTTTGCACCAGCGCACGACCATTTCGATGTATTCGGGCACCTGACCCACGGCCGAGCCCATCCCGCGCTCGCTCATGCCGTGCGGGCAGCCGAAATTGAGCTCGACCCCGTCCGCCTCGGTCTCCTCGACCCGCTTCAAGATCCGCTTCCAGGAATCCTCGGTGCAGGGGACCATGAGCGAGACGAGGAGCGCCCGATCGGGCCAGTCGCGCTTGACCCGCTTGATCTCCTGCAGGTTCACCTCGAGCGGCCGGTCGGAGATGAGCTCGATGTTGTTGAAGCCCATCATCCGATAGCCGCGATAATGCAGCGCGCCGTAGCGCGAGCTCGTGTTGACGACCGGCGGGTCCTCGCCGAGCGTTTTCCACACCACCCCGCCCCAGCCTGCCTCGAAGGCGCGGACGACGTTGTACTCCTTGTCGGTCGGCGGCGCCGAGGCGAGCCAGAACGGATTGGGCGCCTTCACCCCGGCGATCTCGCAGCGCAGGTCGGCCATCCTCGCTCTCCCTCTCACCCGCCCCCGAAACGGCTCACCCGCCCATGAGATAGCGGTGGATCGAGGCGGCGGCGAGCTTGCCGTCCTCGACCGCGGCCACCGTGAGATCGACGCTCGAGGCGATGCAGTCGCCGCCGGCCCAGACCCGATCGAGCGTGGTCCGCCGCTCCGCGTCCACCACGATCTTCCCGTTCTCGACGTCCAGGAGCTCGGCCGTGCCGTTGAAGGCCGAAGGCACGAGCTTCTGCCCGATCGCCTTGAAGAGCTGGTCGGCCGGGAGGGTGAAGCGCTCGCCCGTGCCCTCGAGCCGCCCCTCGCGATCGAACCGGGTACGCTCGAACGTGACGCTCCGGACGTGCCCCTCGACCCCCTCGATCGCCAACGGCCGGGCCCAGTGGCGGATCGCCACACCGTTCGACTTGGCCCATTCCTGCTCGGCGGGCGAGGCCGACATCTGCTCCGGGCCGCGCCGGTAGACGATGGTCACGGTTTCGGCGCCGAGCCTCTTGGTCTGCGTCGCGATGTCGATCGCGGTGTTGCCGCCGCCGATCACCACGACGTTCCGCCCCACGGGGAGGGTCGAAAGGTCCTTGCTCTGCCGCAGCCGCTCGATGAAGGCGACCGCGTCGTGGACGCCCGCGAGCCGCTCGCCCTCGAGGCCGAGGGCGTGCACGCCCTGCAGGCCCAGGCCCAAAAAGACCGCGGCGAAGTCGCGGCGCAGCTCGCCGAGCGTCACGTCGCGGCCGAGTTCGATGCCGGTCCTGGCCTCGATGCCGCCGATCCCGAGGATGAAGTCGACCTCGCGTTGGGCGAAGTCGTGGACCATCTTGTAGGCGGCGATGCCGTATTCGTTGAGGCCGCCGGCCTTGCCCCGCTTCTCGAAGATCACGACCTCGTGGCCGAGCCGCGCGAGCGCGTGCGCGCAGGCGAGCCCCGCCGGCCCGGCACCCACGACCGCGATCCGCTCGCCCGTGGGTGCGCCCCGGGTGAAGGGCTGGATGCCGCGCTCCATGAGCCAATCGACCGCGTAGCGCTGCAGGGCACCGATCTCGACCGGCTTCTTGCCCTCGGCGAGGCGGACGCAGGCCCCCTCGCACAGCACGTCGGTCGGACAGACCCGGGCGCAGGTGCCGCCCATGATGTTGGCCTCGAGGATGGTCTCGGCCGCCCCGCGCAAATTTCCGCTCTGGATGCCGCGGATGAAGCGCGGGATGTCGATTCCCGTGGGGCAGGCCTCGATGCAGGGCGCGTCGTAGCAGAACAGGCAGCGGGCCGCCTCGACCATCGCCTGTTGCGCGGTCAAGGGCGGATGGGCGTCGTCGAAGTTCCGTCGGTACTCGGCCGGCGAAAGCCGGCCCGCGCGCACGTCCGGCGCGTCCGCCATGCGACCCTCCCGATCCCGGCCGGCGCGGCGGGCACCGGACCACGGGAGGAGGCTAGAAGCCTCCCGGATCCGCGGTCAAGCGGCGCTCAGCGGCCCAAGAGCCGGGGCAAGCCCAAGGTGAGCAAAGGAAATGCCAAGAGCAGCAGGATCCGCACGCCCTCGCTCGCGAGGAACGGCAGCACGCCGCGGACGGTCTCGCGCATCGGCACGTTCGGGGCGAGCGAGCCGATGATGAACAGGTTGAGCCCGACCGGCGGTGTGACGAGACCGAGCTCGACCACGACGAGGGCGAGGATGCCGAACCAGACCTTGAGCTCCTCGTTGCCAAGCCCGTAGGCGGCGGCTGCCGCCGCGACGTCCTCCCCGCCGTTGAGCTCGACCAGCACGGGCCAGAAGAAGGGCAGCACGACCACGATCATCGAGAGCGATTCGAGGAAGCAGCCGAGCACGATCAGCAGGACGAGCATGGCCACGAGCACGAGCCACGGGTCGAGCCCGGAGCCGGCGGCCCAGCCGGCGATCGCGGTCGGCAGCCCGGTGCGGGCGAAGAAGCCCTTCAAGACCTCGGCCGCGAACAGGATGAAATAGATCATCGAGGAGGTGACGGCGGTATCCAAGACCGCCCGGCCGATCTCGAGCCGGCCGATCCCGCCCTGGCCCAGGGTGCGCAAGAGGAGCCCGTAGAGGAGGACGAGGCAGACGCCGACGCCGGCCGCCGGGGTGGGCGTGAAGAGCCCGATGCCGAGGCCCACGATGATCGCGCCGAACAGGAGGAGGACCGGCAGGAGCTTGAGCAGCGCGAGCCGCCGCTCGGCCGGCTCCATGGGTGCCACCGGCGGGGCGAGCCCGGGATCGCGACGGACGGCCATGGCGATCACCGCGAGGAAGAAGACGACCGCGAGCAGACCCGGGACGATCGCCGCCTGGAACATCTCGAGGATCGAGGCCTCGACCACGATCGCGTAGATGACGAGCGGGACCGAGGGCGGGATCAGGATGCCGAGCGTGCCGCCGGCGGCGAGCGTGCCGGTCGAAAGCCGCGCATGGTAGCCGAGCCGGGCGAGCTCCGGGAGTGCGACCCGGCCCATGGTCGAGGCGGTGGCGAGCGAGGAGCCGCAGACCGCACCGAAGCCGGCGCAGGCGCCGATCGCCGCCATCGCCACCCCACCGCGCCGGTGGCCGACGAGCGCCTGGATGCCGGCGAAGAGGTCGCGGGCGAGCCCGCCGTGGCTCGCGAGATAACCCATCAAGACGAAGAGCGGCACGACCGACAGGTCGTAGGAAGCGACCGTGTTCCAAAAAAGCGTCTTGAATTGCTTGAGGTAGGGCTCGAAGCGCAGGAACGGGACGAGGAGCGAAAGGACCCAGCTGCCGCCGATCCCGGTCACGAGCATCGCCACCGCGACCGGCAGGCGGAGCAGCAGCAGGACGAGGAGGGCCGCGAGGGCCCCGAGGCCCACGAGCTCGCGCTCGCTCACGCGCGCCGCCCGTTGCGGAGCTGGTGGGCGGCGATCACCGCCCACAAGAGAAGGGCGAGCAGGCCCGGCAGGTAGAAGGGCCATTCGGGCCAGCCGAGCACGCCGGCGATGCGCCCGTCGGCGCGGGTCTCGAGGAGGCCCTGGACCATCCAGAACGCGAGGAACAGGGCGACCGCCGCGGTCAGCACCGTACCGGCTCCCTCGAGCGCCCGCCGCGCCGAGGGCGGCAGCCGCTCGGCCACGAGATCGACGGCGACATGGCCGCGGCGGAGCTGGCACCAGGGGAAGAGGAGCGGGACGGCCGCACTCACGAACAGCCGGACGAGGTCCTCGTAGCCCTTGACGATCCCGAGCCGGCCGGGCGCGACGAGGTCGGCCACGCGGAGGAGCACGTCGATCCCGGTGAGGGCGGCGATCGCGAGCAGGATCGTCCCGCCCGCGATCGCGAACGCGCCCGCCAGTCGCTCGAGCAGCGCCTCAGGCACCGCCGCCGTGACGCGCCACCGCGGCACGCGCCGCGGCGACCAGGCCCTCGCCGTCGAGCCCCTTGCCCTTGGCCTCGGCGATCCAGCGCTCGACGACCTGCGCGGCGCGGGCGTCGAACTCCCGCTGCGCCGCGGCCTCGAGGGTGATCATCTGGCCGCCCGCCTTCTCGAGCGCCGCCTGCCCGGGTGGCTCGATGTCGTCCCACACCTGGCCGATCCAGCCGGCGATGTTCTTACCGGAATGGGCATCCAGCACCGCTTTGAGCTCGGCCGGCAGCCTCTCGTAGCGCTTCTTGTTCATCGTGAAGATGAAGACCGAGGTGCCGAAGCGCTGGCCGCCCTCACCCACCGTCGCGTACTTGACGAGCTCCGGGACCTTCAAGGGTGTGGCCACCTCGAAGGGGATCATGGCGGCATCGACCGTCCCCTTGGAGAGCGCCGTCGGCAGCTCGGGCACCGGCATGGTGACCGGCTGCGCGCCCCAGGCCTCGATGAGCATGGCGCCGCTGCGCGACGGCACGCGGATCTTCATCCCCTGGACGTCGGCGAGCGTGCGGACCGGCTTCTTCACCGTGAACAGCACCTGGCCCGCATGGGCGTGGATCAAGAGCGGGTGGGTGTCGGCATAGTCGGCGCCGATCCGGTCCATGAGGTCCTGGATCGCGAGCGTGGTCGCGCGTGCGCTGCCGCGGTGCACACCCGGCAGCTCGAACACCTCGCTGCGCGGGAAGGCACCGGGCGTGTAGCCGAGCACGGTCCAGACGATGTCGGCCACGCCGTCGCGCGCCTGGGTGTAGAGCTCGGGCGGCTTGCCGCCCATCGCCATCGAAGGGAAGATCTCGACCTTGATCCGGCCCTTCGACGCTTCCTCGAGCTTCTTGGCCCAGGGCTCGAAGAACGCCACCTGCGCGGGCGCCTTGGGGCCCAGGAAGTGGTGGAGGGTGAGCGTCACCTCCGCCGACCGCGCCGTGCTCGCGCCCCCGGCGGCGAGCAAGACGGCGGCGAGCGCGCCCAAGAGCATGTCCCGTCGAGCCATTCCCCGGCCTCCCGTTCTCGACCCTGCGCGCGGAGTGTGGCAGATCGCCGGGGTCATCGCCAAGACGGACCGTGTCCATGGCGAAGCTCCTTTCGACCCGCGTCGCCATCGTCGGTGCCGGCCCGGCCGGCCTCCTCTTGGGTCAGCTCCTGCACCGGGCCGGCATCGACAATCTCGTCCTCGAGCGCCGGCCGATCGCCCGGGTGCTGGCGCGGATCCGCGCCGGCGTCCTCGAGGAGGGCACGGTGCGCCTGCTCGAGGAAGCGGGTGTGGCCGACCGGCTGCACCGCGAGGGGCTGGTCCACGAGGGCATCGAGATCGCCGTCCAAGGTGAGCGACGGCGGATCGACTTCCGCGCGCTCACCGGCCGACAGGTCGTGGTCTACGGGCAGACCGAGGTGACCAAGGACCTGGTCGAGGCGCGGCGTGCGGCGGGCCTCCCGCTCCTCGACGAGGTGAGCGACGTCCTGCCGGTCGATCTCGAGAGCGACCGGCCGCGAGTCCTCTTCCGCCGCGCGGGCGAAGCCTTCGAGCTCGCTTGCGAGATCGTCGCGGGATGCGACGGCTTCCACGGCATCTGCCGCAGCCGGATCCCGGCGAGCCGGCTGCGCACCTTCGAGCGGGTCTATCCCTTCGGCTGGCTCGGCATCCTGACACGCGCCCGGCCTTTCGCGGAGGAGCTGATCTACGCCTATTCCGAGCGCGGCTTCGCCCTGTTCTCCATGCGCTCGCCCGCTGTCTCGCGGCTCTACGTGCAGTGCGCGCCGAACGACCCGGTCGAAGCCTGGCCGGATGAGCGGGTCTACGACGAACTCGCGCTCCGGGTCGGCCCCGAGATCGCGGCACGGCTCGAGCGGGCCCCCTCGATCGAGAAGAGCGTCACCCAGATGCGCAGCTTCGTGGCCGAGCCCATGCGCTACGGCCGGCTCGTGCTCGCGGGCGACGCCGCGCACATCGTCCCGCCCACCGGCGCCAAGGGTCTCAACCTCGCCGCCGCCGACGTGGGGCTCCTGGCGCGCGCGCTCGTGGCGTTTTTGCGCGGGAACGATCCGCGCCCGCTCGACGGCTATTCGGAGCGCGCGCTCGCCCGGGTGTGGAAAGCCGAGCGCTTTTCCTGGTGGATGACCTCGCTCCTCCACAAGTTCCCGGAGGGCGATCCGTTCCGCGACCGGCTGCAGCGCGCCGAGCTCGACTATTTGTTCGGTTCGCGCGCCCAGCAGACCGTGCTCGCCGAGAACTACGTGGGCCTGCCGCTCGCACTCGACTGAGGGCCTTCTTTGCGTCGCTTCCCGCCCGAGCGGATCGTCTGCCTTACCGAAGAAACGGTCGAAACCCTCTACCTCTTGGGCGAGGATCGGCGGATCGTCGGGGTTTCGGGCTACGCCGTCCGCCCGCCGCGGGTGCGCCGGGAGAAGCCGCGAGTCTCGGCCTTCACCTCGGCCGACATCGGCAAGATCCTCGCCCTCGAGCCCGACCTCGTGCTGACCTTCTCCGATCTTCAAGCCGAGATCGTCCGCGATCTCGTCCGCGCGGGCGTCGCGGTGCACGCCTTCAACCAGCGTGATCTCGCGGGCATCTTCGCCATGATCCGCACGCTCGGCGCGCTCGTGGGCGTGCCCGAGAAGGCGGAGGCCCTCGCCCGCGACCTCGAGCGCCGGGTCGAGCGGATCGCCCGGGCGACCGCTTCACTGCCGCGGCCGCGGGTCTGGTTCGAGGAGTGGGACGAGCCTTTGATCTCCGGCATCGGCTGGGTCGAGGAGCTCGTTCGGGTAGCGGGTGGCGAGCCGATTTTTCCGGAACTCGTCCGCGAGAAATCCGCGAAGGACCGGATCGTGCCGCCCGAGCGGGTGATCGAGGCCGCCCCCGATGTCATCCTCGCGTCCTGGTGCGGCAAGAAGGTCCGGCCCGAAAAGATCGCCGCCCGCCCCGGCTGGGAAGCGATCCCGGCGGTCCGGGAAGGCCGCATCCACGCCATCCCCTCGCCCCTGATCCTCCAGCCCGGCCCCGCCGCGCTCGGCGACGGGCTCGATGCGCTCCTCGCGGCGCTGTGGGGGACGGAGGAAGCCCGCCGGCTCGCCGCGGCCTAGGGCGGTGCGGCGCGCGCGTAGAGGTCGTTGCCCTTGTCGTCGACGACGAGGAAGGCGGGGAAGCTTTCGACGCGGATGCGGCGGGCGGCTTCCATGCCGAACTCGGGAAAGTCGATCACCTCGACCGAGCGGATGCACTCCTTGGCGGTCACCGCAGCGGCCCCGCCGATCGCCGCCAGATAAAAGCCGCCGTGGCGCTCGCAACTCTGAGCCACGAGGGCCGAGCGGTTGCCCTTGGCGATCGTGACGAGGGCCGCCCCTTCGGCCTGGAACTCGGGCATGTAGGCGTCCATCCGCGCGGCCGTGGTCGGGCCGAAGGAGCCCGCGGGCCAGCCCTCGGGCGCGCGCGCCGGGCCGGCATGGTAGATCGGGTGATCCCGCAGCCAATCCGGCAGGGGCTCCCCCGCGGCCCGGCGCCGGGCGAGCGCCGCGAAGACCTGGTCGCGCGCCACGACCATGGTGCCCGAGAGCAAAACGGGCGTGCCGACCGGCAGGCGCGAAAGCTCGGCGCGGATCACGTCCATGGGCCGGTCGAGGTCGATCCGCGCCGCCGCGCCGAGATCGACCGGCCGTTCGGGCAAAAAGCGCGCCGGGTCGTGCTCGAGCTCCTCGAGCCACACGCCGTCCCGGTCGATCCGCGCCCAGATCTGCCGATCGGCGGAGCAGGAGACGCCGAGGCCCACCGGCAGCGAGCCGGCGTGCCGCGGCAGCCGGACCACCCGCACGTCGTGGCAAAGATATTTGCCCAAGAGCTGTGCGCCGATGCCGGTCTTGCGCGTGAGCTCCAGGACACGCCGTTCCGTCTCGCGGTCGCGGAACGGCCGGCCCGAGAGGTCGCCCGAGCTCGGCAGCTCGTCGAGAGCCCGGGTCGAGGCGAGCTTGACGGTCGCGAGGCATTGTTCGGCCGAGAGCCCACCCACGACGATCGCCAAGTGATAGGGCGGGCAGGCGGCGGTGCCGAGTGTTCGGATCCTCTCGTCGAGGAACGCCAGGAGCCGCTCCGGGTCGAGCAGTCGCTTGGTCTCCTGGAAGAGGAAGGTCTTGTTGGCCGACCCACCGCCCTTGGCGACGAACAACAGGCGAAACTCGTCGCCCGCCGTCGCGTGGAGCTCGATCTGCGCGGGCAGGTTCGTGCCCGTGTCCTTCTCCTCGTACATGGAAAGGGGTGCGAGGTGCGAGGAGCGGAGGTTGCGGCTCGCCCAGCAGCGGGCGATCCCAGCTTCGAGCGCCGCCACAGCATCGCCCTCGACGAGGACCGTCTCACCCTTCCAGCCGAGGACGATGGCCGTGCCGGTGTCCTGGCAGCTCGGGAAGAGCCCGCCCGAAGCCACGACCGCGTTCTTCAAAAGCTCCATCGCCACGAACCGATCGCCCGGCGAGGCCTCGGGATCGTCGAGGATCGAACGCAGCTGGGCGAGGTGCGAGGCGCGGAAGAAGTGCTGGACGTCCGCGAACGCTTCTTCGGCGAGCCGGGCCAAGAGCTCGGGCTCGAGCACGAGGAAGTCGCGCCCGAGCGCCCGCTCGCGGCGCAGCCCTTCGAGCGGCAGCCGGCGGAAGGCGATCGCCGAAGGTACGGGAGCTTCGATCATGTGGCGCCGGCACTCTACCAGTTGCGCACGGTCGCGCGTATGAAACCACGTGCGTTCGGTGAGGTGAAGGTCGATGCGCGTCGAGGCCGACGAACAGCGTCCCACGATCCTGCGCGTCACCTTGGAAAACTTCCTCAGTTTCAGGAACTCCGAGATCGCGCTCGGGCGTCTGACCGTGCTGGTCGGGCCGAACGGTTCGGGCAAGACCAACCTCCTCAAGACATTCGCGTTCCTCGGCGAGGTAGCGCGGATCGATCTGCCGGCCGCGGTGGAGCAGTTCGGTGGCGTCGCCGCGCTCCGCTGGCGCGCAGCACGTCCGTTAGACAACATCGTGATCAAGTTGGACGCTTTGTTGACCGAGCACGCCAGTTCTCGGGCGCCGGACAAGTACGAGCTCAAGTTCGCCGAACTCGGGCCGTTCATCCAACGCGAGGAGGGCTTCACTTTCAAGCGCGTGAAAGGCAGGGGCCGCCGAATCACATTGACCGGCTCCGAACTCACCATCAGCGGGCGGGGACGCAGTCTCCAGTTGAGCGAGCGCACCTCGGGGCTGGCGACACTGCGTAAGCTCGGCGAGCAATACGAAGCGCCGCAAGTCGAGCAGCTCGCCTCGATCCTCGAGAATTTCCGTGTGGTCGAGATCGACGATCGGGCCGCCCGGCGTCCGGCGCCACGCCGCAAGGACGAGCGCCTGCGAGCCGATGCCGCCAACCTCGCTAACGTGCTGGCCGAGCTCAGAGAGCACGAGCCCGAGACGTTCGAGGTACTCCAAGGGGACGTCGCGACGGTGCTCCCCGGTTTCGAGGGCCTGGAGCTGCGCCCGATCGCCGGTGCCGAAGAAGGTGTGGAGGTGCGGATCCGCGAGCGGGGTCTGCCCGGATCCACACCGCTCTCCGCGGCGTCGTTCGGTACGATCCGGGCACTCGCTCTGTTCGCGCTCCTGCACGATCCCGAGCCGCCGGCCCTCACCTGCATCGAGGAGATCGACCACGGGCTCCACCCCTATGCGCTCGACCGGATCGTCGAGCGGCTGCGGGAGGCGAGCAAACGCACCCAAATCCTGGTGGCGACGCACTCGCCCGCGTTGGTCAACCGGCTCGAGCCGGAGGAGCTGCGGATCTTCGAGCGTGACGTCGAGCAGGGCTGCACGCGGATCGTTGCCCGCGACCCCAAAGAGCTCGCGCGGGCGATGAAAGAAAGCGAGCTGCGCCTTGGTGAGCTGTGGTTCTCCGGAACGCTCGGCGGGGTGCCGGATGCCTGACCGGAAGACGGTTCTCGTCTTCGGCGAGAGCCCGAACGACACGGCTGCGATCGCCGAGCTGGTCAAATGCCTGAAGTCGGAGCTCCACGTCGAGACGAGGCGGCATCCGATCATCCTCGATCGTGGTGCCGCCGCGGTCAAGCGGAAGAAGATGTTCGCCGACATCGCGGGGGTCGTGCGCGCCGAGCGTGCGCGCCGTCACGTGCACGCCGTTATCCTGCATCGCGATTGCGATGCGGTCGAACCCGCTCATGTGTCGGCGTCGCAAAGGATCGAGAGGGAGGCCGGGAAGGCCGTCACACCGACTCCTGTGGTTCCAGCCACGCCAGCGTTCGAGCTCGAGACCTGGTGGTTTCTCTTCCCCGACGCCGTTGCCGCCTACCGACCCGGTTGGCGTCGCCTCGCGCGGAACGGGGAGGAGGTGGGGAAGCTGGCGAACGCCAAGGAGATACTTCGCCGCGATCTGCGGCCACATGCCACTTCGAAGGTTCCGGATTAAACCGAGTCGGACTCACCGGGCATCGCCAGGAAAGTGCGCGAACTGGCCCTTTGTGGGAAACCCCGGGCACGGAGCGCCTCCTTCGCCCTTTTCGCGCAGAAGGTCTGTAGTTTGTGAATGCGGCACGGCCCTGCGCGAGGGCCGCCCTCCCGACCCGTGCCCGCCCGCCGCCCTCTTTAAAATCCCTCCAGCTTCGATCATTTTACGCCCGCGATCCTGACCGATCGGGGAGGAACCGTCATGCGAAGCCGGCTCGCCACCCTTCTGTTCGCCGGATCCCTGCTCTTGGGCGGCGCCGCGCCCGCCGCCGCGCAGGCCACGCCCGAAGCGCTCGTCGACGCCCTCAACGCCGTCTTCGGCAAGCACAAGGGCCTCCGCGCCTCGCACGCCAAGGGCGTGTGCGCCGCCGGACGCTGGATGCCCACCGCCGCCGGCCGCGAGCTCGCGCCGAGCCCGCTCTTCGCCGGCGAAGCCCCGGTCGTCGCCCGCTTCTCGCTCGCCGGCGGCAACCCCAAGGTTTCCGACAAGAGCCGCACGCCGCGCGGCCTCGCCTTCCGCGTTCAGCTGCCGGGCGGGGGCGAGCACGATTTCGTGCTGCTCTCGGCACCCGTGTTCCAGGCCAAGGACCCGGACACGTTTTTGGGCCTGTTGCGCGCCCGCGCACCCGACCCGGCGACCGGCAAGCCCGACCCCGAAAAGGCCAAAGCCTTCATGGACGCGCACCCCGACACCAAGGTCCTGCCCGCCTGGATGGCGCAAGCCCCGATCACCGCGAGCTACGCCACCACACCCTATTGGGCGATCAACACCTTCTACCTCACCGACGCCAAGGGCGAGCGCCGGCCGGTGCGCTGGAGCTTCACGCCGGAGGCCGGGGTGGTGGGCCTGAGCGAGGAGGAGCTGAAGCAGAAGGGCGACGACTTCCTGGCCGGCGAGCTGCGCGAGCGGGTCGCCAAGGGCCCGGCCGCCTGGCGGGTCGCCTTGCACTTCGCCGAGCCCGGCGATCCCTTGGACGATCCGACCAAGACCTGGCCCGAAGAGCGCCGCAAGGTCGAAGTGGCGAGGCTCGAGATCCGCGAGGTCGCTCCGGAAGGTGAGAAGGGTGCCTGCGATCCCTTGATGTTCGCCCCCGACAATCTGGCCCGGGGCTTCGAGCCGTCGGCCGATCCGATCCTCGCGATCCGCACCGCGGCTTACGCTGTCTCGTTCGCCCGGCGCATGGAGTGAGCGGGCTCGGGCAGCCGATCAGCTCACCTCCGCCGAGAACTCCGCACGGATCGCCGCGCCGTGCTCGTCGAGCGCGGGGACCGGGCCGGGGTCGAGCTCGGCCTCGCGGACCCGCGCGCCGGGGCCGATCACCCGCACCGGCCCCACCCCGGTCGGCACCTCGAGCCAGCGCATCTGCGGGTGGGCGCTCAGGTCGGCGAGCGTGGAAAGCCGTCCGTAGGCGATCTGCGCCGCCTCGAGCTCGGCCACCAGCGTCTCGCGATCGCGCCCGGCGAAGCAGTCGGCGATCACCGCGTCCAGCAAGAGGCGGTTCTTGACCCGCTCGGTGTTGGAAGCGAAGCGGGCGTCGTGGGCGAGCTCCGACCGACCCAGGATCTGCGCGCAGAACCGGCCCCACTCGCGCTCGTTCTGGATCGCGATCAGCACCATCTTGCCGTCGCCGCAGGCATAGGCCCCGTAGGGTGCGATCGTCGGATGGTGCAGGCCGAGCCGGGGCGGCTCGAAGCCGCCATAGGCGAAGGTCATCCAGGGCACGTTCATCCAATCGCCGATCGCGTGGAACAGCGACACCTCGATGCCCTGGCCGCGGCCGGTCCGCTCGCGCGCGAACAGCGCCCGGAAGATCGCCGCCGCCGCGGTGATGCCGGCGGCGATGTCGCAGATCGAGACCCCGACCCGCGCCGGCTCGTCGCCCACCCCGTTGACCCAGGCGATGCCGCTTTCCGCCTGGACGAGGAGGTCGTAGGCCTTGAGGTCCTTGCGCGGGCCTTCCTCGCCGTAGCCGGTGATGTCGCAGGTCACCAAGCGCGGGAAGCGCGCCCGCAGCGCCTCCGAGCCGAAGCCGAGCCGGGCCATGGCGCCGGGGGCCAGGTTCTGGATGAACACGTCGGCGCGCGCCAACATCCGCTCCAACAAGGCCCGGTCCGCGGGCTTCTTGAGGTCGAGGGCGATCGATTGCTTGCCGCGGTTGAGCCAGACGAAGTTGACCGACAAGCCCTTGGCGTAATCGTCGTAAGCGCGGGCGAAATCACCTTCCGGGCGTTCGACCTTGACCACCCGGGCCCCGGCATCGGCCAGGAGCCGCGCTGCATAGGGTGCCGCCACCGCTTGTTCGACACTGACGACGAGAATACCGGCCAGATCATTCGACATGGGTCCCCCTCCATCATCGAACGTTCTGCAGCCGGCAGTAGAGTACTTGCCGTGGCCGGCTTGGTCCAGGCGAAGATCGGGCGCGATCGGTCGCTTTCAGATAGCAGCTGCCGCGTCGCCTCCGGCCTCGCCCTCGAGCGGGACCCCCTCGTAGATCGCGGCGAGCGGCAAGGCGAGCCCGAGCCCGTCGAGCGGCACGACCTGCTCGAGGCCGGTGTAGAACACGCTCCGCCAGGAACCGTCGCCGACCGGCACGGCGTGCTCGACCTTCACCCGGTCGCTCGCGACGAACAGGAGATCGGCCAGGCTCGCGAGCTCCTGGTACGCCCAGCGCTTCGCCCCGAGGTCGATGCCGGCGGTGCTCGCCGAAAGCACCTCGACGACCAGCACCGGATCGCCGAACCCCGTCTCCCGACCGGTCCGTGGTCCGCAGCGCACGAACACGTCCGGATAGAGCCAACGGCCGCTCGGCAGGACGACCTTCACGTCGGCGAGGAAGGTCCGGCAGTCGCGGCCCCGAAGCCGCTCGCGCAACCATCCCGCGATGTTCTGCGCGAGCTCGTTGTGCGCGGCGGTCCCTCCCGCCATCATGCGGGGCTCGTCGCCGAGGAGCTCGAAGCGCTCCGGCTGGCTCTCCTCCCACGCCCGCCATTCGGCGACCGTGCGGCGGACCTTTACGGCCGGCTCGGCCACGCTCAGCCCTCCCGGCGTAGCACCTGGGTCATCTGGGCGAGGATCGCGATCGCGATCTCGGCCGGGCTCACCGCACCGATGTCGAGTCCGGCGGGCCCGTGGATGCGCGCGAGTGCCTCGGGCCCGTGGCCGAGCGCCGAGAGCCGCTCGAGCCGTGCCGCGTGGGTGCGCTTGGAGCCGAGCGCACCGATGTAGAAGGCCTCGGAGCGGAGCGCCACGTCGAGCGCCGGGTCGTCGAGCTTGGGGTCGTGGGTGAGCGTCACCACGGCCGTGCGCAAATCCGGCGCGAGGCTCTCCATCGCCTCGTCCGGCCAAGCGTCCACGAGCGTCACGTTCGGGAACCGCTCGGCGGTGGCGAAGCCGCGGCGCGGGTCGACCACCGTCACGGCATAGCCGGCGAGTGTCGCCATCGGCACCAGCGCCTGGGCGATGTGCACGGCGCCGACGACGATCAGCCGGAGCGGCTGGCTGAAGACCTGGAGGAACAGCGGACCCGCCGCGGTCTCGATCGTCGTCGAGCGGTCGCGGCGATGGGCCTCGCGGATCGCGTCGAGCACACCGTCCGGCAGATCGGGCCCGACCACGAGCTCGCCCCCGACCACGAGCGCCACCTCGCCGGTCCGCAAGAAACGGACGAGGCAAGCGGGCCGACCCTCTTCGCGCGCCGCGAGCAGCCGTTCGAGGAGGGCGAGCTTCACGAAAGGGCCTCCACCCAGACCTGCACCTTGCCGCCGCAGGCGAGGCCCACTTCCCAAGCCTGCTCGTTGGTGACGCCGAAGTCCAACAGACGCGGCGGTGCCCCGTCCATGACGGCCTTGGCCTCCTTGACGACCGCGCCCTCGATGCAGCCACCCGAGACCGAGCCCGCCATCCGACCGGTCTCGTCCACGACGAGCATCGAGCCGACCGGCCGCGGCGAGGAGCCCCAAGTCGTCACCACGGTCGCGATCGCGACCTTCCGGCCCTCGCGCTTCCAGGCCAGGGCCTCGCGCAGGAGCCGCTCCGCCTCGCTCATGCCGCCCTCCGCTCCGCTGCCGCCACCCATTCCGACAGCCCCTCCGCGCGCCGCGGCCGGTCCTCCGACAAGACGCGGGTGAGCTCCGCCAAGCTCTGGAGATTGTGCACCGGCCGGAACTCGTCGACGTGCCGGATCATCGCCCGGGCCCCGGCGCTGATCGGCTGGTAGGCGTCGAAGCGCAGGAGCGGGTTGAGCCAGATGAGCCGGCGGCAGCTCTTGTGCAGCCGCTCCATCTGGGCGGCGAGACCCTCGCCCGCATCGCGATCGAGCCCGTCGGTGATCAACAACACGACCGCACCTTGGCCCAGGACGCGGCGCGACCAGACCCGGTTGAACTCCTCGAGGCAGGCGCCGATCCGCGTCCCGCCCGACCAGTCCTGGACCACCTCGCCGACCTTGGCGAGCGCCTGGTCGACGTCCTTGAACCGCAGATAGCGGGTGATGTTGGTGAGCCGTGTCCCGAACACGAAGCTCGCGACCCGGTCGCGGTCGGTCGCGAGCGTGTGCATGAACAAGAGCAACATGCGCGAGTAGCGCGCCATCGAGCCCGAGATGTCGCACAGGACGACGAGCGGCGGGTGGCGCATCTTGGGCTTCTTGCGCACGAGGTCGATCGCCGCCCCGCCGCCGCGCAGCGAGCGGCGCAGGGTGCGCCGGAGGTCGATGCGCAGCGCCTTCGGATCCGGGGTGAAGCGGCGCGTGCGGACCTCCATGATCGGCAGCCGCAGCTTGGCGATCGCCTTCCTCGCCTGCTCGAGCTCCTCGGCCGACATCTGCTCGAAGTCCTTGCTCGCGAGCTGCTCCCGGGCCGACCAGGTGAGCACGGCGTCGAACTCGATCTCGGGCTCTTCGGGCTCTTCTTCGCCCTCGCCGCGGCCGGGCAGCTTCTCGGGCCCCATGGCCTCGCCGACCCGCCGGCTCACCTCCTCGCGCTCGACCGGGGTCTCGGTCTCGAGCTGCGGCAGGAGGAGCTGCATCATGCGCTCCAGGATCTTCGGATCGCGCCAGAAGATGTGGAAGCACTGGTCGAAGATCGGCTGCTGGTCGCGCCGGTTGACCAGCACCGAGTGCAGCGTCCAGTAGAGATCGGTGCGCCGCTCGAGCCCCACGGTCTCGACCGCCTCGAGCGCCCGGAGCGCGTGCCCGGTGCCGACCGGCAGTCCGGCGGCGCGCAGCGCGCGGACGAAATGGACGATGTTGCGGGCGAGCTTGCCGCCGCGGACCGGTCCCTCGATCCCGTCCTTCAGTGACGCACCCCCTCGAGTTTCATGTTGATCTCGGCCAGGATCTTGGCCGCCTCCGAACCACGGATCTTGGCGATGTCGTCCTGGTACTTCAAGAGCGTGCCGAGCGTGTCGTTGATCACGCCGGGCGTGAGCTCGAGGCAGTCGAGCGTGGTGAGCGCCCGGGTCCAATCCAGCGTCTCGGCGACACCCGGCAGCTTGAACAGGTCGCGCTTGCGGAGTTCTTGGACGAACAGCACGATCTGCTGCGACAGCCGTTCCTCCACACCCGGCTGCTTGACCCGGATGATCTCGAGCTCGCGCTCCATCGAGGGATAGTCGACCCAATGATAGAAGCAGCGCCGCTTCAAGGCGTCGTGGATCTCGCGCGTGCGGTTGCTCGTGATCACCACGATCGGCGGGGCCGGCGCCTTGATCGTGCCGATCTCGGGGATGGTGATCTGGAAGTCCGAGAGGACCTCGAGCAGGAAGGCCTCGAAGGGCTCGTCGGTCCGGTCGAGCTCGTCGATCAGGAGGACCGGCGGGCCGCGGAAGTCGGGCTCGAGGGCCTGCAGGAGCGGCCGGCGGATCAAGAACCGCTCGGTGAAGATATCCTGGGCGAGCCCTTCCCTGTCGGTGATCCCGGCCGCCTCGGCGAGCCGGATCTCGAGCATCTGCCGCTGATAGTTCCACTCGTAGACCGCCGCGGCGACATCGAGGCCCTCGTAGCACTGCAGCCGGATCAGGTTGCGGTCGAGGGTCTCGGCCAACACCTTGGCGATCTCGGTCTTGCCGACCCCGGCCTCGCCCTCGAGGAACAAGGGCCGGCCGAGCTTCAAGGCCAAGAACAGGGCGGTGGCGAGCGGGCGGTCGGCGACGTAGCGTCCCCGCGCCAGGAGGGCCAGGGTGGCGTCGATCGAGTCGGGAAGTTGCGGCATGCGGCGGCGAGCTCGGCTCCGAGGGGCCACGACCGGATGGCGCGGCGGGCGGATCACACACGATGGCGCCCGGCGCCGCAAGCCGGGCCGGACGGACCGGCTGACGCAGGGCGCGGGCTTGGCTAAAGTGCGCACCATGCGTGTGCGCGACGCCTCGCCGCCCCGGGCCGTGTGCGGAGCCCCGGCTTGAGGGCGTGGCTCTTCCGCCTGCTCGCGGTCCGCCCGGACCCGACCCTGCTGCGCCTGCTCGCCGCCCTCCTCCTCCTCGCTTCGGCGACCGCCTGGCAGGAATGGGGCATGATCCGTCTCGAACCGCTCCCCGGCGGTCCGCTGGTCCGGCCGCTGTCGGAGGCGCCGACGCTCGACAGCTTCGGCCTGCGCGAACGACCGGGGCGGGGCCGGGTGGTGATCGGCGACGGCGCGGTCGTGCTCGAAAGCGAAAGCCCGAGCGGCATCGTCGCGCTCGACGTCCACCTCGCGCCTCGATCGGAGCTCGCCGGCCTGCGCGTCGTGGCGACGCTCGCGAGCGAGGCGATCCTGCCGGCCGGCGACTGGCGTAGCGGTGCCCATCTGCGCCTGGTCGGCCGCGATCGCGAGGGCCGCGCTCTTTATGGGAGCTCCGTTCACCTCACCCGGCTGGTCGGCAACCGCACGCCCTTCGTCTCCCGCCACGACGTCCAGCTGCCGCAGGGCTCGGTCGCCGGGACGCTGGTGATCGAGCTGGTCCGGGCCTCGGGCCGGCTCGAGGTCCGCGACCTCAGCCTGCTGCCTTTGCGCGATCGGCCGCTTTTCCTCCTCGCCCGCTCCGCTCTGGTCGCCGCCTGGATGGTCGTCGGTGGCTGGACCCTGGTCCGTCTCCTGCGCACCCTCCGCTCGCCCTGGCTCGCGGCGGCCCTGGGCCTCGCCGCCCTGGTCGCGATCGTCCTCCTCGTGCTCCCGAGCGCGACCGAACAGCGGCTCCTCGCCGTGCTCGCGGGCCTCCTCGGTATCGAAGACTTCGATCTCGCCCTCTTGGGCAACACCGCGCACGTGCTCGTCTTCGCGGGCCTTGCGCTGCTCGCGACCACCGCGGTCCGCAACGTCTCACCCTGGATGGTGCTCGCCACCCTGGCGCTCGCTGCCCCTCTCGCCGAATATGTCCAGCTCCTCACCGAAGGGCGCGACGTCGACCCGTCCGATGCCCTCCGCAATCTCTTGGGCGTGGCGATCGGCGGCGGTCTGGGCCTCCTTTTGCGGCGGGTCTCGTCCTCCCGGGCTCGCCTCGGTCGGCGGCCGGCGTGAGCGGCCGGCAGGCGACCGCCACGGCACTGCTCTGGGCCGGGATCACGGCCGCCCTCGTCCTCGCCACGATCGCCGCCTTCACCCTCCTCCCCGCCCATGCGCCCCTCGGGCCCACGCTCCGCCTCTGGCCGCCGCCCGAGCCCGGCCTCGAGGCGGTGGCGCCGCTCGACGGCTGGACGGTCGAGCGCGGCCGCGGCCGGGTCGAGGTCATCGACGGGATCCTCCGCCTCGAGGCGCCGCGTTCCGAGCCCTACGTGCTCCTTCGTCGGCCGCTGCCGACCGAGCGGGACGTGCGGGCCTTCCGGGTGCGTGCCGAGGCTCGGTTCGCCGGCTTCGGCGGCGCCCGCAGCGTCG
>Ga0101944_10002003_pt1 | contig 36212 bp, 30 predicted proteins | sample DewCreD2012metaG_FD_75245 | JGI IMG/M metagenome (GOLD analysis project Ga0101944, IMG submission 75245) | Hot spring sediment bacterial and archeal communities from British Columbia, Canada, to study Microbial Dark Matter (Phase II) - Dewar... ... | reverse complement strand
TGTGCATGGAAAATCCGCATGCATGCCGCGGCCTGCTGCTGCTGCGCCAGTTGGCCAAGCAGACGGAGGGCGCTCCCCTGGACGAGGAAGGGAAAAAAGAGCTGTTCGCGCCGGGCCGCAAAGTAGAGCCCCTGTTCCAGGACCGCTGGCCGCTGGTGCTGTCGGACACCTTCAACTCCAACCCCCACGGCTGGTACCTCGGCGGCTATGACGACGAGTTCGGGGTCGCGGACCAGCGCCTGCGCAACGGGGCCTTCCGCTGGGAGATCACGGCCAAGCAGGGCGCGCTGTGGTGGGATGTGCCGGAGGACGGCCCGTTCGTGTCCGACTTCACGTTCACGGCCGACCTGGAGCAGGTGAGCGGGCCGCCGGACGCCGACTACGGCGTCCTGTTCCGCGTGGCCGACGACAACAACTTTTACTATTTCGCTCTGAGCGTGGGGCAGCTCTACGGCTTCTTCCTCCTGGAAGACAACGAGTGGCGCACGCTGATCGACTGGACCGAGGCGGAGGTCATCCAGCCGGACGGCGTGAACACGGTCACGGTCAGCGCCGAGGGCCCGCGCTTCACGTTCTTCGTCAACGGCGAGCCGGTCGCCAGCCACGTGGACGACACCCTGCCCGGCGGCGAGATCGGGCTGGCCGTCTCGATGCAGACCGAGGGCGACGCGGGCGTGTTCGAGTTCGACAACCTCGAGGTGCGCGCGCCGTAGCCGGCCATGGACATTCTCGAGATCGACACGGCGGATCGCCGGCAGGCGCGCGCCTTCCGCGAACTGCCCTTCCGCCTGTACCGCGACATCCCGCCGTGGGTGCCGCCGCTGGAGACGGACGCCCGGGCGCAGCTCGACCGGCGGCGCAACCCGTTCTTCCGGCACTCGGACGCGGCCTTTCTCCTGGCGCAGGCCGGGGGCCGGACCGTCGGCCGGCTGGCCGTGCTGGACAACCGGCGCTGGAACGAGTTCAACCACGAACGGACGGCGTTCTTCTACCTGTTCGAGTGCGAAAACGACCCGGAGGCCGCGCAGGCGCTCTTCGAGCGCGCCTTCGCCTGGGCGCGGGCGCGCGGCCTGGACAGGATCATCGGCCCCAAGGGCTTCACGGCGCTGGACGGGCTGGGCCTGCTGGTGAAGGGCTTCGAGCACCGGCCGGCGTTTGGGCTGCCCTACAACCCGGCGTACTACGTCCCCCTCGTCGAAGCCGCTGGCTTTGAGCCGGAAGGCGAGCTCGTCTCCGGTTACCTGAACGCGCGCGCGCCGTTTCCGGAGAAGATCCATCGTCTGTCCGAGCTGGTGCAGAAGCGGCGCGGGCTGCGCGTCATGAGCTTCAAGTCGCGCCGCGACCTGCGCGCCCTGATCCCGCGGCTCAAAGAGCTCTACAACGCCTCGCTCAGCGGGACCACAGGCAACGTCCCGCTGACCGATGAGGAAGTGGACGCCATCGCCGGCCAGTTGCTGTGGTTCGCGGACCCGCGCCTGATCAAGGTCGTCCTCAAAGACGAAGCGCCGGTCGGCTTCCTGTTCGCCTACCCCGATATCTCGGCCGCGCTCCAGCGCACCGGGGGCCGCCTCTTCCCGTTCGGGTGGCTGGACATGCTCCTCGAGCTGCGCCGGACGAAGTGGGTGAACGTCAACGGGGCCGGGATCGTGGAACGCTATCGTGGGCTGGGCGGGACCGCGATCCTGTTCAGCGAGATGCACAAGAGCGTGACGGCCGGCCAGTTCGAGCACGCCGACCTGGTGCAGATCGGGGTGGAAAATGACAGGATGCTGCGCGAGCTGCGCGACCTGGGGATCGCTTTCTACAAGACGCACCGGGTCTATCAACGCGCCTTGGGGTAGTTGCCTGGCAACCGCTCAGCCATCCCGTTCCCCCTGAGCGAAGCGCCGCCTGATAGCACCCGGGCAAGACGAGCCTGCTCGAAGCGAACCGCTGCACGTTGCGCCGCTCTCCGCGGCGCGTGTGTTCACAGGCGAACGCGCCGCAGCAGCCAGGCGCTGGCCAGCACGCACGCCGCGCCGAAGAGGAACAGCTCCGCGTAGCCCCACCAGGCGCCGGGCGCCGCCGCGTTCAGGGCGTCGATCACCGGGCCCTGCAGCCGGCCCAGCGCCGCCGAACCGGCCGTCGCCAGATTGGTGAGCCCCAGGAACTTGCCGGCCTCGCCGCCGGGCGCCAGCTCGGTGGCCAGCGCCCAGTTCGCCGTCAGAAACAGCCCGATCCCGGCCCCCAACACCGCCCCAAAAGCGAACAGCAGGCCGGGCGTGCGCGCCGCCAGCAGAAGCAGACAGCCCGCGGCGCCGATCAGGCAGGCCAGCGTCTGCATCCGCCCTCGCCCGAACCGATCGCACAGCCAGCCGCCGGCCAGCGTGAACGCCACCAGGGCGAGCGTGATGGCGGCCAGCAGGTCGCCCGTCGTCCGGGCCGGGTTGGGCGCCGCCAGCACATCACGCACGAAGTACTGGGCGAAGGCCTGGATGCCGTAGATGCCCAGCAGGAACGCGAAACGCGAGGCGATCAGCCAGGCGTAACGCGGCTCGGCGCGCCAGTCCACACGCCACGCCTCGCGCCCGGCGGGCCGCGGCCCGCCGGACGGCTCTTCCCGCACGCCCAACACCGTCACGGCCGTGCTGACCGCCAGGACGCCGGCGATGACCGCGACCGGCGCCAGCGGCGGCTGCGGCGCCGGCGGCATGAGCCGGCCCACCAGGAGCGAGGCCGCCACGAGCGTGCCCATGTCGCACAGGTTCTTGACCCCGCTGGCCACGCCGAGCTGAGCGCGCGGTACGCGATCCGGCAATAACCCCTGCAGCGGGCCGTGGGCCAGGTTCGACGTCAATTGCAGGCCGATATAGCCGGCGGCCAGCCAGCCCAGTCCGCCGGCCCAGGCGAGCAGCGCCAGGAAGACGAAATCGGCGGCCGTGCCGAGCGCGATCCACGGCCGGCGGCGCCCCCAGCGCAGCGTCGTCCGGTCGCTCAGCGCGCCTGCCGCCGGCTGCACGACGGCGGCGACGACCAGGCCCGCAAACGTCAGCAGTCCCAGGTAGGTGTTCTTCTGCGCCTCGGGCGCGAAGTTGAGCAGGACCGCCGGCAACACGATGATGTGCAGGCTGTTCCACATGAACGAGATCCCGGCCCAGGCCGCGTTCAGGAGCAACAGCGAACGGAAACTCATCGGCGGATTCATCCGAATTCACCCCGTAACGCTGCGGGCAACAGGGCGGCGATAGCGCGCATCACCTGGGCGCTGGCCGCGCGGTCCCGGCTCTCGGCCGCCTGATCGGCGTCCACCGCCAGCCGAAAGCGCGGTCCGAACGCCGCGCACAGGGCGCCCTCGGCCTCGTACACCGCCGCCGGGGTGACCTCCAGCCCCAGCCCGGCCAACTGCAGCATGAAGCGCCCGACGCCGGGCGGCGGCGCGCCCAGGACCCCGCCGGGGAAATCGCGGCCCTCCGGCGCCAGGCCGATGAGGGGGCGCGGCGTCCGGCGCGCCAGGGTCAACACCCGGCGCACGGCAACGGCGCGGGCGGCGACGTCACCGGGCTCCGGGGGCATGGGCGGCATGGGCGTGAACGCATAGACGCGCGCCAGGCGGCGCAGCAGCCAGCGCGAGGCCGGGCGCAGCGCCCGGCGCGCGCCGGGTCGGTTCGGGAAGGTCCAGGCCTCGGTCATGATCCAGTGGATGTCGGCCGGGACCAGTGCGCTGACGGCCAGCGCGATCCACCAGGCCCGGAATCCGGGATGCGCGTAATGATTGACCACGATGAGGCGCGGGCCGGCCTCCGGAATGTGGGCTGGCCCGACGACGCGCAGCGGCGGGCGGAGGCCGGCGACACAGGCCAGCGCGTCGGCCCGGAAAGAGCGCCGGCCCCCGGTGAGGGCCGCCAGCGCCGCCGGCCCGACGACGCCGGCCGGCAGGCGGTAGCGCGGCGACATGTCAAAGGATCGGGCGCCCCAAACGGCTCGGACCGGGCCGGCGGCCTGAGCTCGGGCCGCCGGCTCGCCAGGCTCTGGTTGAAGGGCGCGCCTGGACCACTCGACAAGCTCGCGGCCCGGCGCGCTTCCCGTACACGAACTGGGAATACGCTCTACAGCGCGCGGATATAGACGCGGTGATTCTTGTACGGCTGGCCGCCCAGGTTCTCCAGGTCGCGCCGCATCTGGACGGCGGTCTCAGCCACCTGGGTGAGGTCGGCGTGCTCGAACTGCATCCCGCGCAGGGTATTTTCCATCTCCATATACAGCAGCGCGTTGCCGCCGGAGCCCTGGAACTCAGGCAGGATGCCGGCGCCGTTGATCGCCAGCCACTTCGTGCGCCGGAGCTCCAGCATCAGGTCAATGAGCCCGAACGGCAGCAGGCGGCCGCGCGCCCGCTGCAGCGCCGCCGACACATCGGCGAACGCGAACAGGAAACCGACCACGTCATCGCCATGGGCGATGACCTTGATCAGCCGCGGATCGGCGATGACCAGCAGGTTGTCCAGCACCATCTTGATCTCGCGCTCGGTGAGGGGCGCATATTCCCAATTATGGACGAAAGCCCGGTTGTAGGCGGCGCCGATGCGCGGGGCCCAGGCGGTCAGCTCGCGCTTGGACCGGAACTGCAGGACGCGCAGGCCGGCGCGCCGGGCGGCCCGCTCGGCGATGGGGCGGATGCGCTCCGGCATGCGGAAACTCTTGGCGTTGGCGTAGCAGGAGACAAAATCGACTTCTTTCTGGAACCCCCAGGCCTCCACCAGGCGGGGGTAATACTCGAAGTTGTAGTTCATCATGGTCATCGCCGGCCGGTGCTGGAAACCGTCCACCAGCAGCCCATAGCCGTCGATCGGGCTGAAGCCCTTGGGGCCCACCAGGTGCGTCAGGCCGCGGGCGCGGGCCCACTCGGCGGCGCGTTCGAACAGCGCGGCCGCCGCTTCCGGGTCGTCTTCACAGTCAAAGTAATAGAACTGGGCCCGGTGCGAGTCGTGCGCGCGGTTGTAGGGTGTGTAGTTCAGCACCGCGATCCGGCCGACATCCCGGCCATCGCGCACGGCCAGGAAAAAATCAGCTTCGGAGTGCTCATAGAAGGGGTGTTTGGCGCGGTTGAGCGGCAGCTCGGCGTCCATGAGCAGCGGCGGCACCCAGAGCGGGTGGCCGGCGTACAGGCGGAAGGGCAGTTGGACGAAGCGGCGGACGTGGGCCCTGGAGGTCGTGTCGAGTCTCTCGGTCGTGAGCACGTGGCCCTCCATCGCGGGCGCGGTGTGAGCCGGTGAGCGGGCCGACGCGCTAGCCGGCGAAGAACCCCACGGCCAGCGTGCCGGGGCCGGCGTGCGTGGTGATGGCGGCGCCGACGCTGTAGACCGGGACCGGGCCGACGCCCAGGAGCGCCTGCAGGTCGGCGGCCAGTTTCGCGGCCTCGGCCTCGTCGTCGGCCTGCATGACGCACAGGTGGGCGTCCGGCGTGCGCGGGCAGCGCTCGGCCGCCAGTTCCTTCAGGCGCTCGAGCGCCTTGTGGTGAGTGCGCACGCGCTCCAGCGGCTCCACGCGCCCGTCGCGCAGCTCCAGGATCGGCTTGATCTGGAGCACGCTGCCCAGCAGCGCCTGCGCCCCGCCGATGCGCCCGCCCCGGCGCAGATATTCCAGCGTCGCCACCAGGAAGTACGTGCGCCCGCGCGGGATGAGGGCCTGCACGCGGGCGACGATCTCGTCGGCGGACACGCCGGCCTCCGCCCACCCGGCCGCCAGCTGCACCAGGGTGCCGAGGTTGCCGGCCACGGTGCGGGTGTCGATGACGCGGATGTCGGCGCTGGGGAAATCGGTCTCCTTGGCGGTCAGCGCCGAGCGCACGGTGCCGCTGACCTCGCTCGACGGGTGGAGGGACAGGATCGTGTCCGCGACGGCCAGCTGGCGCCGGTAGACGTCGACAAACCAGCCCGGCTCCGGGGCCGCGGTCTTGGGCAGCGTCGCGGACTCCGTCAGCCGCCGCAGGAAGTCCGCCTCGCTCAGTTCGACCTCTTCCTTGAAGCTCTCCTCGCCGAACGAGACCACCTGCGGCACCACGGCGACGTGGTGCGCGGCGGCGAAACCGGGCGGCAGGCTGGCCGTGGTGTCGGTGACAATGCGGACGCCGGGCATATCAGGTGTTCAGCTCCTCTTTCACGGCGTGATACAGGCTTTCCGCTTTGAGCTCATGCAGCGTGTAGCACTCGCAGCCCAGGTGCTCGGCCAGCTTGCGGGCCAGGCCCTGGTCGAAGGCGGCGTGCTCCATGTTGATCACCACGCTGCGGATATGGTTCTCTTTGAACTGGTCGGCGATGCGGTGGGCCTCCTCCTGCGGCGGGAGGCCGGTCATGGAGACGTTTCCGGCGCCGTCGGTCAGCAGGATCATGAGCGGCATCACGTCCGGGTGCGAGCGCTTCTCCTGCATCAGGGTCTCGAACGCCAGGCTGAGGCCGGCCGAGAGCGGCGTCTTGCCGCCGACCGGGATATCGGCCAGGGCGCGCTGGGCCAGCTGCACCGAATTGGTCGGCGGCAGGACCGGGGTGGCGCGGTTTTTCTGGAAGACGATCAGGCCGACCCGGTCGCGGCGCTGGTAGGCGTCGGTGAGCAGCGACATGATGGCGCCCTTGGTGGCCTGCATGCGCTCGGCCACGGCCATCGACCAGGAAGCGTCAACGACGAACAGGATCAGGTTGGCGGCCCGCTTGACGCGCACTTTTTTGTGCAGGTCGCCCATCTCAATTGAAAAGGCCACCTGGCGCTCCTCGCGCGCTTCGGTGCGCGCCAGCTGCATGGGCGCGGCGGCGCGCAGCGTGGCGTCGAAGGCGACGTCGCTGGTCTTGCCCTGGGCCGGGCGGGCCTGGATATAGCGGCCGCGTTTGCGGTCGGTGCGCGTCCGCGAACGGCGGCCGCTTTGTTTGCGGGTCAGTTTGTCGAGCGGCGTGTCGAGCTTGCGGGTCTGGAATTCGGCGCCGGCTTTCACCTTCTGGCCGCCTTCCCACCACTGGGAGTCGCGGTCGAACGGCGAGGACTGCGGCTGGAACTGCGGCTCCATCGGCGGCTGGTCGGACGAGGCGGTTTCAGCCCCCGCAGTGCTTACGCTTTGCTTTTTTTTTCCGCGGTTTGCTCTTCGCCGGTGCGCGGCTGGGTCTCGCCCTCGCCGTCCCACTCGCCGCTTAACTGCTCGATGCGGTCCTGCAGGTTGGCCAGGTTGACCTCGGTCTGCTGGAAGGGACCGCGCTTGACGCGGTGCGGCAGGGCCAGCTCGGCGGCCATGGCGATATCGGTCTCGGAGATGCGGTCGCGGCGCTGCAGGGCCGCGTGGGCGCGGGCGGCCTTGAGAATCACCAGGTCGGCGCGGTGCCCGTCGACGCGCAGCGACGAAGTGAGCGCGGCGATGGTGAACAGGTCCTGGCGCGTGTAGGTGACGCGGTCCACCTGCTCGCGGGCGCGCTCGATCTCGGCGCCGAGCTCCTGCTCGCGGGGCGCCCACTTGGCGTGGAACGCGGCCGGGTCGGCGTCGTTCTCCAGATTGCGCTCCATCACGGCCATGCGCTCCTGGGGGGTGCTCAGGCCGTGGATCTCCACCGAGAGCGCGAAGCGGTCCAGCAACTGCGGACGCAACTCGCCCTCTTCCGGGTTCATGGTGCCGACCAGGATGAAGCGCGCCGGATGCGAGAACGAGATGCCCTCGCGCTCGACCACGTTGACGCCCATCGCGGCCGAGTCCAGCAGCAGGTCCACGACGTGGTCGTCCAGCAAGTTGACCTCGTCGATGTACAGCAGGCCGCGGTTGGCGGCCGCCAGCACGCCCGGCTCGAAGTGCTTCTCGCCCTTTTTGATGGCGGCCTCGATGTCGAGCGTGCCCACCACCCGGTCCTCGGTGGCGCTGACCGGCAGGTCCACGAACGGGATGCGATGCCGGGCGATGGTCAGCGTCTCGCCGGCGGCGACGCGTTCTTTGGCCCAGTCCGACCAGGTGTTGGGCGAGCGGGGATCGTCATTGAACGGCGACTCGGCGAAGACCTCGATCTCGGGCAGCAGGGCCGAGAGCGCCCGCGCGGCCGTCGACTTGGCCGTGCCGCGCTCGCCGCGGATGAGGACGCCGCCGATGCGCGGGTCGATGGCGTTCAGGATCAGGGCGCGCTTCATGCGCTCCTGGCCGACGATGGCGGTAAAAGGAAAGAGGGAGGGCATAACGGGGCGATTATACCACCCCGACTTCGGATTTCGGGCGCCTTCGGGCTTTTGGGCTGACCCGTCCGCCTGGGCGCAACCATTTCCACCGTCGCCCCGGCGAAGGCCGGAGCCCAGAAGCGCCCGCTCTTCTGCGAGCGTCTTCTTCTTGGATGCCGGCTTTCGCCGGCATGACGTGGGTGATGGCTGTCTGCCAGGCGCGGCGGCCGGGAGATTGACCCCCAGCGGCGAAGGCGCCCCGGATTTCTCCCCGGTTGCGATTCCGCTGATTCAGCCGTATAATGCCGCCATTCTTCTTCGGAGTAAGCAACTGCATGACGTCCAATGACCAGACTGTAGGGGGGCCTGCCGCCGACCACCCGATGCACTCTCTGCTTGAGTCAGAGAGCGGCTTGAACATGCCTCAGCGCGGCGAGATCCGCGATGGCCGCATCGCGCGCATCACGCCCAGCGAGATCCTCGTTGACGTCGGCGCGAAGTCGGAGGGCGTGATCTCCGGTCGGGAGCTGGAAAGCATCGACGAGCCGACCCGCAAGAGCTTCGCCGTGGACCAGACCATCTCGGTCTACGTCGTCGATCCGGAGGACCGCAACGGCAACATCGTCCTCTCGTACACCAAAGCGCGCGAGGAGCGGGACTGGCAGACGGCCGAGAGGCTCATGGAGACCCAGGAGGTCTACAGCGGCCTGATCGCGGGCTTTAACAAGGGCGGCCTGATCGTCAAGGTCGGCAATGTGCGCGGCTTCATCCCGGCCTCGCAGGTGAGCGCCGCCCGCCGCCGCCGGGCCGAGGGCGTGGAGGCCCCCGAGCAGAAGTGGGGCAAGATGGTCGGCGAGACCACCCAGGTGAAAGTGATCGAGGTGGACCGCAACCGCAACCGCCTGATCCTCTCCGAGCGCGCCGCCAGCAAAGAGACGCGCGAGATGCAGAAGGAGAAACTGCTGGCCGAGATCAAGCCCGGCGACGTACGCAAGGGCCACGTCATCAGCCTGGCCGAGTTCGGCGCCTTCGTCGACATCGGCGGCGCGGACGGCCTGGTGCACCTCTCGGAGATCTCGTGGAAGCGCGTCGCCCACCCCAACGAGGTCCTCAAGGTCGGCCAGGAGGTGGAGGTCGAGGTCCTGAACGTCGACCGCGAGCGCAAGCGCATCGGGCTGAGCCTGAAGCGGCGCGAGGTGGACCCGTGGACCATGCTCCAGCGCAAGTACCAGATCGGCCAGCTGGTCCAGGGCACCATCACCAAGCTGACCAAGTTCGGGGCGTTCGCGCGCATCGAGGGCGAGGACGACATCGAGGGCCTGATCCACGTCTCCGAGCTGTCCGAGAGCCACATCGACCATCCCAAGCAGGCGGTGGCCGAGGGCCAGCAGGTGACGCTGCGGGTGCTCAAGATCGACCCGGACAAGCGCCGCATCGGCCTGAGCCTGAAGCGCGTGTCGTCGGCCGAGTACGCCGACAAGGACTACTGGGAGCAGGTGGCCGCCTCCGTCAACCTGGACGAAGTCGCCCTGAGCACGGACGACACCGAAAAGTAGCCGGTCCAGGCGCAAGCGAGACGCCAGGCGCAGACGGCCCGGCGTCTTTTCTTTTTAACGAAGGACAAACGGCCCTCCCCCGAATGGGCTGTCGCACCGATTTGGCGTTTTTTGATAGAATACTTTTGGTTGGCGAACCCATTCATTGAGGAGAAAAGCCACCGTGTCAAACAAACTGGAACGGTTCACGCAGCGGGCCCGGCGCGTGCTCAGCCTGGCGCAGGAAGAGGCCGAGCGCATGAAGCACACCTACATCGGCACCGAGCACCTGCTGCTCGGGCTGATGAAAGAAGAAGGCGGTGTGGCCGGGCGCGTGCTGCGCGAACTCGGTCTGGAGACGCGCCGGGTGCAGGAGATGGTGGAACGGCTGACCGGCGCCAACAAGACCGCCGGGCTGACCAAGATCGACCTGTCGCCGGGCACCAAGCGCGTGCTCGAGCTGGCCGTGGACGAGGCCCGGCGCATGGGCCATCATTACATCGGCACCGAACACCTGCTGCTCGGCCTGGTGCGCCAGAACGAAGGGGTGGCCGTCGACGTGCTCAAGAAACTCGGCATCTCGGCCGAGCAGATCCGGCGCCAGACGCGGCGCGTGCTGCAGGAGAACCCGTCGCAGAGCGCCCAGATGCAGCGCCAGCCCGTGGCGCCGCAGGGCGGCGAGCAGAAGAAAAAGGAGAAGGCCAAGACCCCGCTGGTGGACCAGCTGGCCACCGACCTCACCGCCCTGGCCGAGGAGAGCAAGCTCGACCCCGTGATCGGGCGCGAGATGGAGATCGAGCGCGTTATCCAGATCCTGGCGCGCCGCACCAAGAACAACCCGGCCCTGATCGGCGAGCCGGGCGTGGGCAAGACCGCCATCGTGGAGGGCCTGGCCCAGCGCATCATCGCCGGCGAGACGCCGGAGCCGCTGCTGGGCAAGCGCGTGCTGCAGCTGGACGTGGGCTCGCTGGTGGCCGGCACCATGTACCGCGGCCAGTTTGAGGAGCGCCTCAAGCGCGTCATCGACGAGCTCAAGCAGGCCGAGGCCATCCTGTTCATCGACGAGGTCCACATGCTGGTGGGCGCCGGCGCGGCCGGGTCGTCGGTGGACGCCGCCAACATCCTCAAGCCGGCCCTGGCGCGCGGCGAGCTGCAGGTCATCGGCGCGACGACGATGGACGAGTACCGCAAGTACATCGAAAGCGACGCCGCCCTGGAGCGCCGCTTCCAGCCCGTCCACGTGGACGAGCCGACCATCGACGAGACGCTGGAGATCCTGCGCGGCGTCAAAGGCGCCTACGAGGAGCACCACAAGCTGACGATCTCGGACGAGGCCCTGGAGGCGGCCGCCAACCTCTCCGCCCGCTACGTCCCGGACCGTTTCCTGCCGGACAAGGCCATCGACCTGATCGACGAATCCTCCTCGCGCGTGCGCATGTACAAGAGCCCGGAGGCGCGCCGCTTCAAGCAGGCCATCGGCGAGCTGCGCACCCTGCGCTCCGAGCACCAGCTGGCCATCGAAGAGGACCGGATGGAGGACGCCCAGGAGCTGATAAACCGGCAGGCCGAGGTGGAGGCCATGATCGAACAGATGCGCGCCGGCTGGGACCGCGCCAGCAGCCCCCAGGTGACGGCCCAGGACATCGCCGAGGTCGTCTCCATGTGGACGGGCGTGCCGGTGACCCAGATCACCGAAGAAGAGACCACGCGCCTGCTCAAGATGGAGAGCGCGCTGCACGAGCGCATCATCGGCCAGCAGGAGGCCATCGAAGCCATCTCCAAGGCCGTGCGCCGCGCGCGGGCCGGCCTGAAGGACCCCAAACGCCCGATCGGCACCTTCATGTTCCTGGGCCCGACCGGCGTGGGCAAGACCGAGCTGACCAAGGCCCTGGCCGAATTCATGTTCGGCAGCGAGGAGGCCCTGATCCAGCTCGATATGTCCGAGTTCATGGAGCGCCACACGGTCTCGCGCCTGGTCGGCGCGCCGCCCGGCTACGTCGGCTACGAGGACGCCGGCCAGCTGACCGAGGCCATCCGCCGCCGCCCGTACTCCATCGTCGTCTTCGACGAGGTGGAGAAGGCCCACCCGGAGGCGCACAACATGCTCCTCCAGATCATGGAGGAAGGCCACCTCTCGGACGCCAAGGGCAAGAAGGTCAACTTCCAGAACGCCATCATCATCATGACCTCGAACATCGGCGCGGACCTGATCAAGCGCCAGACGTCGCTCGGCTTCAACCTGCGCCGCGACGAGGCCATGACCGAACAGATGGCGTACGAGGAGATGCGCAAGAAACTGAGCGAGTCGCTCAAGCGCGTCTTCCGGCCGGAGTTCCTCAACCGGCTGGACGGCACCATCGTCTTCCGCGCCCTGACCCGGGACGAGATCAAGCAGATCGTGGCGCTCGAAATCAGCAAGGTGCAGGTGCGCGTCAACGAGCACCAGATCAAGCTGGAACTGACGCCGGAGGCCAGCGACCGGCTGGCCGAGCTGGGCTACGACCCGGACATGGGCGCGCGCCCGCTGCGCCGCGTCATCCAGGCCAAAGTGGAGGACGTGCTGTCCGACGGCCTGCTGGCCGGCAAATTCAAGACCGGCGACACGGTGCGGATCGAGGTGGTGGAAGACGACGTGGTCCTGAACACCGTGGGCCAGACGCTGGTCGAGCCGCTCCCCGCCCCGCCGGGCCTCAACTGACGGCCCAAACGCCTGACCATGACCGACACCGGGCGGCGCCGCCCGGTGTTTTGATTCTCCGCCTCATAAGCGGCCTCAGAACAGATGTTTGCATTTTTCCGGGCCGTGGGGTTTAATGGCGTCTCCGATCAGCCACCGCGGAGAGCGCCATGTCCAAGACCCGTGTCCAATATGTCTGCCAGCAATGCGGGCGTGTGTCGCCGCGCTACATGGGCAAGTGCCCGCAGTGCGGGGCCTTCAATTCGATGGTCGAGCACGTCGTGGCCGAGCCGCCCAGGGCGGCGGCGCGCGCGCCGGCCGGCGGCCCGCGGTCGGCGCCCAAGCGCCTGCGCGACGTCGAAGGGCAGAGCGACGCGCGCTGGGGGCTGCCCATCGGCGAGCTGGCGCGCGTGCTGGGCGGCGGGATCGTGCCCGGCTCGCTGGTGCTGGTCGGCGGCGACCCCGGCATCGGCAAGACCACGCTGCTCACCCAGATGGCCGTGCTCATGGCCGAGCCCGTCGGCCCGGTGCTGTACGTCTCCGGCGAAGAGTCCGAACGCCAGATCAAGATGCGCGTGGACCGGCTGGCCCAGGAGGCCGGCGCCGCCGATCCCCGCAGTCCCCTGCTCCATGCGGCGCAATCGGAGAAGCTGTTCCTGCTGACCGAGACCAACCTGGACCTGATCCTGGAACACATCCAGCAGGTGAAGCCGCGCCTGGTGGTGATCGACTCGATCCAGACGGTCTACCTGTCCGGGCTGGCGTCCACCGCCGGCTCGGTGGTGCAGGTGCGCGAGTGCGCGGCGCGGCTGCAGGAACTGGCCAAGACGGCCGGCATCGCCGTCTTCCTGATCGGGCACGTCACCAAGGAGGGGACGCTGGCCGGCCCGCGCGTGCTGGAGCACATCGTCGACACCGTCTTGCAACTGGAGGGCGACCGCTATCAGGCCTACCGGCTGCTGCGGGCCGCCAAAAACCGCTTCGGGGCCACGTCGGAGGTGGGCGTCTTCGAGATGACCGGGGCCGGGATGAGCGAGGTCACCAACCCGTCCGAGGTCTTCCTGGCCGAGCGGATGGTGAACGTGCCCGGCTCGGCCATCGCCGTGACCATGGAGGGCACGCGCCCGATCCTGGTCGAGGTCCAGGGCCTGACCAGCACCACCAGCTTCGGCAACCCGCGCCGCACGCCGAACGGCGCCGACCTGTACCGGCTGATGATGATCACGGCGGTGCTGACGCGCCGGGTGGGGCTGCGGCTGGCCGACCAGGACATCTTCGTCAACGTGGTCGGCGGGCTGCGCGTGGAGGAGCCCGCCGCCGACCTGGCCATCGCCGCCGCCGTGGCCTCGTCCGTCCAGGACCGGCCGGTGCTGGCCGACTGCGCCCTGATCGGCGAAATCGGGCTCTCGGGCGAGTTGCGCGCCGTGGGCCAGCTCCCGCAACGGCTGCGCGAGGCCCGGCAGCTCGGCTTCCGGCGCGTGGTGGTGCCGCGCGCCCTAAGGCGCCGCCCCGAGACCTGGCCGGACGGGCTGGAGGTGGTCCAGGCGCGGTCCGTCCGCGAGGCGCTGGAGGCGGTGTTGATGGCGCGGCAGCCCGGCGCCTGAAGCCCTTAAGCTTCCTCTCATTGACGCTCCCCTCTCCCTATGTTAGCATTGAATAGACGCACGGATTTATTCATCATAAGCGTTATTGCGTTGACCCGGATTCATTCTCGCCTCGCGTGACAAGTTCAATTTCAAGACCCGGCTGGCGATCTCGATTATTGTCTCTTATCCGGCGGCATTAGCCCCGGAGCCAGCGGTCTATCGTTGTTGAGCTTAGAACGGGTGAGCGCCGGGTCCCGGCCGCTCGCCCGTTGCCGTTTTATTGAGGAGTTATCCCGTGAGCCTGGAATTTGCGTTTCGACTTATTGGTATGGTCGGCCTGTCGATTGGGGGCGTCTACCTGGGGGTGTGGTGGGCGCGGTTGGCCACCGCCCCGGCGGAGCTGCTGGCGCTGGTGTTTGGCCTGGTGGGCGCGCTGGTGGGGCTGATCCTGACCCCTTACTTCACCACCCGCCCGGCCCGCGCGATCCGCAACCGCGTGATGGAGATGCCGGCCTCGATGTTGGTCTCCGGCATGATCGGCCTGATCGTGGGGCTGGTCATCGCGGGCCTGCTGTCGTTCCCGCTTTCGCTGCTGCCGCAGCCTTTCAGCCAGGTGCTGCCGTTCGTGGGGGCCGTGGTCTTCTCCTGGCTGGGCATGTCGGTCTTCATCATGCGCCAGCGCGATATTTTCTCGCTGTTCCGCGGGCGCCTGTACGGCCGGCTGGCGGCGGAGGGGGCGGGCACCCAGAACGAAGGCCGGAGCGTCGTCCTGGACACCAGCGTCATCATCGACGGCCGCATCGCCGACATCGCCCGGACCGGCTTCATCTCCGGCACCATCCTGGTCCCCAAGTTCGTGCTCAACGAATTGCAGCATATCGCCGATTCCCCGGACACGCTGCGCCGCAACCGCGGCCGCCGGGGCCTGGAGGTGCTCAACGAACTGCGTAATGGGGCGGTGGTGCCGGTGAAATTCACGGACATGGACGTGCCCGGCGTGCGCGAGGTGGACGACAAGCTCGTCAGCCTGGCCAAGCAGCTCAACTGCGCCGTCGTCACCAACGACTACAACCTCAACCACGTCGCCCAGCTGCAAGGCGTGAGCGTGCTCAACATCAACGAACTGGCCAACGCCGTCAAGGCCGTCTTCCTGCCCGGCGAGAGTCTGACCGTGAAGATCATCCAGGAGGGCAAGGAGATCGGTCAGGGGGTCGGCTACCTGGACGACGGCACGATGGTGGTGGTGGACGACGGCCGCCGCTACATGAACACCAGCCTGAACGTGGTGGTGACCAAGATTTTCCAGACCACGGCCGGGCGCATGATCTTCGCCAAACCCGAAAACGGCGGCCCCGTGGATATCGCCGAGCGCGTCGGCGCGCCGGAGCGCGGCGGGCGCGGCCGCGAGCGCAATTGAGACGCCGAGCCCGGCCGGCGCGCCGGGTTCTCGGACCCCGGCCAACGACCCTGCCCTAACCCTATGCCCATCACCGTCTACAACACCCTGACCCGCCGCAAAGAAACGTTCCAGCCCATCAGCGCCGGCCGCGTGCACCTCTACGTCTGCGGCCCGACGGTTTACGACCACGCCCACATCGGCCACGCCAAGACCTATGTGGCCTTCGACGCCATCGTGCGCTTCCTGCGCTACGCCGGCTACCAGGTGCGCTACGTCCAGAACATCACCGACGTCGGCCACATCCTGGACAGCGGCGAGGACCGCATCCTGAAGGGCGCGGCGCGCGAGCGCCTCGAGCCGATGGAAGTGGTGGAACGCTACACGCGCTCGTACTTCGAGGACATGGACGCGCTGGGCGTGCAGCGGCCGGACATCTCGCCGCGCGCCTCGGCCCACATCCCGGAGCAGATCGAACTCACCAAGCGCCTGATCGAGAAGGGCCACGCCTACGAGGTGGACGGCTCGGTCTACTTCGACGTGCGCTCCTTCCCGGAGTACGGCAAACTCTCCGGCCGCCGTCTGGAGGAGCTGGAGGACGGCGCGCGCGTGGCGGTCCGCGACGACAAGCGCCATCCCGAGGACTTCGCCCTGTGGAAGAAAGCGCCGCCCGAGCACATCCTGCGCTGGCCGAGCCCGTGGGGCTGGGGCTACCCCGGCTGGCACATCGAGTGCTCGGCCATGGCCACCAAGTATCTCGGCGAGACCTTCGACATCCACGGCGGCGGCGTGGACAACATCTTCCCGCATAACGAGTGCGAGATCGCCCAGAGCGAGGCCGCCTTCGGCCGGCCGTTCGCCAACTACTGGCTGCTGACCGGCTCGCTGACGCTGGACGGCGTGAAGATGAGCAAGAGCCTGGGGAATGTGCTCACCATCAAAGACGCCCTGCGGCGCTGGCGCCCGGAGGCGATCCGCTTCTTTATCCTGTCCGGCCTGTACCGCAGCCCGATCGACTTCTCCGACGAGGCCGTGGATGCGGCGCTGAAGGGCTGGGAGCGCGCCATCGGCCCGGCGCTGGCCGTGCGCGAGCGGCTGCGCGCGCCGGGCCTGCCGGACGGCGGCGCGGCCGAGATCGCGCCGGCGCTGGCCGAGATCAAGGAGCGCTTCGTCGCGGCGATGAGCGACGATTTCAACACGCCGATCGCCCTGAGCGTGCTGTTCGATCTCGCCCGGCTGACCAACCAACTGCTCCACGCCGAGTCGCCGGCCGGGCGCGGCGCGCTGGAAGCCGTGGAAGCGCTGTACCGCGAACTGGCCGGGCAGGTGCTCGGCCTGCTGCCGCCGGCCGACACGGCGGCCGGGAACGCCGAGCGTGAGGCGGCGCTCATCCGCCTGCTGATCGAGATGCGGGCCGAGGCGCGCGCCCGCAAGGACTTCGCCGCCTCCGACAAGATCCGCGACCGGCTCCGGGCGGCGGGCGTCATCCTGGAGGACGGCAAGACCGGCACCACCTGGAAATTCGGATGACGGCCGGGGCATGACCCGCGAGCTGATCTACAAGCGCAACGCCATCCGCGAGTGCCTGCGCGCCGGCCGCCGCAAACTCTACCGGCTGCTGGCGGCGCGCGACGCCGACCTGGCCGACGCCCAGGACCTGCTGGCCGAGGCGCGGCGGCGCGGCGTCCCGGTGGAGCTGACCGACCGCAAGGCCCTGAACCTGGCCGCGCACGGCGAGCGCCACCAGAACCTCCTCCTGGAGGTCGGCCCATACCACTACGCGGAGTTTGACGACCTGCTGGTCCGGGCGGCGCAGCGGGGAGAGCCGCCGCTGCTCCTGCTGCTGGACCTGGTGCAGGACCCGCGCAACGTGGGCGCGCTGCTGCGCACGGCCGAAGCGATGGGCGTCCACGGCGTGATCCTCCAGGAGCGCCGCGGCTGCGAGGTGACGCCGACCGTGGTCAACACGGCGGCCGGCGCCACGGAACACCTGCTCATCGCCCAGGTCACCAACCTGGCGGACGCCATGCGCCGCCTCAAGCAGCGCGATGTGTGGCTGGCCGGCCTGGACCTGGGCCCCGAGGCGCAGCCGCTGGACCGGCTGGACCTCAACCTGCCGCTCGGGCTCGTCATCGGCAACGAGGGCAGCGGCCTGCGGCGGCTGGTGCGCGACCGCTGCGATTTCCACGTCGCCATCCCGATGGCCGGCCAGATCCAATCGCTGAATGCGGCCGTGGCCGGCTCGGTGGCGCTGTACGCCGCGCGCGCGGCGCGGCGGCGCGCGACGGCCGACGTCCCCGGTCTTTCCCGGACCCCCTGACCGCCGCCGTGGCGGGGGCCGGACGACGGCGCGGACCGTTGGCAGACGCCGCCAGCCGGGCTAGAATCAAGTCGCCATGATCGAACCGTGGGCCGCGACCGCCGAACACGAAGCGGAACTGGAGGCCTTCGTCGCCCGCCTGCGGGAGCGCGTGCAGGCTTACCTGAGCCCGCGCCAGGACAGCCCCGAGCAGCTCGACCACCTGCGCCACGTCGCCAACCGGACGCGCTGGCTGTACGCCGCCGAGCTTGGCCGCGCGGACGCCCGCGCCTCGCTGTCCATCCCGCGTCACGACGACCACCTGATCGACGCCTGCGTGCTGGGCCACGACATCGGCAAGTGGGTGCCGCGCGATCTGCTGCGCCGCCTGGTCCCGGACCAGCCGGAGGCCATCCTGCCCATACTGCGCGAGCTGCGGCTGCTGCCCAACCAGGCCGAGCTGCTGCTGCTCGGCATCCGCCGCCGCCTGGCCCTGGCGCAGGATACGTACAGCCCGGAGTACGACGCGGCCCACCACCTGGTGAGCGCCTTCCTGCTGGCGGCCGAGCCCGGTCTGGGCTTCCACCGCCTGAGCCTGGCCGACCAGGAGCGCCTGATCAACGCCATCATCGGCCACCAGTTCGGGAGCTACTTCAAGGAGCGCCTGTTCGAGATCAGCCTGCACGACGCGACCGTGACGACCGGCATGCTGGTGGACGTCTCCCGGCCGGACCAGCTGGCCGGCGACCAGCTGGCCTGCGCCTTTCACGACGCCGACATCGCCGACCTGTTGTTCGTAGGCAGCCTGGAGCGCCGCCCCAACCGCGAGGAACACCTGCACGCCGGCGGTCTGGTGAAGATCCTGCTGATCAATTTCATGACCACCGTCTATCGCGTGCCGGACGCGCCCAACAGCTACGCCGCCTGCCTGCGCTCCTGCCAGTTGACCATCAACAACGTGTGCCAGGAGTTCCTCACCGCCACCGCCGTCGAGCACGGCGTCAAATGGCGCCGGCAGGCGAACGCCTTTCTGGCCCAGCTCCGCGAGCCGGAGACGGCCGAACGCTTCCGGTCGATCCTGGACGATGCGACCCGCCCGCCGCAGGAGCGCCTGGACAGCCTGCGCCTGCTCGCCCACCTGTACGCCCGCGAATTCCTGCGCCAGGCGCCGGACTGAGCCCGGCCAGGTCGTGCTCGCCGCCAGGACACGCGGGGCAACAAGGGTCGTTTCTCGAATGTTGTGTAATTTCCCACCAGCCGGGGCGCACGGCCGTGCGCCCCAATGCTTTTACACAGGCATCGGGATACGGCCGCAACAAGGCGGATCAGGCCGAATCGGCGGGCTCAACCCACGGATCGTTGAAATTGCGAATGACGATGGGGGGCAGCTCGACCTGGCGAGGCGCCGTCACCAGCCAGCGCACCAGGTCGGCCACGATCTCCGGCGGCATCATGCGCGCCCGCACCTCGGGCGGCGCCTGGCCCTCCCAGATCGGCGTATCCGTCTGCGCCGGGCAGACGGCGAAGGCGCGCAGGCCGTGCGGCTTGCCCTCCAGGGCCAGGACCTCGGTGAGGCCGTTGACGCCGAACTTGCTGGCGCAATACGCGGCCGAGCCCGAAAACCCCTGGACGCCGGCCACGGAACTGATGTTGACGATCTGGCCCCGGCTGGCCGTGAGGTGCGGCCAGGCCGCGCGGCAGACCAGGTACACGCCGCGCAGGTTGCTGTTGATCGTCTGATCCCAGAATTCCGGCGTCGTGGCCTCAAACGGCCGCCGGTGGAACACCCCGGCGCTGTTCACCAGCAGGTCGAGCCGGCCGAAGGCCTCGATCAGATCGGCCATCAGGCCGGCCACCTGGGTTTCGTCGGCGACATCGCAGGCGAAGATGCGGGCGGCCGGGCCGAGCCGGGCCGCGACCGCCGCCAGCCGGTCACGGCGCCGGCCGGCCAGCGCGCAGGCCGCGCCCTCGCCGGCCAGCGCCGCGGCGATCGCCGCGCCCAGGCCGGAGCCGGCGCCGGTGATCAGGGCAACCTGGCCGCGCAGTTTCACAGCGGGATGTTCCCGTGCTTCTTCTGCGGGTTGCTGTCGCGCTTGTTCTCCAGCATCTCCAGGCCGTTGATCAGGCGCGCGCGGGTCTCGTGCGGTTCGATGACGTCGTCAATGTAGCCGCGCGAGGCCGCGACGTAGGGGTTGGCGAACTTCTCGCGGTATTCCTTCACCAGCTCCGCCTTGCGCGCCGCCGGGTCGGCGGCTTCGGCCAGTTCTTTGCGGAAGATGATGCTCACGGCGCCGTCCGGGCCCATCACGGCGATCTCGGCCGTCGGCCAGGCCAGGTTGAGGTCGCCGCGGATGTGCTTGCTGCTCATCACGTCGTAGGCGCCGCCGTAGGCCTTGCGCGTGATCACGGTCAGCTTGGGGACGGTCGCCTCACAGTACGCGTAGAGCAGCTTGGCGCCGGAGCGGATGATGCCGCCGTGCTCCTGTTTGAGGCCGGGCAGGAAGCCGGGCACATCCTCGAACGTCACGATGGGGATGTTGAAGCAATCACAGAAGCGGATGAAGCGCGCCGCCTTCTCGGAGGCGTCGATGTCCAGCACGCCGGCCAGCACCGCCGGCTGGTTGGCCACGATGCCCACGCTGTGCCCGCCCAACCGCGCGAAGCCCACGACGATGTTCATGGCGTAATGCTCGTGGACCTCGAAGAACCCGCCGTCGTCCACGATCAGGCGGATGACCTCCTTCATATCGTACGGCTTGTTGGGGCTGTCCGGCACGAGCGTGTCCAGCGCCGCCTCGGCGCGCAGCGGATCGTCATTGGACCGGACGAAGGGCGGGTCCTCCATGTTGTTCTGCGGCAGGAACGAGAGCAGCCGGCGGATCATGTACAGGCAGTCCGCTTCGCCCGGCGCCACGAAATGGCACACGCCGGATTGGGCGCTGTGGACGCTGGCGCCGCCCAGCTCTTCAAAGGTCACCTCCTCGTGCGTCACGCTCTTCACCACGTCCGGCCCGGTGACAAACATGTAGGCCGTGTCCTTGACCATGAAGATGAAGTCGGTCAGGGCCGGCGAGTAGACGGCGCCGCCGGCGCACGGCCCCATGATGGCCGAAATCTGCGGGATGACGCCCGAGGCGAGCGTGTTGCGCAGGAAGATGTCGGCGTAGCCGCCCAGCGAGACCACCCCCTCCTGGATGCGCGCCCCGCCCGAGTCGTTCAGGCCGATGACCGGCGCCCCGACCTTGAGGGCCATGTCCATGATCTTGCAGACCTTCTCCGCGTGGACCTCGCCCAGCGAGCCGCCGAAGACGGTGAAATCCTGCGAGAAGACGTAGACCAGCCGGCCCTCGATGGTGCCCCAGCCCGTCACCACCGAGTCGGCCAGGATCTTCTGCCGGTCCAGGCCAAAATCCACCGTCCGGTGGGTGACGAAGGGGTCCAGCTCGCGGAAGGAGCCTTTGTCCAGCAACAGGTCCAGCCGCTCGCGCGCGGTCAGCTTGCCGCGCTGATGCTGGGCGGCGATGCGCTCCAGGCCGCCGCCCAGCGCCGCCTGTTCCCTGAGCCGACGCAGATGTTCGATGGAATGATCCAGGCTCATAGCTCTTCCTTTTTGGGAGACGGGCGTCCCGGCTCCGGGGCCGCGCCGGGCCGCGCGAGCACGCCGACCAGGACCAGCAGGGCCAGGTCGGCCGCCGCCGCGCACGGCGCGGTGACCGGGAGGTAATCCGACCGGCCGAACGCCAGCCGGTTGAGCCAGCCCTGGGCCAGATACACGCCAAGCGCCGGCACCACGACGCGGCGCGCCCGGCCGGCGCCCCGCCACACGCCGACCGCGAGCGCCGCCCAGACGACGGCCCAGACCGCCGCGCTGACCCAGACATAGCCCGGCGCCACCGACAGCGGCAGCGCTTCCAGCAGGCGCGCTTGCCGGTGCGCGTCGACGGCGCCGAGCAGATTGAAAGCCGACAGGCCGGCCAGGATTATACTGAGAAACACGCGGGACCGGGGACGCATGCGGCGCTCGGGTCCGCTCAGTCCACGGTCAACACGATCTTGCCGAACACGTCGCCCTGCTCGAGGCGCTCGTGGGCGGCGCGGATCTCGCGCAGCGGCCGCGTCGAGTCGACGACGGGCCGGAGCCGGCCGGCGAAGACCAGGCCCATGACCACGGCGAACTCGGCGCGCGTGCCCATCGTCGAGCCGATCAGGCTGAGGTGCCGGGCGAACATGTAGCGGTTGTCGAACTCGAACCGCGGGCCGCTGGTGTTGCCGACGGTGAGCACGCGCCCGCCCTTGCGCGCCGCCCGCAGGCTGAGCGGCAGCGTCGCCGCGCCGACGTTGTCCACCACCACGTCCACCCCGCGTTTGCCAGTCAGCCTGTAGACCTCCCGGCCCCAGTCCACCCGGGAGCGGTCAATCAGCACGTCGGCGCCCAGGTCGCGCGCCCGGGCCAGCTTGGCCGCATCCGAGCCGACGACATAGACCGTGGCGCCGGCCAGCTTGGCGATCTGGATGGAGGCGGTGTTGACGCCGCCGCCCGCGCCGACCAGCAGCACGCTCTCGCCGGCCCGCAGGCCGCCGCGCGTGATCAGCGAGTGCCAGGCGGTCTGGTACACCAGGCCGGCCGCGGCCGCCTGCTCGAACGACACCGTATCCGGCACGCGCAGCAATTGCCGGGCCGGCACGGCCACGCGCTCGGCGAACAGGCCGGCGGTGGTCTCGCCCAGCAGGTGCCAGTTGTCGCACAGGTTGTCGCGGCCCTCGACGCAGGCCGGACATGTCCCGCAGCCGAGGTTGGCGTTGATCACCACCCGGTCGCCGGGCGCCCAGCCGGCCACATCCGGCGCGACGGCCGCCACCACCCCGGCCGCATCCGAGCCGGGCCGGTGCGGCAGGGCCAGCTTCAGGCCCGGCCAGCCGTCGCGCACCCACTTGTCCAGCCGGTTGAGCGCCGCCGCCCGGACCTCCACCAGCACCTCGCCCGGCCCGGGCGCCGGTTCGGGCCACTCGCCATACTCCATGACTTCCGGGCCGCCGTGTGCTCTAAAAAAAACCGCTTGCATGAGTCTCCTGCAACTCTGAGATTGAGCGCGGCGCGTGCGCTTATCCCCTCCGCCGCGAGACGGCCAGCGGGCCGCGCGTGATCCAGCGGAGCCAGAAATGAAACATGTCGCGCAGTGTGCGCGCAATCAGGCCGGCGTGGGCGCCGGTGGACCGCCCGCTCAGGCGCGGCGCATAGCGCACGTCCACCTCCACCAGCCGATAGCCGAGCGCCCGCGCCTTGATCAGAACTTCGGCGTGGAAGAAGGCGCTGCGCCAGTAGTCGATGGTCATCGACCGCAAAGCCGCCACCCGGTACAGGCTGATGTACTGAAACTGGCGCTCGCGCATCCCGAACAGCGTTTGCACCAGCGCAATATTGGCCCGATGGACCAGGAGCCGGAACGGCGAGTAGTCGCTGTGGACGTCGCAGACGCCCACCACCACGTCCGCGTCGCGCGCAGTCTCCAGATAGCGCCGCAGGTCGGCCAGGTCCATCGCCAGGTCGGCCGGGATGAGGATCAGCCATTCGCCGCGCGCCTCGGCCACCGCCGTCACGAACCCGCCGCCCAGGCCGCGGTTCCGGGGGTGATGCACCACCCGCACGTCCACGGCCGGCGCCGCCGGCCCCGACGCCTCGGCCGCCAGCGCGTCGGCGATGCGGCCGGTGCCGTCGCGGCTGGCATCGTCCACGATCAGGATTTCGGCGCGGACCTGAAGCTCGGCCAGTTGCGCGGCCACCAGGCGCACGCAGCGTTCCAACCCGGCCGCCTCATTGTAGGCCGGGATCAAGACCGTCAGGGTCAGGCCGGCGTCCGGGGCCTCACTGCTCAAACACGATCTCCCGGACGTGGATTTGGGCGACGTCGCCGGCCAGGTTGTTCTTGACCTCCAGTTCCAGCCGCTCGACGCTGGCCGGGCCGTTCAGGAACGGCAGGCGCACCGTGGGGTCATTGGGCTGATTGACGAAGGTGTCGGTGTAAATCGCGGGCTGGTCGCTGCCGGGCGCGTAGGCGCGCACCGTCACCGAGAAATTATCCATCGAGCCGAGGGTGACCGCCAGGCCGGCGACGGCGCGCGGCTCCGGAAAGGCGAAGTCGAAGCGCAGGGGATTGGCCTCCAGGCCGCGCGCCAGCGTGAAGCGGTCGCCGTCGAGCAGGTCAACCATCCGCCCGGAGTCAAAGCGCGAATGGGTGACGGTCGCCAGGCGGTTGTCGATGAGGACTTCGTCCACCACCGGCTGGCGGCGGGCCGCCTGCTCGGCCGCAAACAGGGCGTCGACGTTGTCCGCGTACTCCAGCCGGGCGAAGTAGAAGCCGGGCGAGCCGTCCGGGTAGGGCACGAGCCTCTCCACGTCCAGGCGCTTGAACTTGCCGCTGGCCTGCGCCTGCGCGTACTCGCCCGGCGTCATCACCAGCACGGTGTTCAGGTCCAGGGGGCGCCGCTCGAACATGTAATACTCCACGTTGCGCATCAACACGCGGTCCACATCCTCTGGCGGGATGAAGAACGGGATGAAGGCGTCGGCGCCGTTGGCCCACGTGGACGAGACCATCACCGTCGCGGCCGGATCCTGGCGCAGGAGCTGCGGGATGGCCTCCTGGAACAGCTGCTTGGCGCCGTACTGCATCCCGTACAGGCCGTAATCGCGGAACCAGAGCGGCGCATCGGCCAGCACACTGCGGAACATGAGCACGGTGGCGGCGGCCAGGCCGGCATAGACCGCGCCGGTCGTCAGGCGCTCCGGCAGGCGCGGCGCCAGCGACAGCAGCCATTCCAGGCCGAGGACGGCCAGGATCGTCGCCGGCATCAGGAAGGTCATCACACGCGCGATGCCGATGTCCAGCAGCGCGGCGCCGGCCGGGGCCGCCAGCGCGGCCAGCAGCACAGCGCGATGGGGCGATGAGCGCGCCTTCCACAGGCAGAGCGCCACGCCGGCCAGGAAGAACGGCAGCGCCGCGGTCGGCATCTGGCCCGCGCCCGGCATACGGTGGCGCTGCAGGTCGGTCTCGTTGGAGAAGAACCAATATTGCGGGCTGAGGCCGTAGGCATACTTGGTCAGGTATAGCCGCGCTTTCTCGGCCGCCGGCAGGTCGCGGAACATATACGAATCGACGGCGCGCAGGTGCGTGCTCAGCGCTTCGGGCTGGCGGGACTGGAAAGCCAGGAACGGCGCGGCCAACACCACGGCCAGCAGCGCGCCGGCCGCCAGCGTCCGCCAGTTTTTCAGGTGATAGCGCAGGTCGGAGAGGAACAGGAAAAGCGCCGTCGCCCCCATGACGAGTTGGGCGTTGGAATAGGTGTAGAACGTGGCCGCGCCGAAGACCAGGGCCGGGAACAGGAAGCGCGGCGAGCGCTCCCGGTAGAGCAGATAGCACAGCAGGAAGCAGGCGTAGAACGACGCCATCGTCACCGTCTCGAAGGCGGTGCGGGTGTGGATGAGCCAGGCCGGCGAGACCGCCAGCAGGAAGATGCCGGCCCACCACCAGCGCGACTTGAAGACCAGCTTAAGCGTCAGGGCCACAGCCGCCACCCCGAACAGGCTGAGGAGGGCCGACGTGGCCCGGGCGGTGAAGATGGAGCGCCCGAACAGCTCAATCGCCAGACCGTGGAAGTAGATGCTCAACACCGGCGTCCAGCGCAGGCCGGCGCCCTCGAAGTAGATCGGCAGCCAGTGGCCCTGGGCGTCGCGCAGGCCATTCTCGAAAACGCGCTCGCCGAGCATGGCGATGTTGGCTTCGTCCGAGAAGAAGTAGATCGGGAACTGGTCGAGGGCGTACAGGCGCGTGAAGGCGTAGATCAGCAGCGCGCCGGCAAACAGCGCCCATTCCCAGCGCGAGACCCGGCCCAGCCCGGCGCGCAGGGCGGCAAGGCCGCGCGTCAGCCAGGGAAGCCGGGCCGCCCAGGTCTCCCCCCACAGGCCGAGAGGCGGTTCCGCCTGGGGTGGCGCAAAACGGGTCAGCCCGGGCGCGCCGGGCGGGACGACGGTCTGATGGACGACGGGCGTCCCGTCGGCCGCGGTCTCAACGGTCACGCGCACGGAAACGCCGGGCGGGACCTCCAGCGTCACGCGGACGGCGGACGGCGCAACGTCCGGCGCGGGGGCCGGGGCCGGCTCCACAGGCGGCGCCGGTTGAACGTCCTCGCCGGCGGGCGACGCGGGTGGAGCCTCCGCCGGCGCCGGGATAGGATCAAGGGCAGGAGTCATCGGGTGATGTGCCTCAGCCAGGAAGCGGGCCTGGAGCCAGGGCCAGACGCGGTACCTGAGCCAGGTCAGCGTTGGCGATGGGACCCCCAGGATCAGAACCTCGGGCGGCCGGGCCGCCCAGGGTGGTCGGCGCCGCCGGCGCCTCAGCCAGAGGAGCAGGCCCACATCGCAGACAAGGGCGACCAGCAGGCCGCCGGCCCACATCAACCAGGCGTCAGGCATAGGGCCCGTCAGGACCGGCTCTTCTCACGCGCCTTATCTCTGGCCGCAAGCTTACCGCGCTGCCGCCGCATCATACTCATACAACCAGTACAGGAGCTTGTCTTCGTAAGGCCAGGTCTCCCGGAGGGTGCGGCCGCCCGGATACTGCGCCCGGACCTCGTCCAGCCGCTCGACCTGGGCCGTGAGAAACACAAACACCAGCCGGTCGCTGGTGAGCGTCACGTCATTCAGAGAGCCATCCGGCAGGGTCATATCATAGCCGGTCACATGCGGCGCCAGGTATTGCAGGCTGGGGATGGAGCCCCAGCCCAGCCGCGGCCAGCCGTAGTAGGCCACCTGCCAGTCGCCCGACTTGGCGCGCAGGTAATTGCCCAGGCGGGTGGCCGTGGCGGCGCCATAACCGGCGTTGTCGAAGTGAAAGTTGTAGTCCCAAAAGACCCGCGCCTCGGCCGCGCCCATCACCGCCGTCAGCGCCAGGGCCAACGGGCCGGCCAGCCGCGCCAGGGGCCGCCACAATCGGCCGGCCAGGGCGAGCACCTGATCCGCGCCAAAGCCGACGACCAGCGCGCAGGCCGGGAGCACGCCGATGAAGCGCCAGTGCTGCGGCGTGTTGACGCTGAAGGCGGCCACCAGCGAGAACGTCAGCAGCCAGAGCAGCGGCACCCAGGCCCGCGCCTCACGCCGCCGCGAGACCAGCAGGGCGACGCCGAGCAAGAAGAGCGCCGCCGCCGCCGGCGTCAGCAGGATCGTGTCCGGCAGCCAGCCGATGAGCGGCGTGAACGTGTAGGCCTGCAGGCCCAGCCCGAGCTGCCGCAGCAGGATCAGCCACGCCGGCTGGCCGCTCTGCCGGACGTTGAACTCCAGCCAGGGCCCCAGGACCGAGACCAGCTTCATCGGCCCCAGAAACAATTCCCAGTAGTTGAGAAAGAACCAGGCGATCGGCCAGACGACGGCGAACGCCACTGCGCCCATGGCGACCAGGTCCGGCAACGACCGGCGCAGACGGGGCCGGTCCAGCCAGCCGATCACGGCGATCACCAGCGGCACCAGGATGACCAGGGCGCGCGCCGAGGCGTAGAAGTACAGGCAAAAGCCCCAGGCCAGGCCCGCCAGCAGGAACATCTGCCGGCGGCCCGTCTGCCAGCCATACCACAGCGCCCCGAGCGTCAGGGTGTAAACCAGACCATCCCAGATATTGTTGAGCGCGGTGCGGCTCCACTGGACGTGCAGGGCCGAGACGATCAGGTAGGCCGCCGCGACCCACGCCGCGCGCAAGCCGAACATGGCGCGCGCCGCCAGATACAGAACTCCGACCGTCAACGCCCCGGCCACGGCCGACGGCAGCCGCAGCGCGGCCATGGACTGACCGAAGAGCGCCACCGACACGGCATTCAGGGCCGGATGCAGCGCCGGCCACGACTGCCAGCTGGCCACAAACGGATTGTCGCGGGCGCCTCGGACGAAAGCGGCCGAATCGAGGCCGGACGCGCCCTCATCGCCGGACAGCGTGTCCGGGAGGCTGCCCAGCGCCACGGCGCGGACCGCCAGCGCCACGAGGCTCAGGGCCAGCGCCCAGGCCAGGGCATCCCGGGGGATGGAGAGCGGTTTCTCGCCCGGGCGCCAGCCGCCATAAACGGCCAGGCCGATGGCCGCGGCCCACGCCGCGATGGCCACGCCCGGGTTCCGCATCTCCGGCGCAAAACCGGCCGCCGCCGTCGCCAGCACGGTCAACAACGGGCTCAACGCCAGGCACAACACCTGGCTGGTGCTGACCCTCAGCCGGCTTCCCAGCCAGGTGAGGGGACGGAACAGCCACCGGCCCGCGGCCTCGTTGGACGACAGGCGCACTCCCAGGAGGAACAGGGCCATCCCGCCCAACGTCAGGGCGATATCGGACCAGCTCGAACCGGGCGTGCGCCAGCGGGCCCATTGTGTCCCAAAGACGATGAGGACGCCGGCCACGATCAGGAAGGCAGCCACCTGGGCGGGCAGAGGCTGGGTGGGCGCCGGGTCTGCCGCCGATTCAACTTCGATGGGGCCTTCTGAGGGCCGGGCTGGCTCCGGGGCGCCGCCGGGCGAGGTCCCGGCCGTCGGGGCGAGCGGCGCGCCGCGCAGTTCCGCCCGAAGCCGGGCCCCGCTGTCGGCCTGGCCCAGGCGCAACGACGCAAGCCGGGCGTTCAGCGCCGCCTGCCGCTGCTTCAGCCAGGTCAATGCAGGTGAAGGCTGGCCCAGGACACGCACCTCGCCGGGTGAAGCGCGCGTGAGGCGTTTCCGGCGCAGCCAGCGGATCAGCAGCCAGTCCAGTCCGACGGCGGCGATGACGCCCAGCCAGATAGAGGGGCTCAGCTCCACGCGCGCTCCCCGCGTCCTCAGCGCAGCCCCAGCTCGTTCCGCGCGATCACCATCCGCTGGATCTCGCTGGTCCCCTCATAAATCTCGGTGATCTTGGCGTCCCGAAAGAAGCGTTCCACCGGCAGCTCCTGGCTGTATCCCAGGCCGCCGTGGATCTGCACCGCCTGATGCGCGCAGAACATGGCCGTCTCCGACGCAAACAGCTTGGCCATGCTGGCTTCCAGCGTGTAACGCTCGCCGGTATGCTTGGAGCGCTCTTTGGCCAGCGCCGCGTTGTAGATTAACAGCCGGCTGGCCTCGATGCGCGTCTTCATGTCCGCGACCTTGAACTGCATCCCCTGGAACTCGCCGATTTTCTGCCCGAAGGCTTCACGCTCGCGCATGTACTTCAGGCTGGCCTCGTACGCCGCCTCGGCGATGCCCAGCGCCTGTGACCCGATGCCGATCCGGCCGGCGTCCAGCACCGTCATCGCGATCTTGAAGCCCTCGCCCTCCTCCCCCAGCCGGTTCTCGACCGGGCAGCGGTAGTCTTCAAACACGATCTCGCTGGTGGCGGAGGCGCGAATGCCGAGCTTGGGCTCCTTTTTGCCGCGCACAAAGCCGGGCCGGTCCGCCTCGACGATAAAGGCCGTGATACCCTTGTGCTTCTTCTCGGGGGCCGTCATCGTAAAGACCACCACATAGTCGGCCACCGGGCCGGAAGTGACCCAGCTCTTGCGCCCGTTCAGCACGTAGGCGTCCCCGTCCCGGATGGCCCGGCTCTTCATGGTGCCCGCGTCCGAGCCGGACATCGGCTCGGTGAGCGAGTACGCGCCGATCTTGTCGCCGGACGCTACCGCGCGCACATATTTCTGCTTTTGGGCCTCGGTTCCGAATTTCAGGATGCCATGACAGAAGAGCGAGTTGTTGACCGACATAATCGTGCCGTGGGCGGCGTCAACCTTGCAGATCTCCTCCAGCGCCAGCACGTAGGCCAGCGTGTCCAGGCCGGCCCCGCCATAAGTCTCCGGCACTTCGATGCCCATCAGACCCAGCGCCCCCATTTTCTTGATCGTATCCAGCGGGAACTCGCCGGTCTCGTCCAGGTGGGCGGCGATGGGCGCGATTTCCTTCTCGGCGAACTTGCGCGCCAGGTCGCGGATGCTCTCGTGTTCCGGGGTCAGGGTCAGGCTCATGCCCAGGGCGGGCGCCTCGCTGATAGTCATAAGGACCTCCTGTGAACCGGCCTGCGGTCTGCCGCGATTATAGCATCCGCGCCGACCTGGAACACGGCTGCTCAGTGGGGTTATACTAGGCTTATCCACTTTCCACACGGAGGCAATATGGACACATCGGGGTTGATCAACCGCATCCTGCGCGTCATCCGCTTCGACGCCTCGGTCTACCGTGAAGTCGCCGCCGACACCAACGCCCTGCCCCAGGCGCTGATGGTCGTCGCCGCGGCGGCCATTCTCACGGGCCTGGGCAACTTCGGCCAGCTGGGGACGCAGTCCCTCGGCGGCGTCCTGGTGCTGGTGGTGCTGGGCGTGGTCGGCAGCCTGGTGGGGTACGTCCTGTACGCCGGCGTGGCGTCGCTGGTCGCCCGCTCGCTCTTCCAGGGCAAAACCGACTTCCAGGAAATGGCGCGCACGCTGGGGTTCGCCTACGCCTGGAACGGCCTCGGCATCCTGAACATCATCCCCTGCGTGGGCGGGGTGTTCGTGTTTATTGGCAGTCTGGTCGCCATCGTCGCCGGCATCATCGCCCTGCGCGAGTCAGCCGAGTTTGACATGACCAAGGCCGCCATCACGGCCATCCTCTCCGGCGTCATCGCCGGCTTCGCCGTGTTCTGCGCCACGGCCATCGTCGGCCTGCCGATCCTGGCCATGCTCGGGCTGGCATCCGGCGCGGGCCAGTAGCCGGCCGACCTAGGCGCCCCGAGACCGCGCCCGGCCGGCGGCCGCGCGGTCTCTTTTTCTTTGCGCCGCCCGTGGCCGTCAGGTACAATCCAGGGGCCCAAGGAGCCGCATGAGCGACATCATCACCCCCGAACTGTTCACCTATCTGGTGAACCTGGCGGCGCTGGAGCTTGGCCCGGAGGAGGCCGATTACCTGCGCCGCCAGCTCAACAACCAGCTCAAGGCCATCCGCGAGCTGGAGCGCATCCCGGTCCCGGACGACGTGCCGCCGGCCGCCCACGGTGTGACCTTCGGCCCGACCGAGCGCCCCGCCCTGCGCGACGACGTCATCACCCTCTCCGGCCTGGCCGCCGCCATCCTGGCCCAGGCCCCGGAGATCGACGAGGGCTATTTCGTCGTGCCGGAGATCTCGCATGGCCCTGCCTGACCTGCCCGCCCACGAACTCGTCGCGAAGCTCAAAGCCCGCCAGGTCTCGGCGGTCGACATCGTCGAGGCCACGCTGCGCCGCATCGACGCCGTCGACGGCGACCGGCCCACGCCCGGCGGCCGGGCGGCCCCCGATGATCGCCGCATCCACGCTTACCTCTCACTGCAGCCCGAGCGCGCCCTGGAGCGCGCCCGCGCCATCGACGCGCAGTTGGCGCGCGGCGAGGACCCCGGACCCCTGGCCGGCGTGCCGCTGAGCGTCAAAGATATCTTCTGCGTGGCCGGCACGCCGTCCACGGCCGGCAGCCGGATGCTGGCGAACTTCGTCGCCCCCTACACGGCCACGCCGGTCGAGCGCCTGGAGCAGGCCGGCGCCATCGTCATCGGCAAGACCAACCTGGACGAATACGCCTACGGCTCGTCCAACGAGTCGTCCGCCTTTCAGCCGTCCACCCGCAACCCGTGGGACCCGGCGCGCGTGCCGGGCGGCTCGTCGGGCGGCAGCGCCGCCAGCGTGGCGGCCGGCATGGCCGCGCTCTCGCTGGGCACCGACACGGCCGGCTCCATCCGCCAGCCGGCCGCGTTCTGCGGCGTTGTCGGCGTCAAGCCCACCTACGGCCGCGTCAGCCGCTACGGCCTGATCGCCTTCGGGTCCTCGCTGGATTGCCCCGGCCCGCTGGCCCGCACCGCGCGCGATGCGGCGCTGGCGCTGGCGGCCATGAGCGGCGCAGACCCGCGCGATGCGACCGCCGCCGCCGTGCCGGTCCCGGCCTTTGACCGCGCCCTGACGGGCGACGTCAAAGGACTGCGCCTCGGCCTGAGCCCGGACTATGTGCGCATCCGCTACCCCGACCCCGGCACCGGCGAGATCCGTGACGCCGAGATTGACCCGCAGGTGAAGGGCGCGTTGCTGGCGGCCGCCCAACGCCTGGCGGCGGCCGGCGCCGAGATCGTGGACGACGTGCCGATGCCCAACACATCGTTCGGCATCCCCGCCTACTTCGTCATCTCGCGCGTGGAGGCCGCCTCCAACCTGCACCGCTTCGACGGCGTCAAGTACGGCTACCGCACGCCGGCGGCCGTGGACGATTTGCCGGCCATGTACCGCCGGTCGCGCGGCGAGGCCTTCGGCCTGGAGCCCAAACTGCGCATCCTGATGGGCATGTACGTCTCCGGCGCGCAGTATGCCAAACAATACTATCAGCGCGCCCTGCGGGTGCGCACGCTCATCCGCCGCGATTTCGACGCGATCTTCGACCCGGCCGGGCCATACCGCCTGGACGCGCTCCTGACGCCGACCACGCCGACGACGGCCTTCCCGCTCGGCGCCGTCTACGGCGACTCCGTGCTGATGCAGTACGCCGACCTGCTGGCCGTCAACGCCAACCACGCCGGCCTGCCGGCCGTCTCATTTCCGGGCGGCCTGGACGCGCAGGGACTGCCCATCGGCCTGCAGTTATTCGGCCGGGACTGGGACGAGGCGCGGCTGCTCCGCATTGCGGACGCGTACGAGGCGTTGACGGCCGCAGAACCCTGGCGCCAGGCCCGGCCCACGGCGCTGAGCGGGGCGGTCCAGGCCGGTTGATCCAGGTGGAGAGAGGCCGCACAACCGCACGTGATCACCATCTATCACAAGCCGGCCAGCCAGGCCCGGTTGGAGACGCGCGTCGAGCCGTGCGATGGCAGTTGGGTGCACGTCGTCGAGCCGACGGCCGAGGAGCTGACCCGGCTGGAGCGCATGGGCCTCCCGGCCGACTTTCTCACTCATCTCTCGGACCCGGACGAGCGCGCGCGCGCCGAGCGGGACGACGGCCTGGTCCTGATCGTGCTGCGCTTCCCCTACGCCCTGGGGCCGGAGGCCGACCTCCCGTACGCCACCGTCCCGCTGACGATCATCATCACCGAACAGCTGTTCGTCACCATCACGCCCAAGGCCACCGGCTTTCTGCAGAAGTTTGCGGCCGGGCACGTGCGCGGCCTGTCCACCGTCAAACGGACGCGCTTCGTCCTGCACCTGTTCTGGCACATCGCCAACGCCTACCTGGGCCACGTGCGCGACATCAACGCGGCGGTGGACGCGCTCGAGGACCGGCTGCAACGTTCGCTGCGCAACCAGGAAGTGCTCGGCCTGCTGAAATACCAGAAGAGCCTGGTGTACTTCACCACCGCCCTGAAGTCCAACGAGCTGGTGCTGGAGCGCCTGCAAAAGGGGCGCCTGCTGCAACTCTATGAAGAAGACGACGAATTGCTGGACGACGTGCTGATCGAAGTCCGCCAGGCGCTTGAGATGACCAGCATCTCCGAGAGCATCCTGAGCCAGATGATGGACGCCTTCGCGTCCATCATCTCCAACAACCTGAACGTGGTCATGAAAGTGCTGACGTCGGTGACCATCGTCATCAGCCTGCCGACTCTGCTGGCCAGCCTGTACGGCATGAACGTGCCGCTGCCGGGGGCCGGGCATCCGCTGGCCTTTCTGGGCGTCCTCGGGGTGGGCGTGCTGCTGGCGGTCCTGGTCGCCTTCGTCTTCTGGCGCAAGGATTGGTTATAAGGATATTCCCATGTGGTTCTACGTGCTCCAGGCCGCCAGCCTGGGCTTCTCCGTCGCCATCGCGCCCGGCCCGCTCCAGGCCTACCTCCTGGCGCAGACCCTCCGGCACGGCGCGCGCCGGACGATGCCCCTGATCCTGGCGCCCGTCGTCAGCGACATTCCGATCATCGCGCTGGTCCTCTTCGCCCTGGCCTGGCTCCCGGAATGGGCGCTGCGCGGCCTGCAGGTGGCCGGCGGCCTGCTGCTGCTCTACATGGCCTTCGAACTTTACCGGACTCTGCGCGTCCACGCCGCCGGGACCAACGCGCCGATGTCGCGCTTTGGGGCCGGCCAGAGCTTCGCCCGGGCCGTGCTGATGAACGCCCTCAGTCCCGGCCCGTACCTCTTCTGGAGCACCATCGCCGGGCCGCTGTTCTGGCGCGCCTGGGGCGAGGACCCCTGGCTGGCCTATGCGTTCCTGGCCGCCTTCGGCGTGGCCCTGGTGGCCGGGCTGGCAGCCTATGTGTGGGCCACCGGCTCGACCCGCCACATCGACGACCGCTACAAGCCGCTGGTCAACGGCGCCGTGGCCGTCGTGCTGCTCGGGTTCGGGGCCTACCAGGTTTACGCCGGCCTGTTCGCGCCGGCCGCCGTGGCCTTCGCCTGGTGATGGCACGCACGACCGCTTCCCGGACGAAGCCGCGCGCGTCCGGGAACGCCGTTCAGCCGACGGCCTCCCGTTTTGAGTATCCGGCGGCGCCCCGCCGGACCGCCTGACCATGAACGTCCAACACGTCTCGCGCTCCCTGCCCGCCCGCAAGCGCATCGCGCTCGTCGCCCACGACAACCAGAAGGACGAGCTGATCGCCTGGGTGGAAGCCCACCGCGACCGCCTGGCCCGGCACGAGCTGTGCGCCACCGGCACCACCGGCGCCCGGCTGGAGGCCGCCCTCGGCCTGCCCGTCCGCCGCCTGCTCAGCGGCCCGCTCGGCGGCGACCAGCAGCTCGGCGCCCTCATCGCCGAAGGCGGGATCGACGTCCTGATCTTCTTCTGGGACCCGCTCGAGCCGATGCCGCACGACCCGGACGTAAAGGCGCTGCTGCGCATCGCCGTCGTCTGGAACATCCCGGTCGCCAACAACCGCGCCACCGCCGACTTCATCCTGGCCTCGCCCTGGCTGGACGCCGAGTACGCGCGGCCGGTGCCGGATTATGACCGTTACCAGCAAGCGCGCGCGGAGGCGCCATGAGCTTCGTCGAGGTGGAGGCCGGCCGACTGTATTACGAGACGGTCGGGGCCGGCGCGCCGCTCGTCTGTCTGCACGGGTTCGCGCTGGATAGCCGGATGTGGGCCGATCAGGCCGCCGCGCTGGCGGGCCGTTTTCAGGTGATCGGCTACGACCTGCGCGGTTTCGGGCGCTCCTCGCTGCCGGCCGGGCCGTTCGCGCACGTGGACGATCTGAGCGTCCTGCTCGACCGGCTCGGTCTGCCGCGCGCGCACGTCATGGGCCTGTCGCTGGGCGGCGGCGTCGCCATCGACTTCGCGCTGGCCTACCCGGAGCGCGTGGCTTCGTTGATCGCCGTGGACTCCACCCTGGGCGGATTCCCGTGGACCAAGGACTGGAGCCCGCCGGGCCGCGCCGCGCGCAGCCAGGGGCTGGCCGCGGCCCGGTCCGTATGGCTGGAGGATGAGCTGTTCGCGCCCGCCATGACGCAGCCGGCCGTCGCCGCGCGCCTGCGCCAGATGGCGGCCGACTACTCCGGCTGGCACTGGCTCAACCGCAGCCCGGAACGGCCGCTGGCCGGCGGCCCGGCGTACGACCGGCTGGGCGCCATCCGCGCCCCGGCCCTGGTCGTCGTCGGCGAGCTGGACCTGCCCGATTTCCATCGCCTCGCCGGGCACCTGGCCGCCCACCTGCCGGACGTGCGCCGCGTGGTCCTGCCCGGCGTCGGCCACATGAGCAACATGGAGGCGCCGGCGGCCTTCAACGCCGCGCTCCTGGAATTCCTGGAAACCGCACCAACGCCATGACCACTTACGAAGCCGTTATCGGACTCGAAATTCACATCCAGCTCAACACGCAGACCAAGATCTTCTGCGCCTGCCCGGCCGACTCGTGGGGCGCGCCGCCCAACACCAACATCTGCCCGGTGTGCTGCGGCCTGCCCGGCGTCCTGCCCGTGCTCAACCGGGCGGTGGTGGAGAAAGCCGCGCTCCTGGCGGCGGCCATGCACAGCGAGGTCCAGGCCGAGAGCTTCTTCGACCGCAAAAACTACTTCTACCCGGACCTGCCCAAGGGCTACCAGATCACGCAGTACGACGCCGCCATCGGCCGGGGCGGCTGGTTCGAATACCCCATGCCGGACGGCCGGCTGGTGCGCGCCTCGATCCACAAGCTCCACATGGAGGAGGACGCCGGCAAGACCAGGAACGACGCGGCGCGCGGCGCGCGCCTGATCGAAAAAAGTGGTGGGCGCAGTGACCGCGCCGACAGGTTCGCGGACGAACGCGAACGCGCCCACGCCGATTGCCACACCGAGCGTCGCCAACGCGAACAGGATGCCAAAGTTGATGGGGAACGCGGGCGCTATCGCGGGGTTGAGCAGGATGCTGACTAGATACCCGGCGACGATTGCCGTCAGCGCGCCCCACAAATCGCGTCCGCCAAAATACGAGCCGCGCCGTTCGACCGGCACGGTCTTGGCGGCAATGTCGTAGAACGGTGTGCCGGCGATGCCCGCCGACAGCGCGTTGAGCGTAAAGAGCAGAAAAAAGATGCTCAGCAGCAGCGGTGGGTTGTTGCCCAGCAAGAACGTCGCGGCAACCAGCGCGCTCCAGACAATCACGCGCACGATTGCCATACTGCGATAGATCACTTGCTTGCGCGGCA
>Ga0101944_10002002_pt1 | contig 36231 bp, 28 predicted proteins | sample DewCreD2012metaG_FD_75245 | JGI IMG/M metagenome (GOLD analysis project Ga0101944, IMG submission 75245) | Hot spring sediment bacterial and archeal communities from British Columbia, Canada, to study Microbial Dark Matter (Phase II) - Dewar... ... | reverse complement strand
AGGTCAGCCCCCAGTTCCACTGCCTGCCGGACAAGAGGTAAGATGCGGGTAAGCTCCCCGTCCACCATATACCCACCCGCCTCTTTATTAGGCCTGAAAACGAGCGGCTCGACCATCAGTGGCATCCCATATCGTTCGCATTCGGGTTTCAGACGGCTGATATTCTCAATACACTGCGCATGCAACTCGGGTTGGTCGGGAAGTAGCAATAAATTGACGCACAGACAGGCCGCATCCACTCGTACCGCTTGCTCCACCGCCGCCTCAACCATACGATTGAATGGATAATGCGGTAAGGTCCTTCCGTAGACATTGGCCACATCCACCCGCATAACCAGCGACGGTTTATTTCTTCCTGGCATCCGTTGTAATAGTGGTGCAGTGCCCGCAGGAAGCTGGATGGCGTCAGGTCCTGCCTCCGCAATCAGCTGAATAACTTTTGGCAGGTCCTCGATGCCCTCTAAAAAACTGTATTCGTTGAAAAACCCGTGATCGATGGCTACATCCAGGCATTTGCCATCCGGGGCAAGCAAACGGTTCATTCGATAATAGGTATTCAATGGAACCCTCCCATCATCTCCGGATCAGGAATAACCCAGTTCTCTCTGGGTCTCATATATACTTTCTTCGATAATCGCAAGCCCTTTGAGAGCCACCTCATCCTCCATGATCATCGGCGGCGACATACGCAAGATATGCCCCGCCGGAATCCACGCCAGCCCTTTTCGGAAAGCTTTCTGATATACCAGCCGACCCGCTTCTTCGAACGGTTCACGGGTGCTCTTGTCTTTCACCAGTTCGATTCCCAGCAGGCAGCCTAGTCCTCGTACCTCTCCAATGATTGGATAAATTGCTTCCATCTCTTTCATCCGTTTTAGCAAAATCTTCCCTAAGTGGGCCGAACGCTCGCACAGATGCTCTTCTTCGATAACCTCAATGCTGGCAAGCGCTGCCGCACATGCCATCGGGTTTCCTCCATACGAGGTGCTCGCACTGATCTTCTCAATGGCCTCTTTGTATTTCTCACCTACTAGCATTGCAGTGACAGGGAAGCCATTGCCAAAACCTTTTCCCAGAGTCATTACGTCGGGCACGGTGTTCCAGTGCTCCATTGCAAACATTTTGCCAGTACGCGCCATACATGTCAGTACTTCATCGGCCATTAAAAGAATTCCAAACTCATCACACAGGGCTCGAATCCCCTGAATCCATCCATCCGGTGGAACCACGCTTCCACCCCAGCCCTGAATAGGTTCAAGAACAATGCCTGCCACCCGCCCCGATGTTTCTTCCTTAATGACTGTCCGTAAATAGTCTACGCACATCAAGTTACACTGAGGATAAGTTTGATGGAACGCACACCGGTAGCAGTTCCCACGCGGTGCAAGGAAAAACCCCGGCGCACGTAGCCCTTGCGATGAATCCAGGGGTGCCAGTCCAACCGCCCCCATCGTCTTGCCGTGGAAGTCCATATGGAATGAGATGAACTCCAGTTTACCGGTGGCGGCGCGACACATGCGCAGCCCCGCCTCGACCGCGGCCGTGCCGCTGTCGTAGAATTGCACGCCATTCAGCCGTCGGTCGCCTTCACCGATGGTGATCTCAGCAATCTTCTCCAGGAGCTGGGTGCGGATCGGCGTGGTGAAGTCGTGCGCGTTCATCAGAATGCCGGCATACTTCTGCACGGCCTCGGTCACCTTGGGGTGACAGTGACCGAGCCCGGTGACATAGATGCCGGACGAGAAATCAATGTAAGTGTTGCCATCCACATCTGTCAGGGTCACGCCGTGGCCCTTTTCGAACGTGACCGGAAAGAGGCGTACCTGTGACGAGTACCCCTTCATGTACTTCGAGGCCCGGTCGTGGTAGTCCTTCGATTTTGGTCCGGGCGCCGGCACCTTGATAACGGGAACGCTGTTGACGTCCAGATCGGCCCAGTACTTGGTTGACATCGGTGAATCTCTCCTTAGGTTCTGGTATTGCCCCTCTTCTCTCCTCAGAGAGGAGGTAGAGGGTGTGAGGTTACGTCTCAATCGCTTCAATATCGAGCAGCTGGCACAGCGCCCGCAGCTCCGCCCGGACGTCGCCATAGGCGATGGCATAGTGCTGGCTGGGCACCTGTTGCATAAAAGCCGCCGGGTCGCCATCAAGCGCCACATTGACAAAGGGGTAAGTAGGACAGCCCACTTCGTGGAACGGCGGTGGCAACTCGGCCTGCCCGGCGGCGAAGTGCAGTTTGAAACGCCCGCGCCGGGCACCCAGGCGCGCCAGTGTCACCGGACCGGGCCGGTAGGGTGAGCTGTTCAGCAGTCCTTCGTACAGCGCCGTGTGCTTCTCGATGATGGGTCTCGCGGCGGCATAACCCAGCGGCGCGAATCCGCATGCGCCGAGCAGGATGTGCGTAGCCGTAACATTGTGCAGATCACCATAACTGGTCGGCTCGCCGGTCAGAGCGTGCAGCAACAGCTGTGATACCACCAGCGGCAGGTCACCCTCGCAGCTGACGACCATCTCATCACCCAGGATTGACAGCGGCAGGCAGGGCGCCAGCCCGAACGTGCGCGACAGTTCATACTGACACTTCACCGTCAGCGCATCCCAGGCGCGCTCCTCCGCCAGGCTGCACAGGGCCACCGCCATTCGGAAGGCCTTACGCAGGTCATCGCGCGACACGCGCTCTCCGCACTGCCAGCTCTCCGCCGCCGCCAGCGGCGCCTCGACGGCAGCGTCCTCGATCTTCTCATACCGCACCACCACTTCGTACTGGTCGAGGTGATCAATCTCCGGCCCCACCTGTCGGCGCAGCTGCGTGTGATCAATGGTGGCCGTGTACATGCCCATCGAGGCATAACCAAGCAGTCCGATGCGGGCGTTGGCCAGGGCGCGCCGGGCGGCAGCAGCCCGGGCAAAGGTGCGGATGGCCGGCATCAAGGCCGGGTCGTCCGGCATGCCGTAGACGAAAGCGAAATTGGCCTCCATCTCTTCCAGCGTCTCACGCAACACGCCGGCTGCCGGCAACGCACCCAGCGTCAGCCCCACACCTTGCTCATAATAGATCGTGTGGCTCCACAGGAGGATCGGCGTGCCCGCGCTGAAGAAGGGGCGCAATGTGGCCACAAACAGCGGCGGCTCCACCCAGCTCACCACCAGGGCCACGATGGCATCGCACTCAGCAGCGCGCAGCCGGGCAAGCACCGGTGCAACATCGGCCGGTGTCAGCACGGCGGGTGTGGCGTGGACGGAGAAACCTGCCGTCCGCAGCACCTCCAGCGAACGGTCAATCTGACGCTTTACGTCCCCGGCCGGATAGTCCGGATAGGTGAAGGGCACCACCAGCAGCGCAGGAGCAGCCAATTCTTTCACGTGTCACCTCCCCTCAACGGCCGTCGGCACCGGTGACCGGACGGTGAGTGCACGCACGCGTCCTCGGGCCGCCGATACCGTTTTCTGCTGCGCTCCGCTTCTTGCAGCTAGCGGCGCTGCGGTGTGTACTTTCGATAGTGATCATTCTGTGCGCATTTGACAATCATGATGAACGCATTGTTACACTTCACCGTTGCCTATAGTGCATTCTATCACATGTCGGTGTCTCTGTCAACAGCCAATTCTTTGTCGTAACGGCGGCACAATACGTTGGGATGACACCTGTCCACCGAAAGGTTCACCTGTGCCCACCATTATGATCCACATGGCTATTGACACTGCGGGTAGAACCCGGTATAATGGGCATGTTTGATTTCGAAATCTATGTAGCGGTTCCGAAACATCGTTCCAATGTGGCACGACGGCGACTTGTGACAACCCCGGCTGACGAGCGACGCAACGCAATCCTTGACCTTCTGGGTCGCCAACCGATGCTGCGCGTGGCCGACCTCAGTGAGCGATTTGGTGTCTCCGAGGTTTCCATCCGACGGGATCTGCAGCGATTGGAAGAGGCGGGACTGCTGCGGCGTGTCCACGGCGGCGTGGTCGCCAACCCGACGGTCACACTGGCCCCGCGCGTGACACCCTTCTTGACCGAGCGTATGCAGCGTCGGCGTGAGGTGAAGGAGCGCATCGGCATCGCTGCAGCCCAGCTGGTTGCTCCCGGCGACCATATCATGTTTGATGCCGGAACCACCACTTTTCAGGTCGCACGTGCCATCCCTGCCGATCTGCTCAACCATGGCAACCTGACGGTCATCACCTGTTCCCTGCTGGTTGCGATGGAATTGGGCGTCTATCGCGGCGTCAACGTCATCCTGCTGGGCGGTCTGTATCAGCCCGACTTCTACATGAATGTGACCGGCCCCAAGACGATTGAGGCTTTGAACGGCCTTCACGCCGACAAGCTCTTTCTGGGTGCTGATGGCATCAGCATCACACACGGCGTGACAATCGCCCACAACCTGGTGGAGGCTGAGACGGACAAGGTGATGATTGCCTCGGCCTCACAGGTGATTGTGGTGACCGATTCGAGCAAGATCGGCCAGATCGGATTGACCAGCATCCTGCCGCTCAGCGGCATCCACACGCTGGTGACCGACGCCGACGCGCCGGCCGATTTTGTCGCCCACCTGCGCGCCACGGGCGCCCAGGTCGTGCTGGTGTGACAGGTCCAGCAGGTTGCGACGGCCCCGCTGACGCAGCCGCTGGATTCTTGTCCACCACTTTCGAGGAGGCAAACCCCTGGGAACGCCGAGCCCCAGCTCGGCACCCCGGCTGCTCTGAATTCCTGTCCACCACTTTCAAGGAGGCAAACTCAATGCCAGACACCTATCTGCTGGGCCTCGATCTGGGCATCTCATCGCTCAAGGTGGCGTTGTTCAGTGCCGAGGGCGAGTTGGTGGCCGTGGAGAGCGACGAGTATATGATCTACCCGGAGGGCGATCGGGTCGAGACCGACCCGGCGGTGTACTGGGAACCGATGGCCGCCGCCATCCGGCGCCTGCTGGCGCGGTGGGGCGGCCAGCCGGAGCTCATCGCCGCCGTGGCCGTGTCCAGTCACGCCGAGACGGTGATCCCGATGGGCGCCGATTCCAAGCCATCGCGTCCGGCGCTGGTGTGGATGGACAACCGCTCCCAACCCGAAGCCGATGAGCTGCTGGCCAGTATCGGCTTGCAACGGGTTCTCGAGATCAGCGGCCAGGCCGACATCGGCCCGATCTGGCCGGTAACCAAGTTCCGCTGGCTGAGTAAACACGAACCCGAAACCGTTCGCCGCACCGCCGCCTATCTGCTGCCCGAGGACTACATTCTGTTCCGATTGTGCGGGCGCTTTGCCGGTGAGCACACTTTGTGGTCATCGTCGCTGGTGCTGGACATACGTCGGCGCGAGCTGGCCGACGAGATGATCGCCTTTGCCGGCATTTCCAGGCAGCAGATACCGCCTCTCTACCCCTCCGGCACCGCCATCGGCCGCGTCTCGGACGCCTGCGCCGCCGAGACGGGACTGAGCACGCGCACCGCGGTGGTGACCGGCGCCATTGACCAGGTGTGCGCTGCGATCGCCGCTGGCAATGTGTTGCCCGGGATCGTCACCGAAAGCACCGGTTCGGTCCTGGCGTTGGTGGCGACGGTGCAGGAGCCGATCTTCGACCTCGAGACCAGGGTGCCGTGCCATATCCACGCACTGCCGGATACTTATTGCCTGTTGCCATGGAACACCACGGGAGGCCTGGCGCTCAAATGGTTCAAGGATCGTTTCGCCGAGGATCTGATCGCTCGCGCACAGGCGAGCGGTGAGGACGTCTACGATCTGCTCACGACAGCGGCATGTGAGGTGCAGCCGGGCAGCGATGGGCTGATCATGCTGCCGCATCTCGAAGGCGCCTTCTATCCCGAGTACGATAAGCAGGCACGGGCGGTCTTCTTCGGCTTCACGCTCAGCCACACACGGGCCCATTTCACCCGCGCCATCATGGAAGCAGTGGCCTATATGATCCGGCGTGACCTGGAGGGGCTTCGTCGTCTGGGGGTCGAGGCCAGGGAGATACGGGTTTTGGGCGGCGGCGCCAGGAGCCGACTGTGGTCACAGATCAAGGCGGATGTATGCGGCCTGCCGGTGGTGATGCCCAGCCACGGCGAGGCCGCCGTTCTGGGCGCGGCTATGCTGGCCGCCGTGGGCGTGGGCCTCTACCCCGACATCCCATCAGCAGCCCGCTTGATGGTGCGGGAGAGGGAGCGGGTTGAGCCTGATCCGGCGCGACGCGACCTATATGAAGCCGCCTATCAGCTGTATGTTGATCTATACGAAGCGGTCGCGCCGCTCTATCCGCGCAGTGCTGCCTTGCAGAGCGACAACTGAGCGCGCACTACTCCGATTGCGTGGTCGCGGCACATCGGGTATCATCGCTGCCGATCCCGACGCAGTCATGCGGCACAAACAGAGTACCAGGGATGCTCAGGCGACGACTGATCCTGCAAGGTGTTTTCTGGATTCGTGGTTATCTCACGCTGGCGCTGGCGGCGCTGTTCGCCTGGCTTGAAACGATGATGGGAGCCGCCCACTAGGCGCCCCACTGTGGCTGTGGTCTCCAGCCAGAATCCAGCGTGCCGCTACGTTGGCAGGCAAACGATCCCCGTCGAGAAATTTGCCCTACGGTACTATTGACAGCCGGCACTTCTTGTGTCAAGCTAGAGTCACAGATCGATCCGGCAACCGTCGCGCGCCCATGGGGACAACAGCCCGAAGACGCGCGTGAGCGGTTAGCGGCTCGATGGCGCATATTTTCTGAAAGCGAGTGAGGTGTCACATGGGAGACGATGGATCTACGTCGTTGCCCGGAACCGGCACGCTGCGGGAGGTCTTGCTGCGGCGTTTCGAGGAACAGAAAGTCATCTCCGAGCAGTTTGTCCCACAGGACTTGACCTGCCCGGTGTGTCGTTCCAGGTTTCAGGCGATACAGCCCAAGAGCACGGTGGTCCGGCCGCGGCGCGGTGAGGAATACAATCGTTTCCTGTACACCGAATACGATGGCCCCAACCCCAATCATTATTCGGTAGCCGTATGTCCCACCTGTTTGTATGCCGCCTACACCCGCGACTTTGAGGACGTCGCTGCCAAACAGGCGCTGCTGAACGACATGCCGGCGCGACGCGAGCGCTTGGGCGAGTTCAAGTTTGCCGGTCTGCGCGATCATGCGACCGTGCAGGCCAGCTATGAGCTGGCGTTGCGTTGTTACGAGCACCACCGCCGCTCCCGCTACGGTCTCCAGGCGGCGGTCCTTCTTCAGATGGCCTGGCTGGCCCAGGAAACCGGCAGGCTCGACGAAGTCGAGGCATATCTCGCCCAGGCCTATGCCAACTATCAGCGTGCCTATGCACAGGAGAAGGCAACCTCCGTGGAGGGAGAGATACGCCTTACGTACATCCTGGGTTTGCTGGCGGTGCAGGTGGGCACGCCCGACGAGGCGGTGCGTTGGTTCGAAGAGACCACCAGGCATCCCGAGATCGGCAAGCACCCGGAGATGGGTCGTCGCGCGCGTGAGCGCTGGCACGAGCTGCGCCACGCCGGCCAGGTCGTCTGAACTCGACTCAATTGACCTATGGCAACGCCGGTCATTGCATCGCCGCGTGCCACACTCGCCTGCGGGTTCGTCGTCGCGCTCCTGTCAGCTGGCGCGGTGCTGATCTCCGCACAGGCCGCCGCTGTTGCGCCGTCCGCCCCCTCGAGCACACCGACCGCCACGCTGGCGAACGACCGCGTCCGTCCATCCGCATTAGCCGGCCTCTGGTATCCCGCCGACCCCGACGAACTTCGCAGCACGGTGGACGATCTGCTGGCGGAGGCGTCGCCGGTGGATGGCGTCCCCCTTGGCCTGCTCGTGCCGCACGCCGGCTACCTCTATTCGGGGCGCGTCGCGGCCGCCGGCTTCAAGCAGCTGGCTGACCGACCGATTGACGTGGCGGTCATTATCTCATCCGACCACCAGCCGCCGATGGCCCATCCCATTGCGGTCTACGCCGAGGGTGGCTTCGCGACCCCACTGGGGGTGGTGGCGGTGGATGCAGAATTGGCCCACGCGTTGATGGCTGCCGACGCGCGCATCACCGACGACCCGGCCGCCCACGTCGGCGAGCACATGATCGAGATCGAGCTGCCCTTCTTGCAACGCGTGTGCCCGGACTGTCGCATCGTGCCTGTCCTGATGGGCAGCGATGATGATGCAACCGTCCAGGCGTTGACGGACGCGCTGCTGGCGGTGCTACCCGGGCGGCGCGCCGTCGTGATCGCCTCATCCGACCTGTCGCACTATCCCTCTGGCGCGGATGCGCAGACGGTAGACAATCTGACTCTGGAGGCCATCCTGAGCGGCGATCCGGCACAGGTGCGCCAGACGATACGCCAGCAGATGGCACACGGCTATCCCGGCCTGCTGACCTGCGCGTGCGCTGAGGCACCGATCCTGGTGACGATGCAGGTGGCCCGGGGACTGGGGGCCGACTCGGTGCAGCTGCTGCGTTACGCCAATTCGGGCGATGCGCCGGGGGCCTCGACCGACCAGGTAGTGGGCTACGGCGCGGTGATGTGGTGGCGCTATGAGCCGCCCGATGTCACACCCGCGCGACAGGCAGCGCTGCTGGCGCTGGCACGCGATACCATCGCTGCTTACCTGGCCGATGGCAGCGTGATGGAATTCCACACCGACGATCCCGAGTTGCAGCGCCCGTTAGGTGTGTTCGTCACCCTCAAAGTGGACGGGCAGCTGCGTGGCTGCATCGGCCATCTGCGCGGCGACCGACCACTCTGGCAGGCGGTGCAGGCAATGGCTATCGCGGCCGCCACCGAGGACCCGCGCTTTCCACCGCTGACGCCCGATGAGCTGACAGAGGTGGAGATCGAGATTTCAGTGCTGTCACCGCTGCGTCGCCTGACGGACGTGGCAGCGATCGAGGTGGGCGTGCACGGCCTCTTGCTCGATTATCGCGGCCAGCAGGGCGTGTTTCTACCTCAGGTGCCGGTCGAGCAGGGCTGGGACCGCGGCCAGTACCTGGACCACCTGTGCCTGAAGGCCGGCCTCTTCGCCGGCTGCTGGCGCGACGAGTCAGCCGTGCTCTATACCTTCACCGCGGTGGTGTTCGGCGAAGGACAGTGAGCCTCGCAATCAGGGATACACCTGCCCCAACGTGCGCGGAAATGGCTCCGTCTCGCGCACGTGGTGAATGCCGGCGATCCACGCCACCGTGCGCTCCACGCCCAGGCCGAAGCCGCTGTGCGGCACGCTGCCGTAGCGGCGCAGATCAATGTACCAGCGATACGCCTCCTCCGGCAGATGGTCGCGGTGGATGCGCTCCAGCAACAGATTCGGGTCGGAGATGCGCTCGCTGCCGCCGGTGATCTCGCCATATCCCTCGGGCGCCAGCAGATCAACGCTCTTACACACCTCGGGGCGCCCCGGCCACGGCTCCATATAGAACGCCTTGCAGATGGTGGGATAGCCGTAGACGAACACGGGCCGGTCGAACTGCCTGGTCAGCTCCGTTTCGTGGGGGCTGCCGAAGTCGCTGCCGAACTCGATCGCCAGCAGCTCTCGCAGCTCAGGATCCTCCGTCGCCGCGCGAATGGCTGCCAGGCGCTCCAGGGCTTCGTCGTAGCTGATGCGCGGGAAGGGCGGCACGACACGTTCCAACGCGCTGGTGTCGCGCTCCAGCACCTCCAGCTCGACCCGACGCTCACGCAGCACCGTCTGGACGATATGGCTGACGAACTGCTCCTCCATGTCCATCAGCCCGTCCAGATCGCAGTAGGCCATTTCCGGTTCGACCATCCAGAACTCGGTCAGGTGGCGACGCGTCTTGCTCTTCTCGGCGCGGAAGGTCGGGCCGAAACAGTAGACCTTGCCGAACGCATAGATAGTTGCCTCGTTATACAGCTGCCCCGTCTGAGCCAGATACACTGGCTCACCGAAGTAGTCTACCTCGAACAACGTCGAGGTGCCCTCGCCGGCCGCCGGGGTCAGAATCGGCGCGCTCATCTCGACAAAGCCGTGCGAATCGAGCCAATCGCGAATGGCGCGCATCACCGTCGCGCGGATGCGCAGCAATGCCCACTGCTTGCGGCTGCGAATCCACAGGTGGCGATGGTCCATCAGGAACTCGACCCCGTGCTCCTTGGGCGTGATGGGGTACTCCTCGGCCACCTGCACCACCTGCACACCGGTGACGTCCAGCTCATAGCCGCCCGGAATGCCTGGCGCGCGCGGCTCGGCCTTGACGCGCCCGCTCACAATGAGCGACGACTCCTGAGTGAGGTGCTCGGCTGCCTCGAATACCTCCGCCGGCAAGTTGGGCCGAAACAGCACCGCCTGCACGATTCCGGAGCCGTCGCGCACCTGCAGGAAGAGCAGCTTGCCCTTGCCCGTGCTGCTGTAGAGCCAGCCGGGGATGGTCACTTCCTCGCCAACGTGTCGGGCGATGTCTTCAATGCGGATGGTATTGGTCACGGTAGTCGCTCCTTTCCCCAGATGAGTCGTGCTCAGGCGAACCTGATGGGCACGCTGGAGTATCACCGCGCTCCGCAAGGATGGAAGTGGCCACAGCCGCTGATGGGACGTAGCCGAGCTCGGAGCGGTGCTCGCGGGTCAACTCCCGGGGCACGATGCTCACCAGTAACGATGCGCCCAGCACGTCGGCGTATCTGCGCAGCGTGTTGAGATTGTGCCCGGTGTAGGCCGGGTTCTCCAGCCGGGCAATGGCCTGCTCCTTCGTGCCCAGCAGATCGGCCACCTGCTGCTGGGTAAGCCCACGGGCGACCCGCAGCGCTGCCAGCTGCAACGCAATATCCCAGGCGCGATCTGCCTCTGCGAGACGCTCGCGATACTCCTTGTTCTGGAGTTTACGCGCCAGATAACGATCGAAGTTTGTCTTGTTCTCAGCCATTACATCGCTCCGAGAGCTACAGACCATTCTGGCTGATATATTCCCAACAATAATGTTGTGACGTCAAGAACAGAGTATGTCGCTCATATCGCCGTGAGAGCATTTGTCAGATGACTTGCTGTGACCCGCCGGGTTGGCCGCCAAATCCAGCGGTTGTTGCCGACCAGCCTGCCCGTCAGAGCCGACACGTTGCGTCTGCTCGCAGTGATGGTAATGAGAGAGGGGTATGCTCATCAGGTCATCTCGCCCACTACTGCCTCGTAGATCGCCTGCAGCTCCTCCTCGGAGTAGAAGTGGATGACCAGCCGTCCCCCCTTCTGGCTGCGCACCATCTCCACCCGCGTGCCCAGGCGGTCCTGAAACCGGTCAATTACATGCCGATCCTGCGGTGACAACTCGCGGGAGGTGGCGGCAGGAGTGGCATCTTCCGGCTCGGCCTGCAGGCGACGCACCAGCGCCTCGGTCTGGCGCACCGTCAAGTCGCGCTCACGCACCATCGCCAGTGCCATTCGCTGCAGGTCGGCAGTGGGCAGGGCCAGCAGCGCACGCGCGTGACCTTCGCTGATCAGGCCACCCGCCAGCGCCACCTTGACGTCGTCGGGCAGCCGCAGCAGGCGCACCGTATTGGCCACCGCCACACGGCTTTTCCCGACCGCCTCGGCGACCGCTTCCTGCGTCAGGCCGAACTCGTCCATCAGATGGCGGTAGGCATTGGCCTCCTCGAGCGGATTCAGGTCAGCGCGCTGGATGTTCTCAACCAACGCCAGCTCAAGCATCTCGCGCGGCGTCGTCTCCTTGATGATGACCGGCACGGTCGTCAGACCGGCCAGCTGCGCTGCGCGCCAGCGCCGCTCGCCGGCGATGAGTTGATAACCACCCTCCGCGCGCGTCACCACCAGCGGTTGGATCACACCGTGCACACGAATGGAGGCAGCCAGCTCGGCCAGCGTCTCCGGCTCGATTGCCTGTCGGGGCTGATGGGGATTGGGCACGATGTCGGCAACCGGCACTTCGACGATGCCCCCTCCGGCGGCAGGGGCCTCGACATCCTGGTCAGCCGCCGGGATCAGAGCGCCAAGTCCCCGCCCCAACACACTGCGCTGCTTCCGCTGCGGAGCGTCACGCATAGAGACTCATACCTTCCAGGGACGATGCTCAGTCAATTCTCCTGCTGCAGACCCTCGCTTGCGATCGTCCACCACGATCAGCTGATCTACTGCGATCCGACGATGTCTGTGTCACAGACTGATTCGATCTTACTGTCGGGTGGCGACGCAATCGAACGACGCATCGCGCGTAGTATAGCACACCTCGCCCTCTCGACAATAAGGCGGCGAGGACAGGGGAAAGCGAGTTTTCAGACGGAGTTGGGTCGCAGCCCCGATAGACGCTGTCTTATTGTCGGCACGCCGTCTCCCGCGCCAGCAGTTCCTCGGTCAGCAGCGAATAGGCCAGCGCGCCGGCCGACTCAGGCGCGTAGGTGAAGATCGTCTCGCCGAAGCTGGGCGCCTCGCCCAGCCGGATATTGCGCGGCACAATCGTGTCGAACACCTCGTTTGCCTTGAAGAATTCCTTCACCTCACGGGCAACTTCCTGCGACAGGCGCGTGCGGCCGTCATACATCGTCAGGATGACACCGGCGACCTTGAGGCGGGGATTCAGGTGTGTGCGCACCAGGTTGATCGTGTGCAACAGCTGGCCCAGACCCTCCAGTGCCAGGTACTCGCACTGCACCGGAATGATGACGCCATCCTCGGTCGCGGTCAACGCGTTGATGGTGAGCAATCCCAGGCTCGGCGGGGTGTCCATCAGAACGTAGTCGTACAGCTGCAGCACCGGCGCCAGCACCTGCCGCAGCCGCTGTTCGCGCTCCGGCAAGTTGACCAGCTCCACCTCGGCGCCGGCCAGCGCCGGTGCCGAGGGCACGACGTGCAGCCGCGGGCGGCGCGTGGTGTGGATGACGCGGCTGATGGGCACCCCCCGGATCAGAGCATCGTACACCGTGTGGCGGCGATCGGTGAAAGGTTGCCGCGCCTCACGGCCGTAGCCCAGGCTGGAGGTGGCGTTGGCCTGCGGATCAATGTCCACCACCAGCACGCTGTGTCCGCGCACCGTCAGATAGTCGCCGATGTTGACGACAGTGGTCGTCTTTCCAACACCGCCCTTCTGGTTGGCAATGCAGTAGACTCGAGCCACGGATGGATTCTGCTCTAATGCAGTACCTTGCTCAGGAAGAGCTTGGTACGATCGTGTTGTGGATTGGTGTACAGGTCGTGGGGGGTCGCTTCCTCGACGATCTGGCCTTCATCCATGAAGATCATACGTGTCGCCGCGGCCCTGGCAAATCCCATCTCGTGCGATACCACCACCATAGTCATCCCTTCACGGGCCAGGTCCAGCATCACGTCGAGCACTTCCTTGATCATCTCCGGATCGAGCGCCGAGGTCGGCTCATCAAAGAGCATAATCTTGGGCTGCATGGCGAGCGCGCGAGCGATGGCTACCCGTTGCTGCTGACCGCCCGAGAGCTGATGCGGATAGCTGTTGGCCTTCTCCGGTATTCCCACCTTGGCCAGCAAATCGCGGGCAATCTCGACGGCCTGCTCCTCATTCCGCCGACGCACCACTCGCTGCGCCAGCGTGATGTTCTCCAGCGCCGTAAGGTGCGGAAACAGGTTGAACAGCTGGAACACCATGCCGACTTCAGCCCGCACCTTGTTGATGTTCTTGGCCCGGTCGAGCGGGATGCCGTCCACGATGATGCGTCCGCCGTCAATCGTCTCAAGATGATTGATGCAGCGCAGCATCGTGGATTTGCCCGACCCGCTCGGCCCGATGACCACCACCACCTCGCCCAGCTGCACCTGCAGGCTCACACCCCGCAGCGCGTGAACGCTCCCGAAGCGTTTGTGCACGTTCTCCAGGATGATAACAGGCTCGTTCTTATCCATGTACGTCTCTCTCCTACCTCACCCCCTTGACACTCCGTGGAGAGGGGGTAAGGGGGTGATCTATCGCCCCGGCAACGCCGACTTGCGCTCGATCGCGCGCACAAGCAGCGACAATAGCAGGGTCATCACCAGATACACCATCACCACCGAGTTGAAACCCTCGAAGGCACGAAAGTTGCGCGATATCCACAGTCTACCCTGTTGCAGGACCTCTGGCAAGGCGATCACGGAGATCAGTGACGAGTCCTTGAGCATTGAGATGAAATCGTTGCCCAGCGGCGGCAGCACCACCCGCACCGCCTGCGGCAAGATGATGTAACGCATCGCCTGCATGTAGTTCATACCCAGCGAACGCGCGGCCTCCATTTGCCCGTGGGGGATAGACTGGATGCCGGCGCGGAACACCTCGGCCAGGTATGCCCCGTAGCCGAAGGAGAGGCCGATCAACGCCGACGGCCAGCCACGCAGGTCAAAGGCGCCGCCGGTGCTCTCACGCACCGCCGGTGTGACCGCAAACCCCATATACAGGATGATCACCAGCATCGGCACGCCACGCACCACCTCCACATACAACGTCGAGACGGTGTAGGGCATCGCCGGCAGTAAGAACAGGACGGCCGCAGCACCCAGCAGCAGCATACCCGCCTGGGGCATCTCCCGCAGCGACGGCACAACGATCAGCGCCACGACAGCCAGCCCGAGGCCGATCAGCACCCGCCGCCAGGCGTGCTGAGTCAGATCGGGGGAGCGACTCGACACGCGCATCACACCGAACACCAGCCCCAACACCAGTGCTCCGGCAAACGCCACCAGGGTGGTGCGGATGGTCAACAGGACGCCATTGGCGGTTACGATGCGCTCGATCACTCGCCACGCATTCCCGCTGAAATCATCGTAGAGCATCACGCTGTAGCCGGGAGTGGCGGTACCGGCAATGGTGGGTATGCTGGTGTTCAGCTCAACTGGCGCCGCGCTCGGCGTGGTGAGAGCCGGTGCCTCAACCGCCTCCGCACCCGGCATGACAATCACGTGAAAGGCATCACTGCGCCCCGCATAGGTGCCCTCAGGATCTTCAAACTCGGCATAAAGGACGTAGGATCCCGGCTTCAGAGCAGGCTGAATGGTAATCGCCCAGGAGCCGTCGGCCGCCACCTGGGTGCGTCCCACCCCATTCTTATTCCAGGGCAGGTCGAAGATGAAATACAGCGCATCAACGTAGCGGGTGTTGGTCATTGCCGAAAAGCCGGCAATCACGCCCAACGTGATCACAATGATACCCCACCAGGGGATATTGTCCCAGGGAATGGCCAGACCGGTGCGTCCCCGCCGCCGTGCCTCCAGGTCAGGCCTCAGCTCCGGGCTCAAAGACTCAGTTGCGTCCCCAGATTCCATGCCAGGATAACCTCTAGTTCGTTCCAGGATTCGTCCACAGCATTATGTCAATGCGCGGATCCATTAGCGGGCGGACACCGTCAGGGAACTCCACACCCTCCCCCCGGCGGCGACACGGCCCTACACCGAGTCAGAATGCTACATCCGTCGGCGTTGACGGCCGGGCTAGCGGCGCAGACGTGGGTCCAGCGCATCACGCAGGCCGTCGCCCAGCAGATTGAAGGAGAGCACGGTTATCATGATCGCCAGACCCGGGAAGAATACCAGATGCGGCGCGCTGAAGACCTGATTCCGTTCTTCGCTGAGCATCAGTCCCCATTCCGGCGTGGGCGGCTGGGCACCCAGACCAAGAAACGACAGGGCGGCCGCGTCCAGAATGGCTGTGGCAATCCCCAGCGTGCCCTGTACAATCAGAGGAGTGAGCGCGTTCGGCAGGATGCGGCGAAACAGGATGCGCGCCGGAGGCACGCCAATCGAGCGGTCGGCCAACACGAAATCCATCTCCTTGATGGACAACACGCTCGAACGCACCACACGGGCGTAGATAGGGATCGAGATAATGCCAATCGCCAGCAGAGCATTGATGAGCCCCGGCCCCAGAACTGTCACGATCGCAATGGCGAGCAACAGATAGGGAAAGGCCAGGATGACGTCCATGATGCGCATCAACAGGTTATCCACCCAGCCACCGGCATAGCCAGCGACCGATCCGATCAACAACCCGCCGACGACGATAGCAAACACCACCGTGGAGAAGCCAATCTGGAGCGACAGACGCGACCCGTAGACCATCCGACTGAAGAAGTCGCGCACATTGCCATCGGTGCCCATCAGGTGCTGAGGCTGATCGGCCGGACATCCCAGCAGGTGAATACACGGCGGCATGCGGCGCGTCACATCCTCGACACCCAGGAGCACCTTCTCCGGGTCGTGCGTGGCAATGATTGGCGCGAAAATCGCCACCACAATCAGACAGAACAGCATCGCTGCGCCAACGATGGCCGACCGTCGGTGGACGATGTTGCGCAACGTGTCCGCCCAAAGGCTTGATCCGCGCGGCACGAGAGCATCCAGTGTTTTCTTGAGTGCGCTGGGAGGGGGAGCCGTCATCGGATAGAACCTAGCTCAGGCGAATCCGCGGATCAAGCACGGCATATGATAGGTCAACGATCAGATTGGCGAACAGGTAGATCAAAGCGATGACGACAACGAAACCCTGCACTACGCCGTAGTCACGCGCTGTGATGGACTCGTACATCACCCGCCCGACGCCCGACAGACCGAAGATCGTCTCAGTCAACACAGCGCCGCTGAGCAGCGAGCCCAGCGACAGGCCAATGACCGTGACGACCGGCAACATCGCGTTGGCCATGGCGTGACGAAAGATCACCACCGCTTCGCGCAGGCCCTTGGCGCGCGCCGTGCGAATGTAGTCCAGGCCCAGCACCTCCAGCAGACTGGAACGTGTCATGCGGGCGATGATGGACATCGGAATGGTGCCCAATGCCACGGCAGGCAAGATCAGATGTTTGATGGCATCGAAGAACGCCGGCCAGTTGCCGGTGAGGAGCGCATTCAGCAGGGTCAGATTGGAGAGGAATGTGACCACAGGGTACAGACCGTTGTCGGCACTGATGCCCCACACGGCGGTCAGGTTGTCCAACGTAATGCCGGGCGTCAGACGACCGGACGGCGGCAGCCAGAAGGGCGTATCCTTTAGCACCAGAGCAAACAGATAGGCCAACATAAGGCCCAACCAGAACACCGGCATCGAAACGCCGATGTTGGCGCCGATCATCATAGCGACGTCTACCTTGGTGTTGGCCCAATACGCCGCGATCATTCCCAGTACGATCCCGAACAGGCTGGCAAACAGCATCGCGGCGATGGTCAGCTCAATCGTCTGGGGCAGGCGCTCGATGATGATTTCGGTTACGGCTTGCTTGGTGCGCAGCGACGTCCCGAAATCCCCGCTGAAAATGTCACCGAGATAGACACCAAACTGAACCGGGATCGGCTGGTCCAGTCCTTTGTCTCTAATGAACTTGTCGCAAACGATGTCGGTGGCTTTTTCGCCCAGTATGGCCCGGCAGGGGTCACCCGGGATCAGGCGCGCCAGAGCAAAGGTGATGAACAGAATGCCGAAGATGACCGGGATGGCCATCACCAGGCGGCCGATCACATAGCGGGTCACTGTGATGTACTACCTTCCTCCGTTGACAAGAAATAGCTCCCGCCGGCGCGCGAGCGCCGGCGGGAGCCCCCTGCCGATTGGCCTTACTCCTCCGCCGCCGGTGGCGCGTTCTTGAACGCGCCAAACAGCGCCTGGAAGTACGTGAAGGCACCGGTGTTGCCAGTGTGAAGCGGGCTGGCCGCATCCCACCAGGCATTGAACGACGTCAAGACATCCTGGGCGTCGAAGTCGGACCCGTCGTGGAACTTGACACCCTTGCGCAGCTTGAAGGTCCACTCCGTCAGGTCCTTGTTGACCTCGTACGACTCGGCCAGACCGGGTTTGACCGCTGTGCCGCCCACCTCGTACGCCATCAGCGACTCGAGTACCTGCTCACAGGCGCGCAACGACTCGCCATCGGTCTCGTCATTGCAGTAGAGACTGATCGGTTCGGCATTCTGCGACCACACCAGGGTGTCCTGGCCCGGCATCTCCATCACGGCGAAGTATTCGTTGCTCAACGGGCTGGAGTGAGCGCCCTTGACCGCCGCCTTGAAGGCCGTCGCGGAGCCACCGTGAGCAATGGGCACCATCGGCACGTGCTGCTTGATCAGCTCGTTGGCCTTGGCATAGAGCTCGATGCGAGCGTCCACATCGCTCGTCTGGGCCGCTTCCTTCAACACCGCATGGATATCCGGGAAGCCAGGACCGAACTGGGGCGAGGCACCGGCGCCGAAGTGGTAGTCCAGGAAGTTGGTCTGGTCGGGGTAGTCGGCGCCCCACCCCAGCATATGCAGACCCTGCAGCTTGCCACTGTCAGCGGCATCCAGGAAGGCACCCGACTCCATCACGACGATCTTGGCCGTAATGTTGAGGTTCTCCTTCAACTGGGCCTGGATGTCCTGAGCCACTACCTTGGGCTCGGGCAGGTAACCGCGCACCACGTCTCGAAAAGCCAGTTCGGTCTCAAAGCCGTCCGGGAAGCCAGCCTCTGCCAGCAGTTTCCTGGCCGCTTCCGGATCGAACTTGTACCACTCCGGCCCGACACAACCGCCGGGGACCGAGCAGGGTGTGAAGTGGCTCGCCACCTCGGACCCGATCTTCGGATAGAAGTTCTTGACGATGCGCTCGCGGTCGATGCCCATCGCAATTGCCTGACGCACTTTCTCGTTGTCAAACGGCGGGAAGGCTCTGTTCATGCCCAGGTAGAAGACGTTCATACCTTCGCGCGGATACAGCGTCAGGTTCTTGTCCTTCTCGATGATCGCGAAGTCCTCAGGACCGGGGTTGTCAATGCCATCAACCGTGCCCGCCTGCAGCTCCAGCGTCCGCTGCGCCGACTCACTGCTCCACCGGAACACCAGGTTGGGAGTCTTGGCCTTCTCGCCCCAATAACCATCGAAGGCCTTGAACGTCAGGCTCTCGCCCCGTTTCCACTCGGCGACCATATAGGGACCGGTGCCGATGGGTTTGTCCAGCAGTGCCCCGCCACCCTTCTCCTTTTCCATCTGCTCGGAGGGATGGATCTGGAACGCAGTGAAGGCAATCTTGGACAGGAACGCCACGTCCGGGTAGCACAGCGTGAACTTGACGGTGTGGCTGTCAATCGCCTCGATGGACTTGAACTCACCGCCGTAGGCGCATGGGTCTTCTTCGGCGGCCTTGGCTGCCTCGGTAGCCTTCGGCGCTGCGGTCTCCGCCGCGGGCATTCCGAACCACTTCTGATAGATCTTGTCGTACTCGCCCGACTCCTTGACCGCCTTCAGGCCGGCGTTAATGGCGGCGAGAACCTCGGGTTTGCCCTTGTTGACGGCGATGCCATAGTACTCCTCGGTGAAGGGTTCACCGACGATCTGGAGCTTGTTCTCCGGGTTGGCCTTGATGATGTCGGCAGCTGTGGGGCCGTCGGCGATCACACCGTCCACATCGCCGGTGGCGAGTGCCTGGAAAGCCAGTGTGACCTCGTCATAGCGCACGATCTCGGCCTTGGTGTTCTCGGTGGCCCAGATGTCGCCGGTGGTGCCCAGCTGGACGCCGATCTTCTTGCCTGCCAGATCGGCCGGGGTCTTATAGGGGCTGCCCTGCTTCACAGCCAACACCTGGCCGGCATTGAAATACGGATCGCTGAAGTCCACCGTCTTCTTGCGCTCGTCGGTGATAGTCGCCGCTGACATCACGGCGTCAAACTCACCACTGGCCAATGCCACAAAGATGCCGTCCCAGCGGGTGTTGACCCACTCGGCCTCGAAGCCGGCCGCCTTGGCAATCGCCGCCATCAGATCGGGGTCGAAACCGACAATGTTGCCGCTATCATCCACTGACTCAAACGGCGGATACTCGGCATTGACGCCCACCTTGATCTTGGTGACCTTGGCGGCTACCGCCTCGGTGGCCTTTGCCGCCTCGGTCGCCTTGGGTGCTTCCGTGGCCTTGGGCGCTTCGGTCGCCTTGGGTGCTTCGGTAGCCTTCGGCGCTTCCGTGGCCTTGGGTGCCTCAGTCGCCTTGGGCGCCTCAGTAGCTTTCGGTGCTTCCGTGGCCTTGGGCGCCTCGGTGGCCTTCGGCGCTTCCGTGGCCTTGGGCGCCTCCGTAGCCTTGGGCGCTTCCGTAGCCTTGGGCGCTTCCGTGGCTTTGGGCGCTTCCGTGGCTTTGGGCGCCTGTGTCACCGTGATCGACTCAGGCTGGCGACACTGGGCCGCCACGAGACTGACGACCACCAGAACGGCCAACAGCAACAAGACACTGGTCTTTTTCATAGTGATCTCCTCCTGTGTAGCGTGATTGGCAACAGCAACATCGCAGTGTGTCGGAAATCAGGCCGAATGCGTCTGCGTCACCTCCTTTCCACGGATCAGGTCAACAGTTTAGAACGATCACCCTTCGCAACGTTCGGTCTCAGTGGGCCTGACCCGATCGCGTTTCGCCCAAATAGACCGCCTTCACCTGTGGATTCTCACGCAACTCGTGGGATGGACCCTGCAACGCGACGCGCCCGGTCTCCAGGACATAGCCTCGCCGCGCGATTCGCAATGCCATGTTGGCGTTCTGCTCGACCAACAAGATTGTTGTGCCCTGCTGATTGATCTCCTGGATGATGGCGAAGATCTCCTGCACCAGGATCGGCGCCAGTCCCATGGAAGGCTCATCGAGCAGCATCACGCGGGGTCGCGCCATCAGGGCGCGTGCAATCGCGAGCATCTGCTGTTCACCACCCGACAGCGTTCCGCCCACCTGACGCGCCCGTTCTTTCAGGCGGGGGAAGATGGAGAACACTCGCTCCATATCCTGGGCGATCGCCTGGCGATCCGAGCGCGCATACGCGCCCATCTCCAGGTTCTCCATAACAGTCAGTCGTCCGAAGATGCGCCGGCCCTCCGGTGCCTGCGAAATGCCCTTGGCGACAATGTCGTGCGCCCGAAGGGGATTCAGCGACTCACCATCGAGCCTGATCTCACCTTCGCGGGGTTTGAGAATGCCCGAGATGGTGTTCAGCGTTGTGGACTTGCCGGCGCCGTTGCCACCGACCAATGTGACAATTTCACCTTTATCAACCGAGATGGTGATCCCTTTGAGCGCGTGGATGTTGCCATAATAGGCGTGAATGTTGTCCACCTCAAGCAGCGCCATAGCCATCTCCTCCCCGCCCCAGATATGCCTCAATGACTGCCGGGTTGTTCTGGATGTCAATCGGGGATCCCTCAGCGATCTTCTCGCCGTAGTCCAGCACCGTCACGCGATCGGAAATACCCATCACCACCCGCATGTCATGTTCAATCAAGAGGACGGTCAGCTTGAGGTCCCGCCGCAGCTTGCTGATGAATCGCATCATCTCCTCGGTCTCAGACGGATTCATCCCGGCCGTCGGCTCATCCAGAAGCAACAGCTTCGGATCGCTGGCCAGCGCGCGTGCGATCTCCAACCGCCGCTGATCGCCGTAGGGAAGATTCTTGGCCAGCGTGTCACCCTTGCCCCGCAGGCCCACAAAATGCAGCAGCTCCGTGCCTCGTTCCACCGCAGCGCGTTCCTCACGCATCGTTGCCGGATCGCGCAGGATGACTCCGGCCAGGCTAGCCCTGAGGCGCGGATGCATGCCAACCAGGATGTTCTCCAGAGCGGTCATCTCCTTGAACAACCGAATGTTCTGATAGGTACGCGCAATGCCGCGTGAGGTGATCTGGTCGGGCCGCAAACCCACCAACGGCTGGCCGTCGAACAGGATCTCCCCCTCCTCGGGCCGATAGAAGCCGGTGATGCAATTGAAGAAAGTCGTCTTGCCAGCGCCGTTGGGACCGATGATGCTGGCAATCATCTGCGGCTCGAGCACCAGATCAACCCGGCTGACCGCGACCAGACCGCCAAACCGCTTGGTGACTGCCTGGCTTTCCAGAAGCACCATGCTCGACCTCCTCACGCCCCGACGCTCGCGGTGTCGGCACCCGGTGTTGCCGCCACCTCGGCTTCGTGCAACTCCATCCGACGCCGGGCCGAGGGGATCAATCCCTCAGGACGCACCAGCATCATGATGACCAGCCCGGCACCGTAGGCCAGAATGCGGTACTCGTCCACCTCGCGCAACACTTCGGGGAGGCCGATCAGGAAAAAGGCACCGGTGATCACACCCGGGATGCTGCCAATACCACCGATGATAATCAGGCACAGGACGTTGATCGAGACGAACAATGTGAAGTCGGCGGGGAAGATGGCGCCCTGCCGCGAGGCAAAGATGGCGCCCCCCACCCCCGCAAACGCGGCGCCAATGGCAAAGGCCATCAGCTTGGCTTTGACAAGGTTGATCCCCATCGCCTGGGCAACATCCTCATCTTCACGTACCGCAATCCAGGCGCGCCCAACTCGCGAATCGTTGAGTCGCAGGGACAGGAAGACCACCACCAGGCACGCCCCCAGAATCAAGAAGTAGAGGTAGCGCGGATCGTTCATCTGTATGCCAAAGAAGAACGGCGACGGAGTCTCCAGGATTCCCTGCGGGCCGCCGATGTAGGGCTTCAACATGTCAGACTGGGCCAGGATGCGGATAATCTCTCCGAAGCCCAGCGTCACAATGGCCAGATAGTCACCGCGCAGCCGCAACACCGGGATACCCAGCAGCACGCCGGCAATGACCCCGGCGATCAAGGCCAGCGGCAGGACCAGCCAGAAAGGCCACGCCAGACCCAGCGACGACGCCGGCGAGCTGAACAACGCCATCGTGTACGCCCCGATGGCATAGAAAGCCACATAACCCAGATCCAACAATCCCGCCATGCCGACCACGATGTTCAGTCCCAGCCCCATGAGCGTGAACAACCCGATCGTGGTCAGCGTCTGAGACCAGAACAGCCCCACTGCAAACGGCAGAACCGCCAGAAACGCCACGAGCAAGACGATCGTGACATATCGCCTCAGGTCAGAGGAGCCGGCAGAACCCGACGCGCGCGCGGTGGCGGATGGTCGAACTGACGACCGGAAATACGTTAATACAGTTACGACGATCAGCAGACCAATGCCACCCGGGTACGAGAGCACCTTGCTGGCCTTGAGGCCCACGGTCTTCAAGACCAGGCGACTAACATCCAGTCCCAGGATGACTTCCCAGAACAGGCCGATCATAATGACCGCTGCGATACCTTCCAGAATTGACCGGCGCAGTCGCGCCGGCAGGAGGCCGTACAGCACAGACACGACCGCCATCGCGGCCGTGAGCACGATCAGTACCGCAGCGCCAACACCGATCGGCAGGTCCAGCGACAGCGCCTTGACCATCTCGGGCGTCACATTCACCAGCACATCGCGGAGAGGCACTTCGCTGGCTACGAATAACAGTGCCGCCAGCATACCGCCGGTGATCAAACCTGATACCAGCGCCGCAAGAAGTCGGCGACTCAGCCGATCATCCCAACGGGCCAACTGCCGCGTTGCCAGCCCTCCGGCCGCCAGTCCAAACACAACCAGAATGACCATCGAGAGCGTGATGTCACCCACCAGAAAACGTTTGGCAAAGGTCTGGACCATGCCGATGAGGACTATGAACACCGCCGTGAAGCCGACAATGAGGCCGTTACGCACACCCGATTGCAGCGCAGACACAGGTTTCATTGACTTCTCCCTGTCAGGCTTTCTTGCGCGCCAACACTTCGCCCAGCAGGCCGGAGGGGCGGAAGATCAGCACAATGACCAGCAAACCGAACGAGATTACGTCCTTCAGCTGGGTGCTAATATCCAGTGCCGTCGGCGCAATGGCTTCGACGAGACCAAGGAAAAGACCGCCCAACATCGCACCCGGCACATTGCCGATGCCACCCAACACTGCGGCCGTGAAAGCCTTGATGCCCGGGATGAATCCGACGGTGTGAATGACCTGTTTGTACCACAACCCCCACATAATCCCCGCAGCGCCGGCCAACGCCGAACCGATGGCGAAGGTGATCATGATCACACGATCAACGTCAATGCCCATCAGCGCCGCCGCCTCCTTGTCTTCGGAGACCGCGCGCATCGCTTTGCCGATCTTGGTGCGTCGAATCAGGAACACCAGCGCGGCCATCAGCACAACGGTGATGATAATGATGATGACACCCATATGCTGGATGCGAATATCGCGTCCGCCCAGATTGACGGTCCACGCACCCGACAGCATCGTGACGGTCGGGTAGACCTTCATCCGAATGCCAAACAGGAGCCGGACCGCCTGCTGCAGAAAGAAAGATGCGCCGATGGCACTGATCAGCGGCACCAGGCGCGGCGCCCGCCGCAACGGGCGGTAGGCGATGCGTTCCAGTCCGATACCAACCAGCGGCGGCACGCCCATCCCCACAATGAATGTGATGAGCACCGCCAACACTGGATTGTCTGCCAACATCCCCGATTGATCCAGGCCGGTGAGGGTGAAATAGCCGGCCATCGCCCCGATCATGAATATCTCGCCATGAGCAAAATTGATCATGAGCAAGATACCGTAGACCATCGTATAGCCCAGCGCGATCAGCGCATACATCGAGCCCTGCACCAGGCCGTTAAGGGTCTGCAGAATCCAGATGTCTGGGCCGTAGATCGCCTGCGCCAGGGTGCCGCTCACGCGCCAGACGACCAGCGCCGTCACGCCCAGCCCCACCAGCCACAGCATCAATCGGCTGCCGGACACTCTGATGACCGGCGCACGCGACGCGGGCACTTCACCGGATACTGCTGCCATAGATACGCTCCCCAAACACGCCAAGATGAACTATTGATCGGACACAGCAAGGGTGCAACCGCCCCGGCGGACGCCCCCACACCGGCAACAGGTTTGGGCGACTGTACTCAGGCACAGTCGCCCAAACCGTCACCATCATCCGAGTCGTCAACCGACCTCGAGCTGACTACTGGGCCGGAACGAACTGACCATTCTCGACCTTCGAAACGGCCACCGTGCCGGTGCCGCAGTCGCCGTTCGGCTGACAGGTGATCACGCCTGACAGGCCCTGGTAGCCGCTGGTGGCGCGGATGGCGGTGTTAAGCGCCTCGCGGCCAATCCACAGCGTGCCATCGGGACCCTGCACTGCCGACGCGTAGATGGCATCCATGATGACGTTGACAGCGTCATACGCGTGCAGATGGAACGGCGCCGGCGGCTTCTCGCCGTAGGCAGCCTCGTACTTTGCCATGAACGCATTCACACCCGGTCCTGCGGTGGCAAGGTCGGCAGCAGAGGCATAGGTGCCCTCCGCGGCTGCGCCGGCGGCGGTGATGAAGTCCTCGGCCTTGATGCCATCAGCGCCCATAAACAGCACCTTCTCCATCCCGACGTCCGCGCGCTGGGTCGCCAGGAAGGCACCCTCGGCCACAAACCCACCGAAGTAGATGAGATCAGGCCCGGTCACGCTGATCTTGGTCAGCACGGGGCGCATATCGGTGTCACCCACCGAGACAGCTTCCTGGGCGACAACCTCACCACCCAACGCCTTGAACGCATCGGCGAACGCGTTCACCAGGCCCTCGCCGTAGGGGCTGCCATCGTGAATGGTCGCAACCTTACGCACCCCCAGCTTGTTGTAGGCGAACTCGGCTGCGGCAGGACCCTGAATCGCGTCGCTCCAGCACACGCGATTGGCTGACCTCAGACCACGCGCCGTGAATGCCACCGCGGTCGAGCTGGGCGACACCATCGTGTAGCCGGCCTTCTCGTAGATGTCCGAAGCGGCAATCGAGGAACTCGAGCACATATTGCCCACCACGGCCACGATGGTCGGGTCGGCGACGAACTTGTTGGCAACGGCCGTGCCGCCCTCACCCGAGCACAGGTCGTCCTCAACAACCAGTTCCACATCGAAGCCGGCCACCTTGGGGCGATCCGCCACCGCCAGCTCGGCGCCGCGGCGCTCATCAATGCCCAGCACGTCCACACCGGCACCACTCAAAGCGGCCGCGAAGCCGATGCGTAGAGGCTCACCCGGCTCAATCGTGACGACGCCCCACGGATCATCCGGAGCAGCATCCCCCTTGGCAGGGCCAACACGCTCGCCGGCCAGATAAGCCTTGACCTCGTCAGCCGTCGGCAGCGACAGGACGTCACCCGGTTTCACGGCATTCGGGTCAACGATCTTGGTGATGGCGCTATCGGTCTTCGCGGCGATGTTCGAGTAGTATACAATCGCCGGATAGGCCAACACATCACCATACTCGCGCTGGGCGATGCTTGACAGCGTCTCTCCCGGCTGCACCGTGTAAGTCTTGCCCTGAGCCAACGCGGCCAGAGGCACCATTGTCAATACCAATGCCGCCAAAACAACCACAGCGAACCACTTTTTCATAGTTCTGTTCCTCCTCCTCGGCAATGGGGTGTTCTTGAACTCGATGGGATTGACGTTCAGATAGGACTACCAGGGACTCAGAGTCGATTCGCATCCCCCCTTTCCGTGGATCACGCAACGAAGGAAAACCCCTCGCTGCCGTGCGTCACCCCCATCAAGGCGCAACGAGAGCTGGACACGGGGGCGTACAGGAGTCAAGATCCCACATGGCGGGCTGGGCTCGACGTGCATTCGAGCCGCGACCACGTTATCAGTCCACAGCCTGGCGGGAGTAGCAACCGGCAGACCTCCCGGGTGGTTGAGCGGGTGAGAGATATCCCTGAAGTCCGGCACAACGCCACGATCATCAGAGCCACAGATAACAGATATTGTGCTCGGCTTCATGGCCAATGATAAGCGTGAATTATACCACTTTATACCCCAATGTCAAGCGCGTTTTCCGGATCAATCAGAATCTCCATCAGCTCCCCACATCCGGACGGGTTTGAGCGAGGATGCGCGGTCAGCGATGTGCTGGAGGACGCCACCCGGCTTGCCAGATCACTCGACACTCGCAGCGGCGACCCGGTGCAGACGGCCAGCATCCACCTGCACCAACACGGCCGACTTGAGCGGGTGGTGCCGCGCATCGAACCGCCACTGGCCGGTCACACCAGAATACGACGACGCAGCGATCGTGCGCGCGACCGCCTCCGGAGTGACATCGTCAGAACCACTTATACCCGCTGCCAGGAGACAGGCGGCATCATAGCCGAGGGCCGCGAGCGCGTCCGGCTCCACGGCGTAGGCCGACCGGAAGCGTTGTGCCCATTCGGTGACCTGTCCATCGGTTTCATCGAGGGTGTAGTGGCTGATCAGATAGGCCCCATCCAGCTCGGGCAGTGCGATATCCGGCTGTGACCACCAATCGCTTCCGATGACGGGGACGTTCAGACCGGCCGAGCTCGCGGCCCGGCCCACCTGGGCCACCAGCGCGGCACTGCCGGGGACGTAGAATGCCCCGGCGCCAGCCACCACCGCAGCCTCAACCGCCGCCGACAGGTCGGCGTCAGGCCCACCGATGCCGGCGGTCGAGACGACGCGACCGCCCAGGGCAATCAGGGTTGGCTCATACGCGGCCAGGATGTCGCGCGCAAAAGGGTCAGCCGCGGCAAACACGGCCGTGCGGGTGATGTTCAAAGATTCGACAACGAAGTGAGCAACCGCGCGCCCCTGATACGGGTACGGAAGCGCCACGGTAAACACGCGGGCACGGGTGGTGCCACCCGGCGTCACGGTGACCATGGGATGTGTGGCGGCGGTTGCGATAAACAGCGAGCCAGTCTCTTCGGCAACACGCGCGATCGGCACCGCCGCCTCGCTGCACATGCCGCCGAGGAGAAAGCCGATCCCCTGAGCAACGGTCTGTCTCGCCACAGCCTCGGCCGCATCCGCCTCGCACGGAGTGTCCATCCACTCGGCACGCAACCGCCGCCCGACAACGCCGCCACGGGCACTCCATTCGTCCAGCGCAAGACCCACGCCGTTGCGCACTGCTTCGCCAAAGGTGGCCAGCTCGCCACTCAGCGGCACGAGGACCGCCACTGGCAGCACCTGCAGTTCCGCCACGTCGTGATCGGGCAACGGCGGCATCGGTGCACTGCAGCCGGTCGCCATACTGCCCAGGACGAGCCACAACGCCACCGCCACCGCAATGATTCGATTGCGCCTCCAACGCCCCGTCGGTGCGCCCCCGTTGTCCATCACGCGTCTCCCTCAACGAGCCCATTGTATGTTCAGCCGTCGCGGGAAGCAAGCATCTGGCCAGCGCGCATTGTTGCCTGGAGAACCGCCGGTGGTACAATTGGAGGACGCGGTGCTCCGGCACCGACTCAGCGCGTAGAGTGAGCACTTGGAAAGGTCTCTCGACACATGGAGACTGGCAGCGTTATCGGCGTCGTCACGGTGGTCGTCCAGCTCATTTTCCTGGAAGGCATTCTCTCGATAGACAATGCCGCCGTTCTGGGGGCGATGGTTTCGGTGCTACCGACCAATCAACCGGTTCCGTTTCCCGGACCCTTACGCTTCCTGCAGCGCAGCACCAATCGCCTCCTCGGCATGCAGCAGTCGGCCGCTCTGAAGGTCGGACTGCTGGGTGCCTACGCCGGACGGGGTCTCATGCTGTTGCTCGCAACTTGGGTGATCGAAAACCCGATCCTGCGCGTGTTAGGCGCTGCCTATCTTCTCAAGTTGGGCTTCGAACACCTGTCGCGTTGTGATAACGAGGATGCGAGTGATGAATCCGAAGCGCGACAACGGGCCGCTGGTGCTGCTTTCTGGTTGGTGGTGCTCAACGTCGAGTTGGCTGATCTGGCCTTCAGTCTGGATAACGTCGTCGCGGCGGTGGCGTTGTCCGATAAGTTGTGGGTGGTGATGCTGGGCGTGGCACTGGGCATTGTCACGATGCGCTTTGCTGCCGGCATTTTCACCTGGATGATCAAACGTGAGCCGATCCTGGCCACGGCCGCCTATATCGTGGTGTTCAACATCGGCACAGAGCTGCTCCTGGCCGAATTCCTGCATATCCACTTCGAATCGTGGCAGAAGTTCGTCATCTCGGCCGCCACGCTCATCCTGTGCGTCGTCTACGCCCGCCTGAAGTTCCTGCACGTCCTCGCACCGATCCTGCATTGGCTCGGCACTGGGATGGGCATCCTGAATGACCTCCTGGACTGGGCGCTGCAGCCGCTCACGCTGCCGCTGAGAATGTCCTTCGCGCTGCTGAACCAATTCTTCCAGTCGCACCGACCGGTGCTCGCCCATCACACGGCGCCGGTTGCGGTCGAGGTCGTCAATCCGGGCGGTGGCGATACACCTCAGCCTCATCGGGCGACGCCAGTTGAATTGAAACCGGACCGTTGATGGTGCCGTGGTGGCGCAGACTCGGCCTCTGGTTGCTGCTCACTCATCCGACGACTGCGGAGCGTTACTGGGAGTTGGACGCAAGCCGGGGGTTGGCCATCCTGCTGATGGTCAGCTATCACCTGATCTTCGACCTTGCGTTGTTCGGCTATTACGACATTCCCGTCACTACCGGCCTCTGGCGACTGTACGGGCGCACCTCGGCCACCCTCTTCCTTCTTCTGGTGGGCATCGCCCTGACCATTAGCTATGCGCTGAGACGTGCCCGCGAGGGTCGGTCGCCATCCTACCGCAGCTACCTGGTGCGCGGGATCAAGCTCCTGGGATGGGGTGGGGTCATCACGCTGCTCAGCTGGAGCTATTTCGGCCAGCCCGTCATCCTGTTCGGCATTTTGCACCTGATTGGCTGCTCGATCATGTTGGCCTACCCCCTCCTGCCGCTGGGGAAAACCAATGGCATCATCGGTCTGGCCCTCCTGCTGGCCGGTAGCTGGCTGAACAGCATCCCGGTGACACAGCCATGGTTGCTGTGGTTGGGCCTGCGCCCGCCACTCTTTCATCAGCTCGATTGGTTTCCGGTGTTGCCCTGGTTTGGCCTGGTGTTGATCGGGGTGGCCGCGGGCGCGTATCTTTATCCGGAGGGCAAGCGCCGTTTCGATCTGCCAGCGTGGGATGGCCAACCCGGCATTCTTCAACTCACCTGGCTCGGCCGCCACTCCCTGTTCATCTATCTGGTGCATCAACCGATTCTGCTCGGCGTGTTGGCAGTGGCGCCGTGGTTGAGCTAAGTCCCTGCGCTCAGAATGCAAGGGGTGCTGGGCACAGTGAGCGACCAGCGGCTTGCATCCGGCCACAGTCCGTTGCAGCCGGCAGACGGTCATCCAGAAGACGCTTTGGCCGCGGTTACAGTATTGGTGATCGCTCAGCCCACCAACCAGGAACCAATATCCACCAGTTGAGTCCAGAGTGGATGAGCCACGTAGGCACGCACAGCATGTCGAATGATATCGGTCTTGGCCCCGAACCACCTGGTTCCGGTCACGAGGTGGTGGTATTCCAGACGCAGGGATGCACGCCAGCAGGTGGTAGTGGGGTTGGCCCTCCGTGCCATGGTTGCACTGAGCCCATAGACTCAAGATGCGGCGGTCCCAGCCGACAATTAATTATGAAGCAGGAAGTTGGTAACAGGTAGCACGCACTACCCGGGGCACAACTGGCTACTTGCTCACTGCTGTCCGCAAGCTGTTGCAGCTATCTGCTGCCAGCTACCGGCGCCATCTCGAGGAGGTATGACCGATGCTGAGGGCAACCTCGCTTGTCCGGCTGCTGCACCTGAGTCTCCCCGTGCTGCTGGCAATGACATTCGGCGCCGCGCTGGCGTGGGCCTTCGCCGAAGAGCCACTGGGCTTCCGCGACCCCTACACCGGCACCACTACCGACCACCAAATTAGCACCATCCACTTCGACCTGAGCTATCCACTGGCACTGGCAGCCGGCTTCTCGGTCACCGACAGCCGCCACCTCATGATCTGGAATCAATTGGTCGACTCCGAAGTCATCACAGTAACCGGCGGCGTCAGCTACACCAACTGCGGCGGATCGTTTCCGCCTGAGCCGGATGCCGCCGATCACTGCCAGATCGGCGATCGTCTGCCACGAGCCTGGCCACCAGTGGGATCAGAGGTAGCCGGCAACCCGTGCCTCACCTCGCGCTTCGGCCCCTTTATGCCGCTGTTCCACTTCCCGCACCCGGCCGACCTGGCGGCGATGCGTGACTGGGCGTGGGGCGAAGCCACACAACTGGCAGGTTATCAGGCTTACGCGTGGGGAGCATTCTCGACCATTCAGGCACCCTGCAAATATACCTCGACCACAGTCGTGGCGACCACTATGCAGGCCGGCTCGCTGGAGGCCTTCGCAACCTACCTCCACTCGCTGGCCGACTACTACTCACACCGCGACTGCATTGCCGTCATGGATGCAATGGGCATGCCGTGGGCAGTACACACGCTCACCGACACCTATGCCTGCGACTACAACCCCAGTCAACCCACCGCCGACGATGCCCACGGGCGTGAGTTCGGCGCGGCGTATACCGACTCGCTACGCACTGACGAGGGCGTGCGCGCCGTCTACATCGAGCTGGTGGCGCGTAGCTTGCATCGTGAAGGGGAATACTTCCCCCTCGGGCTGGACGCCGAGCTCACGTCACTGGCCGGCTCTCCTACACTCAGCCAGGCGCTATACAACTTTGTGCACACCTGGGTCTTCAGCCAACCGCTCCAGCGGCGCCAGTATGCCGACGCTATGGTGGCGGCTATTTTGGCACAGCGGCAGCCCCGGTTGAGAGTGAATTTGCCGGCCATTCTACGCGAGTAAATGATTTTCTCGGCAACTGATCTCTTGTAAGCCCGTCTCCGGGCCAATGGGATCGGAGGGGACGCGTGCCAGGGCGACTACACCTGCGATAACTGACGCAAGATGATAAACGTGCGATCGCATGAATTGTCAGCTCCCGCACCGCTCCGGTGCGTCGAGTGCAGCGCGCCAGGATAGTCCAGGCGATGCTGGATGATCCCGGTATGCCAGCAGCCCAAGCCGGCACTATCGCCGGATACCGGAGCGCCCGTGCCGGGCCATACTGCCTGAAACGTTTCAATGCGCACGGACCGACAGGTTGGGAGGACGAAGCGCGCTCCGGACGTCCGCGTGTCCACAGCGAAAAGGCGCGCATTGCCTTGATTGGGCTCCAGTGCGCGGACCGGCAAATTGGCCCGGGATTACGTGTTCGTGGGATATCGGCTACGCTGTGGCCAAAGCCTACACCGCCGGTCAATCCCACCTTCGTCTGGCGGTGTATTCAGCCGACAGTGCCTATCATTCCGGCAAGTACTTTATGTCGGCCGATACCGGTGATTGGAACGCGGCGGGCCGGCCCCCGCTCGAGGTCACCTGTGGCGAGCCCTTTGAGGTGAAGGGACAGGCGTTTCTGCCACTGGTGCGACGCTGACCTCTCCCGGTGGCCGCTCTAACCCGTGTGCCTCGAGAAGCTCCGATTGCTCCATCAGCTCGGCCGTCGGGCCGTCGGCCACGACCACTCCCTCGTCCATGATCACCATGCGCGGAAAAACCTCGTTCACCATCAGCATGTCGTGGGTCGAGACGAGCATCGTGATCGGAAAGTCGCGCAACAGGGTGATGAGACCCCTTCGCGCACGCGGATCAAGACCGGCGGTTGGCTCGTCGAGGACCAGGATATCCGGCTCCATCGCCAGCACGGTGGCAATTGCTATGCGCTTCTTCTCGCCCATGCTCAGGTGATACGACAGACGGTCCGCATAGCTGACCATCCCCACCTGCTCTAACGCCCGACGCACCCGCCGCTTCACTTCAGCCTCGTCCAGCCCCATATGCAGCGGTCCGAAAGCCACATCCTCGTATACCGTGGGTGAAAACAGCTGGTCGTCCGGATTCTGGAACACCAGACCCACCCGGGCACGGATGAGCGGCAGGTTGGCACCCATCACCGGAAGATTGGCGACGCGGATGGTGCCCTGGTTCCCCTGAAGAAGGCCGTTCAGGTGCAGCAGAAATGTAGACTTGCCGGCGCCATTCGGCCCGACCAATGCCACTTTTTCGCCACACTGCACCTGCAGCGAGACACCGCGCAGCGCCACGTGACCATCCGGGTAGGCGAAATGCAGACTCTGAACGTCCAGCGCCGGAACGCCGTCACCGGCATCGGCCAGCAGGCTCCGACAGCCGACAGGGGGGGTGTGCACGACCGGCATACCGACAACCTACCTTCCCACCCGACCGATCACCTGAAGGATCGCCAGGAGCAGCAGTGCCAGCCCACTCAGCCTCCAGTCGCGCGGTTGCATCACGTGGGGGTTGAGCGTGACAAACTGACCCTGGAAACCGCGCGCCAGCATGGCATTGTACACCCGATCGCTGCGCTCCAGGCTGCGCAGAAACAACTGCCCGGCCATGTTGCCCGCAACACGGGCTCGCCAGGCTATGGAGCCGCCACCCTTACCCGGCTCCAGGCGGGCGCTGCGCGCCTGGCGGGCGCGCAACAGGCGAGTGACCTCCTCGACGAGAACGCTCAGGTAGCGAAACATAAACGAGATAATGGCGACAAGGAGCGGGGGTACCCGCAGGTGGCGCAGGGCATGCATCAGATCGGGAAACGGCGTGGTCGCGGTGAGCAGGATTGCCATCTGCACCGACAGCCAGCTGCGCAGCAACACACTGACAAAGCGCACCAGACCAGTGTCACTGGCGGTGAGCTCCCAGCCGCCCAGCTGCACGCTGAACAGGGTTCGCCCGGGCAGGCTGAACACCATGGCAATCGCTGCGGCGGCAAAGGGCAGCGCCACCAGCGAGCGCTTGAGGACGAAGCCATATGTAAAGCCGGAGGCGGCTGTCACCAACAACACCAGCCCCCAGCTCAACGAGAAGGCAAGCCACGCCCCATCGGGAAGCACAGCGGTCGAGACGATGAACAGCAACGTGACCACCACCTTGACCCGGGGGTCAAGGTGGTGGATCAGGCTGTCTCCGCTGCGAAAACGATCGAGGGAGTGATTCAGTGTGTCCGCTCCCAGTCACGGTGCCGGCTCATTGCGCTGTGGCTGCAGAGCGCCGATGCAGCAACCGCGCCACAACAATTGCCACCGCGGCGACCACCAGCACCCCGATGACACCGGCCAGGATGCCAGATAGCGTGGTCTCGCCCAGGAACGGCACCACATAGTCGGGCAGGAGCTCATAGGCCGGTGCCGCCCCCGCTGCCTCGAACCCCATGTTGATCGCCACACGCTCCAGACCGTCCGGATCGGCCGACGCAATCGGTGACATCACCACGACAATGAGTGCAATCACCAGACCCGCAATGGCCCAGCCGGTGCCGCCACGCGCCCGACCCGCCTCGGTCGCCAACAGATCTGGCCGCACCTGCATGATGAACGCCACTGCCGCCACCGTGATCAACGCCTCGCCGACGCCGATCAAGGCGTGCACACCAAGCATCGCCGGCACCACCACGCCAAAAGGCGATGTACCGCTGAAACCGAGCTGAAGAGCGGTGGACAGAGCGCCGGCGACCACCGACAGCCACGCCAGGACCGCCACCACAACCAGCTTGACCCCACGGCTCTGATTGCCGGCCAGCACGTAGTAGAGGCTGCCCAACGCTGCCGTCAGCAGTCCCATGTTGAAGATGTTGGCGCCCATCACCAGGAGGCCACCATCCTGAAAGAGCAGCCCCTGCACAGCAATGACACTGGCCATCACCAGCATACCGGCCCACGGCCCCAGCGTGACCGCAGCCAGCACGCCACCCAGCAGATGCCCCGACGTGCCACCCGCCACCGGGAAGTTGATCATCTGCGCCGCAAAGATGAAGGCGGCCATCACACCCATCAGAGGGATCTGACGCTCCCCCAGCTGCTGCTGAGTCTTGCGCACGGCGACCGCCAGCAGGACGACGGTAATCAACCAGAACACCGCTGCGACCACCACGCTGAGGAATCCGTCCGGGATGTGCATAGGATGCACCGAAACGTCCCAGCTGGCTCCTGACATCACAGAGACCATCGTCTGCCTCTCCTTTCGTGCTCAACGCGGTGAAATAGGGAATGGTGTTATTGCAACTATTTGCAACAAGATTATAGGCCGCCGCGTCAAGAATGTCAAGGAAATGGGCTGCCGTGCCCCCGGGTGGTCGCGCCCGCTTGCCCCGGGCAGTCCGGAGGCGCACAACCGGCGCCAGATCGGCAATCTGGCGGGTGAAGTATCGTCGAGCACCAGGTGTCGAGCGAAGTCAGGGGGATGGCGGATGGTGCAGAGCAGCCTCGCAGCTGGCACGCATCACATCAATCGGCGCGGTACAACCGGTCCACAGCTCGAACGCCCGCGCGCCCTGGTGCACCAGCATTCCCAGCCCGTCCACGATCTCCGCCCCGCTCGCACGGGCCTGGGTCAGGAACAGCGTCTCACGCGGACGATAGACCAGGTCGTACACCGTCAGATGCGCCGGCACTGGCAGCCAGGTCGGCCACGGCGAGGTCTCGGTGTCCGGCCACATGCCCAGCGAGGTGGTATTCACAATCAAACTGGTGTCCTCGCCGATCTTCTCAACCGCCGACAGGGGATAGGATTCAAAGCGCACGGCGGTGTGGAACTTGGCCATGTCGCGGCACAGGTCGCGGGCGCGACGCTCGTGGCGGTTGAAGATGAGCACCTGACGCGCGCCCGCCGCCGCCAGTCCGTGCACCACGGCGCGCGCCGCTCCCCCCGCCCCCAACACGGCCGCGTAGACGCCGTCAGGATCGAAACCCGCTTCAGCCAGAGATGCCAGGAAGCCACCCACGTCGGTGTTTTCGCCGATCAACTGGTCGTCACGCACCACGATCGTGTTGACCGCACCGACGACCAGCGCATCCTCGGCAATGTCGTCCAGATGTGGCAAGACGGCCTGCTTGTGAGGCACCGTCACATTGGCTCCGGCGAACCCCATAGCTACCAGGCCGCGCAACGCATCCCCGATGTGATCGGGATAGACCGGCAACGGCACGTAGGCCCAGTCAAGTCCCAGGCGGGCAAAGGCGGCGTTGTGCATCGCCGGGCTCAGGCTGTGCTCAACCGGCCAGCCCAACAGCCCCACCAGCCGCGTCCGGCCCGTGATGCTCAGCGTCGGCCGAACCGGCGGAGTCTCAGCCCGCAGCTGGCGTTCTTCGCGCGTCAACGTGCCTGACATTCCCGGTCAGCACCTACCCGACGACTTCCGCACCCAGCTGGCGCAACATGGGCACGAAGCCCGGAAAACTGTCACCAATCACCTCACAACCGGTCACCACCGTCTCGCCCCTGGCAACCAGTCCCGCCACGACCAGGGCCATCGCCAGGCGATGATCACCGTGGCTGTCCACCACAGCACCCCGGAGCGGTGTCGGCCCGGCAATGACGAATCCGTCCGGTCGTTCCTCAATCCGGGCTCCCATGCGGCGCAGCTCGGCCGCGACGGCCGCGATGCGGTCGCTTTCCTTGACCCTCAACTCCCCGGCATCGCGAACGATTGTCTCACCCTCAGCCTGAGTGGCCGCCACCGCCAGAATGGGAAACTCGTCAATCATGCGCACAACCAGGTCGCCGGCCACATAGCCCC
>Ga0101944_10002000_pt1 | contig 36259 bp, 26 predicted proteins | sample DewCreD2012metaG_FD_75245 | JGI IMG/M metagenome (GOLD analysis project Ga0101944, IMG submission 75245) | Hot spring sediment bacterial and archeal communities from British Columbia, Canada, to study Microbial Dark Matter (Phase II) - Dewar... ... | reverse complement strand
TCGCCGACGGCCTCGGCCCGGGGAACCGGTCGCGGGCGAGACCACAGCAGCACCATCAGCCAGCCGCCCAGCGCCATCGCCAGCAGGACCGCGGCGCCGCCGCCAAGCAGCCAGGCCGACCGGTTGTCGCGATACGACTCCACTTCCGCCGGCGAGATGGCCATCGCTATCTCCGCCAAGGCCGCCTTGCGAGCCGTCGAAAGCCGGCCCTCGGCCTCATTCAGCATCCGTTCGGCCGTCGCGAGTTCCGCCATTCGCGGCAAATACCCCGCCCGATAGCCCAGAAGCTCCAGCCGCAGGGTCCGCTGCTGCTGCACGTCGGCCAAGAGCTGCTGGAACCGCCCTCGGGTCGCGTCCAGGCTGGCCTGAAGCTGTTCGAGGCGCGCCGCCTTGGTCCGGGTCTCGGCCAGGTTGGCCAGCATCCGCTCGTTGCCGGCGATTCGCTCGGCCAGGTCGGCGGCCTGCTCCGTCCACGTCTTCAACAGCGGATTATTCTCCACGTTCGTCGCCCGGCGAGCGTCCTGGCACGCCGCGTCGGCCTTGCGGAACCGGTCCAGGGCGTCCACCACCGCCGGGTCGGTCGTCCGGGTCTCGCGGGCCGCGATGGCCGCGACGAGCGCCGCAGAGGCCTTGGCCAACTCCGCCGCGGCCGTGGCGGAGGCCGAGTCCAGCTTGCCCCGTAGCTCGACAAGCCGGCGCTGCGTGTCCGCCAGCGCCGCCCGATCCGCCGCCAGCGACCGCTCAATCGTCGCCCCCGACGGCGGCATGCTCGTCACCCCGCCGGCACGGATCGAATCCGCCTCCGCCTGCCACGCCAGGCGGTCGCGGCTGAGTTTGCCAAGCTCGGCCTGGCCGCTGTCAATCTGGCCGGCAAGCTCTTGCAGCCGTCGATCCACCGCCGCCAGCAGGGCCTTGGCGCCGTCCCGCAGGAGGGAGCCGCTTCCGGCATGAGGCCGCCGCGGCACGAGGGGATCCATGGCATCAGTTTCTCAGGCTGTGGATCGGTGCCGGGATGAGGCCGCCCCGCCGGACGAAGCGGTTTTCGGCCGTGCCGCAGTTCACCGGGATGATCGTCGCCTCCCCGAGAAGCCCGCCGAACACGGCCCGCTCGCCGGCCCGCTTGCCGGGGACCGGGATCAGCCGCGCGGCGGCCGCCTTCTGGTTGATCACCCCGATCGCCATCTCGTCGGCGAGGATCGCGGAGATCGTCTCCGCCGGCGTGTCGCCGGGCAGGGCGACCATGTCCAGACCGACGGAGCAGACACTGGTCAGGGCCTCGAGTTTTTCGATGCCCAGGATCCCCCGCCGCGCGGCCTCGGCGATGTTCAGGTCCTCGCTCACGGGGATGAAGGCGCCGGAGAGGCCGCCGACGCGCGAGCTGGCGAAGGCGCCGCCTTTTTTCACGGCGTCGTTCAGCAGGGCGAGCGCCGCCGTGCTGCCGGGGACGCCGATGCCGTGGAGCCCCAGGCTCTGGAAAATCTCCCCCACGCTGTCCCCCACCTGGGGGGTCGGGGCAAGCGAGAGATCGACCACGCCGAAGGGGATGCCGAGCGCCTCGGCCACCTCGCGGCCGATCAGCTCCCCCACGCGCGTGACCTTGTAGGCCGTCCGCTTGATGATCTCCGAGATCCCGCCCAGGTCGAGGGCGGGGTTTTCGGCGAGCGCCCGGTCGATCGCCTTGCGGACGACGCCCGGCCCGCTCACGCCCACGTTGATGACCGCGTCGGCCTCGCCCACGCCGAGGTAGGCGCCGGCCATGAAGGGGATGTCCTCGGGGATGTTGGCGAAGACGCAGAGCTTCGTGCAGGCGATCCCGTCGCGGTCGCGCGTCCGCTCGGCCGCAGCCTTGACGACCTCGCCCATCCGCAGCACGGCGTCCATGTTGATGCCCGTGCGGGTGGAGGCCACGTTGACCGAAGCGCAGACGCGCTCGGTCACGGCGAGCGCCTCGGGGATCGCCGCGATCAGGGCCCGGTCGCCGCGCGCCATCCCCTTTTCCACGAGGGCCGAGAACCCGCCGATGAAATCCACGTGGACCGCGCGCGCGGCGGCGTCCAGGGTCCGGGCGATTTCGACCAGCTCCTCGGGGGCGAAGGCCGCGGCGACCACGGCGATCGGGCTGACGGCGATGCGCTTGTTGACCACCGGGATGCCGTACTTCTGGGCAACGCGGTCGCAGACGGAAACGAGCCGCCCGGCCGTGCGCTGGATGCGCTCGGCGATGCGGCGGCGCACGGCGGCGAGTTCCTCGCCGGCGCAATCGAGCAGGCTCAGGCCCAGGGTGACGGTGCGCACGTCGAGATGCTCGCTTTTGACCATCTCGAGGGTGGCGACGATTTCGCGTTCGGTCAGCATGGCGTCGGCTTCAGATGCGGTGGAGAGTTTCGAAGATGTAGCTGTGCTGGAGGGTGATTTCGAGGCCGAGCCGTTCCGCGGCGGCATGGAGCTCGCGGCGCAGGGTGCCGGCATCGACCGCCTCGGGGACTTCGACCTCGAAGATCATCAGGTTGTCGGCCGGGTGCGAGCCGCCCTTGAAAACGGCCTGCAGGCGGGTGATGTTCACCCCGTGGCGCGCGATCACCTCGGCGATGTGGGCGACCAGGCCCTTGCGGTCCGGCCCGCGGCTGGTGATGACGAAGGGTTCGCTGCGGACCGCGGGTTCCTCGAGGCCCGGGGGGGTGCAGGGCTTGACGACGACCTGGAGCCCCAGCGGGTCGAGCCGCGCGGTGAGCGTTTCCTCGATCTCGCCCACGGTGACGCCCTCGGGCATGCCGACGAGAAAGATGCCGGCGAATTCGGTCTGCAGCATGGCCATGCTCACGTTTTCGATGTTGCAGTCGAGATCGAGCAGCCCGCGCGCCACGGCGGCCACGATGCCCGGCCGGTCACGGCCCAGGATGGAAAGAATCGCCTTCTTCATCCGCGACGGATCCTCCGGGGAGTTTGAAGCGAGAACTATGGGGCAGGCGGCCCGAGGTGTCAACCGCGGCCGGTTTGCCGCCCGGGGGATCCGTGGTACAATGTGTTCTCAGGATCCGCGATCGGTGCGGCCGGCCGAGCATGCAGATCGTCACCACGCACAAAAACACCGACTTCGACGCCTTGGCCTCGGTGATCGCGGCGACGCTGGCGTTCCCGGGCACCCTCGCCGTCCTCCCCCGCACCCTCAACGCCAACGTCAAGGCCTTTCTGTCCATCCACAAGGACCTCTTCGAGACCCTCACCGCCGCGGAGGTGCCCTTCGAGAAGGTGAGCCGGCTGATCGTGGTCGATGCGAACTCCTGGGGCCGGCTGGAACGGATGGAGGCGCTGAAAGACCGCGCCGACCTCGACCTCTGGGTGATCGATCACCACCGCGACGCCGGCACGATCGCGGCCCGCCGCCGGATCGTCGAGGCGGTCGGCGCCACGACCACGCTGCTCGTGCGGGAGCTGCGCGCGGCGCGCAAGGTGCTCACCCCCATGCAGGCCACGCTCTTTCTGGCCGGCATCTACGAGGACACCGGCCATCTGAGCTTTCCCTCGACCCGCGCCGAGGACGCCTACGCCGCCGCTTGGCTGCTTGAGCGTCGGGCGGACCTCGACATCCTCAACCGGTTCCTGCGCCCGGCCTACGGCGAGCGGCACAAGGCGATCCTCTTTCGGATGCTCGAGCACGCGCGGCGGACCCGCGTGAACGGCCTGCGCATCAGCATCCAGCGCACGCCGGTCGAGGGGCAGCTGGACGGGCTGGCGGTCGTGATGCGCATGTACATGGAGATCCTCGGCGTCGACGCCGCCTTCGGCATTTTCCACGACCCCGCCGCCGAGCGCGCGATGGTGATCGGCCGCAGCCAGAGCGAGGGCCTCGATGTCGGCGCCGTGCTGCGGCGGCTGGGCGGCGGGGGGCACCCGCGCGCCGGCTCGGCCCACCTGCGGCATCTTTCGCCGGAGGAGATCGAGCGTCGGATCCTGGAGATCATCCGCCAGGGCGGCCGGGGCGCCGTGCCGGTCGCCGACCTGATGTCCTACCCCGTCTGGACGGTTTCGCCCGCGACCCCCATGGAGGAGGCCGCCGCCCTGCTGCGGGAGAAAGGGATCACCGGCATTCCCGTGGTGGACGAGGGCCGGATCGTGGGCATGATCTCCCGGCGCGATTTCCGCAAGGTCCGCAAGCCCGCCCAGCTCCGGGCGCCCGTCAAGGCCTTCATGGCCGACGGGATCATCACCGTGCCCCCGGAGGAGGACGTCCAGGAGGCGGCCCGGCTGCTCGTCAAGCACGACATCGGCCGGCTCCCCGTGGTCAAGGACGGCCGGATCCTCGGCATCCTCACGCGCTCGGACGTGATGCGCTACTTCTACGACCTGCTCCCGGACTGAGCCTCGGCGCGCTCGGGGGCCTGCGCCGCACCCAGCGGCGCGGCGCGGATGCCGCCCGCCTTGAAGGCCCGGTTCAGGGAGGGGTCGATGACGGCCTCGAAGCCGCAGAGCTGCGCGATCGTCTGGCCCCCGCGGTCGAGGAAGATGAAATCGCCGCGCAGCTTGCGCTCGGCCGCTTCGCGGACCTCGAGCACCACCCGGCAGCCCTCCGCGGGCCACGTTTCCCGGTAGAGGCGCAGGGAGGCGGCCGCCGCCGGCAGCGCGACCGCCCCCGTCATTTCCCAGCTCCAGAGGCTTGCCATCTGGAAGGCGCTGTCGAGCGCGAGCGGGTCCCCGAGCCAGCGCCGCCGCAGCGGGCCGGCGATCCAGCGCTCGGGGCGGGGTGCGGCGGCGACATCGGCCACCATGCCGGCGGGGCTTACGCAGCGGATGCTGCGCAGGCCCTGGAGCGCCTCGCCGTGGAAGAGAATCGCCTCGTAGACCTCCCGCGGGGCGCGGGGGTAGTGGTTCCCGGAGAGGCCTTCGGGGAGGCGGTAGGGGGGCGGGGCCGCGTGGGACTCGGCGAGCAGGCCCCGCGCGCGGCAGTGCAGCGTGTCGGCGGCTTCGCCGCTACCCCCGCGCAGCTCGAGATCGACCTCGAAGCCGCCGTTCCGGGCGCGCGGCCGGCCGGCGAGCACCCGGAGCCGATAGGGCCCGCCCTCGAGGCGGATCCCCTTGAGCAGGCGGAAATCCTCCAGGCCGTGGAGGACGAGGCCCGGGTTTTCGTGCAGCGCCCCCTCGCCCAGCCATTCCGCAAGAAGCGCCATCGGCACGACCGCCCGGTCCCCTAACACGTGGGCCTCCAGGACGGGATGGCTCGCGGTGTCGATGCGGCGCTCGATCAGGGGCCGCAGGCCCTCCGTCCTGCACGGCGCGACCTCCGCCGCGGGCGCGGGACGCCGGACCCCGCCGATCACCACCTCCGCCGGCTCCCCCGGCGGCCCGCAAAGCTCGGCGATCAGGGAGGCCGCCCCCCGCGCGGCGGAGAGCAGCTCCACCCCCTGGCGCTCGAACTCGCGGCGGATGGCCGGGGTGACCATGCCGCAGTCCCACGGGCCCCAGTTGACGGCGACGACCCGGCATCCGGGGCGTCGCTGCGCCTCGGCGCGGGCGAGCTTGTTCAGGGCCTCGTTGGCCATGGCGTAGTCCGCCTGGCCGCGGTTGCCGAAGCGGGCGGTCACCGAGGAGAAGAGAACGAGCAGGCGGAGGTCCTCCCCCGCCAGGGCCCGCTGCAGGGCGAGAAAGCCGCCGAGCTTGGTTCCCACCACGCGGTCGAACTGCTCGGGCGTCTTGTCGAGGAGCAGCCGGTCCTCGAGCACGCCGGCGCCGTGGATCAGGCCGCGGATGGGCCCGAAGCGGGCGCGGGCTTGGGCAACGGCCGCGGCCAGCCGACCGGCGTCGCGGATATCCACGGACAGGTAGGCGGCAGGCGCTCCGAGCTTCTCCAGGGCCTCGAGCGTGCGCCGGATTTCGCGCGTCGCCAGAAGCTCCCGGAGGCGCTTCTCCGCCTCCGCCGGCCGGGCCGGGGCGCCGGAGAACTCCTCGCGCACGAGCGCCCGGCGGATGTCGCCCTCCTCCTCGAGCCCCTCCATCCAGGGCGGCTCCGGACCCGGCGGCGGGGTGCGGCCGAGAAGGACCAGGGCCGGCCGGGCCTGCCGGGCGAGCGCCAAGGCGCAGGCGGCGGTGATGCCCCGCGCCCCGCCGCTCACGATGACGGCCTCCCCCGGCGAGAGCGGGAGCCTCCCCGCCGGGTAGTCGCGGTGGATGAGCCGGGGCGCAAGCCGGCCGCCGGGGCCGAGGCCGACCTCCACCGGGCCGCGCCGCAGGGCCTCCCGGACCACCGCACGCGCGGCGGCGCGCACATCCTTCCAGCCGGGATCGAGATCGAGCGCATGGCAGAGAACCCCGGGCCACTCGTGGGCCGCGGTCTTGGCGAGGCCGGCGAGCGCGCCCTGGAGCGCGTGCTCAAGCGGCCGATCGCCGAACCCGCAGGCCCCGTCCAAGCGGGTGACGGTGGCGAACAGGGCTCCGCCGCGGCGCGCGGAATCGAGGAGATCCGGGCCGAGGCGGCGGGCGAGCTCGAAGGCCTCGCGCAGCTCCGGCGCGCCGCGCTCGCCCTCCGCGGAAGCGACGAAGATCAGGCCGCAGGCGGGCGGGAGATCGCTGCGGTGGTTGAGGATGTCGGGGGAGACGAGCACCGCGCCCAGGCCCAGATCGCCCAAGGCGTCAAGGAGCGCGCGGGCAAGCCCCGCGCGGTCGTCGGTGACGAAAATCTTGCGTCCGGCGGGAGGCCGGAACGCCTCCTCCTCGGCGGGCGGCGCGGGCTCCATGGACACGACGCGCCGCGGGGCAAGCCCGGCGCGGGCGGCGCAGGGGCCCGGGGGGAGATCCATCGCCTCGTCCTTTCGGGGACAGGGCCCGGCCGGGGGTGAAGCCTCGGCGGCGGTCGCGGCGGGGGCCGGGGCGGCGAGGAAGGAGACCATGGCGGCGAGCGTTCTCAGCCGGGGCATCTCCTCGGGGGTGACGGGGCGCAGGCCGGGGAGCCGCTCCTCGAGGGCGGAGAGGATCTCCACGCGCTTGATGGAGTCGATGCCGAGGTCGGCCTCGATGTCCATGTCGAGCCCGAGCATTTCCGGGGGATAGCCCGTCAGGCGGCTCACCACCTCGAGCAGAACCCCCTGCAGGCGCTCCTCCTCCGGGGCGGGGGGCGTGCCGCGGGGCGCGGCGGCTTCGGCGGGCGGGGAAGGGGCCTCCTTTGCCGGGGCCGGTGCCCCCGCGGGCGGGGGCGGCGCTGCCGCAGGTGCCGGTGGGGGTGAGGAGGCAAATGCGGCCTCGGGGACGGCGGGAATCTCCCGCGGCGGCAAGGCCCGCTCGCCTATGCCCGACTGCTCCGGCGCGGCCAAGGCGCCCGCTTCCGCGCCGCGGAGCAGGTCCATCAGCGCCCGGGTTGTCTCGCGCTGCAGGTCGAGGAACTTCTCGTGGGCCTGGGCCGTCTGCTCGTGCATGCGGCGGATGGCTTCCAGGCCCTCTTCGAGGACGCCCCGGGGGTCGTCGCCGGGGTTCGTCGTCGGGGTGCGGAACGTTTCGTTGGCCATGGGCGCTTCTCGGGAAAGAAGGGGATGCGGCGTCGCGTGGACGCCGGGGGCGGCATCGGCCGCAAGGGCTGCGGGCGGCGCCGGTGCGGCGGCCTTTTCCTTCGGGCGGCGCAGCGGGTCGTTTTCCCCGCCGGCGGGGGGGCCGAGGTTCGCCCCGCAGATCGGGATGCGCATCCGGGCGGGGGACTCCGGCGGTTTCACCGGATCCCAGCGCTCGAGGCTCACGGGGTGGCCGAGGGCTCCGAGGCGGCAGAGGGCGGTGGCGAGATCGAGGAGCCCCGGCTTGCGGCCGGCGGAGGCATCCAGCGAAAAGGCGCTGTGCGGCCGTCCGGCGAGGATGTCGGCGACCAGGCGGGTGAGAACGGCCCGCGGCCCGATCTCGAAGAAGGTGCGGATCCCCGCGGCGTACATCGCCTCGATGGTGCCGACGAAGTCGACCGGGTGGAGCATCTGGGCGGCGAGGAGCCGGCGCGCGGCGCCGCCGTCGGCAGGGTAGGGGGCCGCGGTCTGCCCGCAGAAAACGGCGATGGCGGCGGCGGGTGCGAAGGCGGTGGTTTCGAGGGCCTCGGCGAAGGAGGCGGAGGCCCCCTCCATCAGCGGGCTGTGGAAGGCCCCGCCCACCGGAAGCCGGGTCGCCCTCAGGCCGCGGCGCGCGGCCGTCTCGGTGAAGCGCTCGATCGCCTCCGCGAGACCGGAAACCACCGTCTGGCGCGGGGCGTTGCGGTTGGCGACAACCACCGGCGCCCCGGCCTCCCGCAGGGCCTCTTCCACCTCCTCGGCCGGTGCGAAGAGGGCCGCCATGGCCCCCCTCGGGGCTGCGGCCATGGCGCGGCCGCGGGCGGCGGCGAGGGCGAAAAAGGCCTCTTCCGGGATCCGGCCCGCGGCGCACAGGGCGGTGAGCTCCCCGAAGCTGTGTCCGGCCGCCGCCGCCGGCTGCAGGCCGAAGCCGGAGACGACCTTCCAGAAGGCGAGGCTCACCGCCGCGATGGCGGGCTGGGCGCGTTCGGTCGCCTGCAGCCGCTCCTCGTCCGGCCGGCCCGGCGGGTGAGGCGGGTAGAGGAGCTCGCCGAGCGGGGGCTTGAGGCGCATCGTGCGCTGGGCGGTCTCGATCGTGTCGAGCGCCTCGGGAAATCGGATCACCAGCTCGCGCCCCATGTCGGGGTACTGGCTCCCCTGCCCCGGGAACAGGACGGCGAGCGAGCCCGCCGGCGGGTGCTCGCCGAGGTGGATCCCTTGCGCGGCGAAGGCCTCCGGGCCCGCCCCGCCTTCGAGCCCTTCCCGGGCCTCCCGCAGCAGGGCGAGCGCCTCCTGCGGGCCGGCGGCCGGGAAGAGCAGGCGAACGCCTTCCGCAGGGTCGAAGCGGGCGCGTTGGCCGACGGCGGCGCGCGTCCAGGCCTCTTCGGAGGCAAGCGGCTCCCTTGCCGCGAAGGCGGCGAGCTCCTGCCGCAGGGCCTCGCGCGAGGAGGCCGAGAAGGCGAGAATCTGGAGGGACCCGTCCCAGGCGGTTTCCCGGCGGCCGCCGGGGTATTCCTCCAGCACCGCGTGGAAGTTGCTTCCGCCGAAGCCGAAGGCGCTCACCCCGGCCCGCCGCGGCCCGCCGCCGTCGCCCAGCCAGGGCCGGGCCCGCGTGTTCAGGTGGAAGGGGGACTCCTCGACCCTAAGGGCGGGGTCCGGCTCTTCGGCCTTGAGGGTGGGCGGGAGCACGCGATGGTGCAGGGCGAGGGCGGCCTTGATCAGGCCGGCCGCGCCCGCGGCGGCCTTGGTGTGGCCGATCATCGACTTGACCGAGCCCAGGGCGCAGCGGCCCCGGGGGGCGCCTGCGCCTCCGAGCACCTCGCAGAGCGCCTCGAATTCCACCCGGTCCCCCACGCGCGTTCCCGTCCCGTGGGCCTCGATCATCCCGACGGTGGCGGGATCGATCCCGGCCTCGGCGTAAGCGGCGCGCAGCGCCTCGATCTGGCCCTCCCGGCGCGGCGCGTAGATGCTCTGCGAGCGGCCGTCGCTCGAGGAGCCCAGCCCGCGCAGCACGGCGTAGACGCGGTTGCCGTCGCGCCGGGCGTCCTCGAGGCGCTTGAGCACCACGATGCCCACCCCCTCGCCGAGCACCGTGCCGTCGGCATGGCGCGAGAAGGGCCGGGCGTCGCCGCTCGCGGAGAGGACCTGGGTCTTGGCGAAGCACATGTGCATGAAAATGTCGTTCAGGGTGTCGACGCCGCCGGTGATCGCCAGATCGCAGCGTCCGGACTCGAGCTCGAGGAGCGCCAGGTGCACGGCGGCGAGCGAGCTCGCGCAGGCCGCATCGACGACGCAGTTGGTGCCCCCGAGGTTGAGGCGGTTGCTGATGCGGCCGGCGACCACGTTGCCGAGCAGCCCCGGGAAGGAGTTCTCCTGCCACTCGGCGTAGGAGCCGGAGATGCGCCGCAGGACCTCCGCAGCGGTCTCCTCGGGGACGCCCGCCGCGGCGAGGGCGCGGCGCCAGCGCGGAAACCCCAGCCGGGAGCTCAGCGGGATCACGAGCTCCTGGGTGCCGGTTACCCCAAGAATGACGCTCGTGCGGGCCGGGTCGTAGGCGAGCCCCATGTCGGCGAGCGCCCGGCGGGCGGCGAGCAGCGCGAGCAGCTGCGAGGTGTCGGTCGCCTCGAGCGCCGCCGGGGGGATGCCGAAGGCGGTGGGGTCGAAATCGACCGGGGAAAGAAAGCCCCCCCGGGCGCAATAGACCCGGTCCCGGGCGCGGGGGTCGGGGTCGAAGTAGTCCTCGCGCGACCAGTGGGTGGAGGGGACTTCACCGATGGCGTCGCGGCCGTTCACGAGGAGCCGCCAGTATCCTCTCAGGTCGGGCGACCCGGGGAAAAAACACCCCATGCCCACGATGGCGGCGGGTCGGCGGTTCACCTTGCGGGTCACGTCGTGTTCGTTCTCCCCCGGGCGTTCGGACGGGTCAAGCCGCAGGCCGTGGATCGCGGATGATGCTGGAAATTAAACTCATTAGCCGATCTTCCCCCGCTTGGCAACCGTCAGGGGGTGGGGGCCGGGGAAAACCCCCGGCCGCCCAGCAGGGCCTCGATCCGCGCGAGAGGCTGAGGCCTCAGTTCCGCCGCCTCCGGCGGGACGGCGACGCCCTGGCTGCGCAGCAGGGAGGCGCGCACGGCCACGGCGGCGCCGAAGAGCAGGTTGGCGGCCACGGTGACGGTGCGCCGCTCGGCGGGGTCCTCGAGGAAGCTCCCCTTCGCCCACTGGTTGAACGCCCCCATCGCCGGGCCGCACCAGATTTGGTAGTCCATGCGCCGCGAGGGATCGCCCTCGATCGCCCAGCGCGAGGAGCGGCCCAGGTAGGAGCGGAAGACGAGCGCCATCTTGTGCCGCGGGTTGCGCTCGGCGAGCTCGATCTGTCGTGGATCCCGGGCCTGGAAGAAGGCGCGCGTCGCCTGCCATTCCTCCTCGAAGGCGCGGCGGAAGAAATCGGTTTCCAGGGCCGCCCGCTGCCGCTCGGGGATGTCCTCCCAGCGCTCGTGGTGCAGGAAGAGCTCGTAGAGCCGGGCGGCCCGCTGGGCGAACATCGTGCCGCGCTTGAGCACCTGGACCTTGACGCCGAGCTCGAACATGTCGGCCGAAGGCGCCATGGCGACATCGGCCTGACCGGCTTCGGCGAGCAGGCGGCAGACGGCCTCCGAGGTGCCGGCCTCGACGCAGCCCTGATGCACCGAGCCCACCAGCACGAAGGCCGCCCCCATGGCGAAGGCCGCCGCTGCCGAGAGGGGGGTGGCGATCCCGCCGGCCAGCCCGACCCGCACCCGGTGGGCATAGCCGTGCTCGCGGCAGCAGTCGTCGCGCAGGGCGAGGATCGTGGGAAAGAGCGCGATCGCCGGGCGGTTGTCGGTGTGGCCGCCGGAGTCGGCCTCGGCGGTCAGGTCCTCGGCGAGCGGGACGTGTGCGGCGAGTTCCGCCTCCTGCGGGAGGAGCGCGCCGCGGCGCACCCAGTACTCCAGGTGGCGCGGGGGCGGCGGGGCGAGAAAGCGGCGGGCCACCTCCACGCGGGAGATCTTGGCGACCAGCCGGTTGGGGCAGACGACGCGGCCGTCGGGGCCGCGGCGGATGCCGCGGGCGCGGAACAGGGTGAGCGCCGGGGTGGGCTCGACGAAGGCCGAGGCGCTGGCGACGGTGACGCCGCGGGCGAGAAAGATCTCCGCGAGCCGGGTCTCGAGCTCCGGGTCACCGGGGCTGTGGATCAGGTTCACGCCGAAGGGCACCGGCGGGCTCGTGCGCTGCAGGGCATCGATCGCCTCCTCGACCTCGGCAGGCAAAAGCCCCCCGGCGCCGAAGAAGCCGATCATCCCGGCCTGCCCGGCCTCCCGGACCATGCGCACCGAGGTGATGCCGTTCGCCATCTCGCCCACGACATAGGCGTAGCGCAGGCCGTAGGCGGAGCGGAACTCCGGGTCGCCGAGCGCCTCGGGGTGGAGCGGGGGCGCCCAGGCGACCAGGGGCAAACCCGCCTCCACGGTGGCCTGCAGCGGGGGAGGGACGAGGGCCGTCCCCGAGCGGGCGAGGAGGAGCCGATCGCCTGAGCGCACGACGAAGAGGGGCTGCGTCGCCTGCAGGAGTCCTTCGCGGAGCCCCTGGGCATCGAGGGGCACGGGCTCGGCCCCGGAGGGTCGAAAGGTTCCGATCACGGCGCATCCGTCGCAAGGGGTTCCGGGAATGGACTTCGCGCCGGCCCCCCGTTGCCGCCGGAAGCGAAGGGGGGGCGGCGGGCCGGTCCGTCCCTCTTAGGGAAAGGCCGCGAGGCTGTCAAGCCGCGCGTGCCGCTCACCCCCGCGGGTGGTGGCGGCGGTGGAGCTCTTTCAGCCGCTCGCGGCTGACGTGGGTATAGATCTGGGTGGTGGCGATGTCGGCATGCCCGAGCAGGATCTGCACCGTGCGCAGGTCGGCGCCGCCCTCGAGCAGATGCGTGGCGAAGGAGTGCCTGAGGCTGTGGGGGGTCGTCCGGCGCTCGATGCCGGCCGCGCGGGCGTAAGCCTGGAGCCGCTTCCAGAACCCCTGCCGGCTGAGGGGCTTGCCGGCGCGGCCGACGAAGAGAAAGGGGCTGGGCCTCCCCTTCAGCAGCCGCGCGCGGGCCTGTTCCAGGTACAGGCGGATTTTCTCCCGCGCGGGGCTCCCGATGGGGACCAGCCGTTCCTTGGCGCCCTTGCCGAGGACGCGCACGAAGCCGGATGCGAGATCGACGTCCTGCAGCCGCAGGGCCGTGAGCTCCGAGACGCGCAGGCCCGCGGCGTAGAGGAGCTCAAGCATGGCCGCGTCCCGCAGGCCGGCGGGGCGGTCCCCGGCCGGGGCGTTGAGCAGGCGCTCGACCTCGGCGAGGCTCAGGGTGTCGGGGAGGCGCAAGGGGATGCGCGGCGGGTCGACCCGCGCCGCGGGATCCGCGGCGAGCACCCCCTCGCGGAGGAGGAAGCGGTAGAGCGAGCGCAGCGAGACGAGGTGGCGGGCGCGGGAGCGGGAGCCGAGCCCCTCGGCGCGCAGGCGGATCAGGTACTCGAGCAGAACCGCCGTGTCCTCCTCGGAGAAGGTGTCCCTGCCGCGGGCGGCGAGAAAATCGACGTAGCGGCGCAGATCGGAGGCATAGGCCGCGAGCGTGGCCTGCGCGAGGCCCTTCTCGACGAGCAGGTGTTCCAGGAAGCGATCGACGAGGGAGGAACAGGGCGCCAAGGGTTCCATAGGGATCGGCTCTCTGGGTAGCACGAACGCCGCGTTGTTTCCAGGGGGATCCTCCCCGCGGAAGAGGGGGGCGGACGGGTTTGACAAACCTCCCCGGCGGCTCTAAAACGCCTCTCGCCGCTTTTCCGCGGCGCTTCCTCCCTCTCGTCCTCTTTTCCGGCACGGTCGAAGCGCGCCTCCCCCCGGCCGCGGCGGGCGGAATCGTGAGTCGGGCCCCACGCAAAGGCTTTCCATCGTCCGGGCTCCCCGGCGTGCACCCAGAAAGGAGAACGCAGCATGAACCTTCATCGCCCCAATGCCAACGAGGCCTTGCAGACCGCCAACCGCTCGCGCAACGTCGTTCCCCAGTCCGGCATCTGCAGCCGCTGCATCGACGGCTGCCGCGGCAATTGCGATCTTTTCCGCGCCACGTTCCGCGGCCGGGAGGTGCTCTACCCGGAGCCCTTCGGCAGCGTGACCGCGGGGGCCGACAAGGATTACCCCGTGGATTACTCCCACCTCAACATCCTGGGCTACGCCTTCGGCGCCAAGGGGGCGCCGGCGGACCCCGACGTCGCCACCTTCCCCAACGTGAACACCGAGACCGAGTTCGGGGGGCGGCACAAGGTGCGCATGAAGATCCCCGTCTTCACCGGCGCGCTGGGCAGCACGGACATCGCGCGCAAGAACTGGGAGCACTTCGCGGTCGGCGCCGCGATCAGCGGGATCAGCATCGTCTGCGGCGAAAACGTCTGCGGCATCGACCCGGAGCTCGAGCTGAACGGCCGGGGGCGGATCGTCAAGTCCCCCGAGATGGACCGCCGCGTGCGCGAATACCGGCGTTACCACGAGGGCTGGGGCGACATCCTCGTGCAGATGAACGTCGAGGACACCCGGCTGGGGGTGGCCGAGTACGCGATCGAGAAGCTCGGCGTCGAGACGATCGAGCTCAAGTGGGGCCAGGGCGCCAAGTGCATCGGCGGCGAGATCAAGGTGAACTCGCTTGCCCGCGCGCTCGAGCTCAAGAAGCGCGGCTACATCGTGACCCCCGACCCGGAGCTCCCCGCCAACCAGGCGGCCTTCAAGGCAGGCCCCCTCAAGCAGTTCGAGCGCCATTCCCGCCTCGGCTTCATCGACCAGGAGGGCTTCGCGCGGGAAGTCGAGCGGCTGCGCGGCCTGGGGGCCAAGCGCGTGACCCTGAAGACGGGCGCCTACCCCATGCGCGAGCTCGCCATGGCCATCCGCTGGTCGAGCGACGCCGGCATCGATCTGCTGACCATCGACGGGGCTCCCGGCGGCACGGGCATGAGCCCCTGGCGCATGATGGCCGAGTGGGGGATCCCCTCGATCTACCTCCATTCCATGGCCTGGGAGCTCTGCGAGCGGCTCTCCCGCGCGGGGCGCCGCGTCCCCGACATCGCCTTCGCCGGCGGGTTCTCCTCCGAGGACCACGTGTTCAAGGCCCTCGCCCTCGGCTCCCCCTACTGCAAGGCGGTCTGCATGGGCCGGGCGCTCATGATCCCCGGGATGGTCGGCAAGAACGCCGAGAAATGGCTGCGCGGCGAGGACGAGGGGCTGCCCAAGACGGTCTCCCGCTACGGCATGACCAAGGAGGAGATCTTCATGAACTACGAGCTCCTGCGGGAAAAGTACGGCCAGGAGGTCGAGCGCTTCCCGCTGGGGGCGATCGGCATCTACAACGCGATCGACAAGATCCGCGTGGGGCTCCAGCAGCTCATGGCCGGCACGCGCAGCTGGGCCGTCGGCTTCATCGAACGCCGCGATCTCGTGTCGCTGACGGAGGAGTGCGCCCGGGTCACGGGCATCCCCTACGTCATGGACGCGTTCCGTGAAGAAGCCCTGGCCATCATCGACGCCTGAGCCCCGCGCGGCGGGTTCCCGAAAAGGAGATCTCCCATGACGGACATCCTGCGCAAACTGGCCGCACGCGACCCCGGAGAGAAGGAGTTCCACCAGGCGGTGCGCGAGGTGCTCGACGCCGTCGCCCCCGTGCTCGAACGCCACCCGGAATACCGACGCAACGCCCTCCTCGAGCGCCTCTTCGAGCCCGAACGCACGATCCTCTTCCGCGTCCCCTGGATGGACGACCGCCAGCAGTTCCACGTCCACCGCGGCGTGCGCGTGGAGATGAGCAGCGCGATCGGGCCCTACAAGGGGGGGCTGCGCTTTCACCCCTCGGTGACGCTCGGCATCCTGAAGTCTCTCGCGCTCGAGAACGTGTTCAAGAACGCCCTCACCCCCCTGAGCATGGGGGGCGCCCACGGCGGCTCGGACTTCGACCCCAAGGGCCGCTCGGACACCGAGATCATGCGTTTCTGCCAGAGCTTCGTCGCCGAGCTCTTCCGGCACATCGGCCCGCACACCGACATCCCCGAAGGCGACATCGGCGTGGGCGCGCGCGAAATCGGCTTTCTCTTCGGCATGTACCGGAAGCTGAGAAACGAGTTCACCGGCTCCTTCACCGGGAAAAGCCTCGACTGGGGCGGCAGCGTGCTCAGGCGGGAAGCCGCGGGCTACGGGGTCGTCTACTTCGCGGCCGAGATGCTCGCCGCCCGCGGGGAGAGCCTCGAGGGCAAGGTGTGCCTCGTCTCGGGGGCCGGCAACGTGGCCCAGCACACCGCGGAGAAGCTGGTGGCGATGGGGGCGAAGGTGGTGAGCCTCTCGGACTCGAGCGGCGCGATCTACGACGAGGAGGGCTTCGACCCCGCCAAGATCGATTTCATCAAGCGCCTGAAGAACATCCGCCGCGCCCGGATCGGCGAATACGTCGACAAGTATTCCCAGGCGGTCTATCTCGAGCGGGACCTCCGCCTGGACCACAACCCCCTCTGGAAGATCCCCTGCGATTGCGCCTTCCCGTGCGCCACGGAAAACGAGATCCAGCGCAAGGACGCCGAACACCTCGTCGCCAACGGGGTCCGCCTCGTGGTCGAGGGGGCCTCGATGGCCTCCGCCCCGGAGGCGGTGCGGCTCTTCGAGGAGCGCGGCACGGCCTACGCGCCGGGCAAGGCGGCCAACGCCGGCGGGGTGGTCGTCTCGGGCCTGGAGATGGCCCAGAACAGCATGCGGCTCACCTGGACCGCCGAAGAGGTCGACCGTCGGCTCCGGGCGGGGATGAAGGGCATCCACCGGAGCTGCCTCGAGGCGGCCGAGCGCTACGGCCGTCCCGGGAACATCCTCGTCGGGGCGAACATCGCCGGTTTCCTCAAGGTGGTCCGGGCGCTCCTCGACCAGGGGCTCGTCTGAGGGGGGCGGGGTGCGCTTCCGGGCGGCGGTTTTCGATCTCGACGGCACCCTGCTCGACACCCTCGAGGACCTGGCCGGGGCGATGAACGCCGTTCTCGCCCGCCACGGCCTCCCGCCGCACCCGGTGGGCGCCTACCGCGGCTTCGTGGGGGAGGGGATCGAGGCCCTCGTCCGGCGGGCGCTTCCCCGACCGCTTCCGCCGGAGGAGACGGTGGCCCAGCGGGTGCGCGAGATGCGCGCCGAGTACGACCGGCGCTGCCTCGCGTGCACCCGCCCCTTCCCGGGCGTGCCGGAGCTTCTCGCCGCCTGCCGCGAGGCGGGGGCGGCGCTCGCCGTCCTCACGAACAAGCCCGAGGAGCCCGCGCGCCGCCTCCTCCAGGCCCTGCTGCCGGGCGAGGGCTTCCGCGCCGTTTGCGGCGCGCGCGCCGGCCTGCCCCGCAAACCCGACCCGGCGGGCGCCCGCGAGCTGCTCGACGCCCTGGGGGTCTCCCCGCAGGAGGCGTTCCTCCTGGGAGACAGCGGCGTCGACATGCAGACGGCCGTCGCGGCGGGCCTCTTTCCCGTGGGCGCCCTCTGGGGGTTTCGGCCGGCCGGGGAGCTTTTGACCGCGGGGGCGCGCCTGCTCGCCGCATCCCCCCTCGACCTCGTCCCCTGGATCCGCTGACGGCGCCCGCCCTCAGAGGTTTTCCGACAATCCCAGGACGTTGCGGTTGATCGAAAGTGAGCTCCCGGGCAGAACCCAGTCGTGCGTGGTCTCGCGGAAGGGCAGGTAGGCGAGGCGGAAGCGCTCGGGGTGCACGTCGATGGCCGCAAGCCGTGCGGCCATCTCCCGCCGGGGTCGCAGGAAGCCGGCGAGAATCAGCTTGAGGCTTTCGCAGGCCTCCTCGACCGGCAGGGTCACCGGGTGATGGCGCGGCCCCGGAAGCGCGGGGGAAAGCCCGCCCGCGGGCGGCTGGAGCGTGAGTGCGCCGGCAAGCTGCAGGAAATTCGCCGCCCGCACCTTGAACGCGGGCACAAGAAAGCGGAACGCCTCCTCCTCCCATTGCGGCGGGGGGACCACGGGGAGGTTGGCGGCGCGGGCGAGATCGCCCCGGGTTTTCAGCTCGATGCCGCTCACGGCGCAGCCGATTTCCCAGAACGGGAGAAACAACGCCCGGGCGTCGCCTCCCGCGGCGCAGCAGGACTCCACCCGGGTGAGCCGGCCGCCCGAGGGGATCCAGGAGCTTTCGCAGTTGCGGCAATGCAGGGCGAGCGCCTGCGGGGCCCCCTCGAGGTCCCAGCCGCAGTCCGGGCACAGGGCGGCGAGGAAGGAAATCCCCGCCTGCGGCTCAAGACCGGCCGCCGGCAGCTCGAGGAGCGCGGGGGGGGCCTTGCCGGGAAGCGGCCGGTCGAGGACCGCGTCCACGAGCCCATCGCCCGCGAGCGCGTAGGGGGCGTAGAGCAGCCCCGCGGCTTCGCCGAGGTGGGCGCTGTAGAGCGGCGGGCGGCCGATGGCCCGGAGGGAGCGCTCCTGGAAGGCCCGCACCGCCCCGCCGAAGGAGACGGCGGGCGGAAGGTAGCGCCCCTCCGCCTGCGGGGTGAGGAAGCGGAGCTTCAGGCCCTGGGGCCTAAGCCCCAGCGTGCGGGGCAGGGTGGGCAGATCCACCGCGATCTCGTTGACGTCGACGAAGCGGTGGTCGACCCCGTTGGGCCGGCAGAAGAAGAAGAGCCCCTTGAAGCGCCAGTACGGCACGTAGATCAGCCCGCCGCGACGCGGCGGCTTCGCCGGGAGAATGTAGCGAAAGCCCTCCGGGCCGGCGAGGAAGGAGCGCACCCGGCAGAAGGGGCACTGAAAGAGGCGGTCGGTCTCCTCCAACTCGGCGGGGGCGCCGCACTGGGGGCAGGCGATTTCGACGCGCAGGGCGGGCATTCAAAGCTTTTCCCCGCATTCGTTGCAATGGACGGCATCGGCCAGGTTTTCGGCACCGCAATGCGGGCAGAACTTCTTTTGCGGGCCGTTGCCGACCTCCAGGCCGCAGCGCGGGCAGAAGCGTGCCGCGGGGGTGAGGTTCTTGCCGCAGCCGGCGCAACGGTCGAAAACCACCAGCTGATGCCCGCACTGGGGGCAGAATTTCGCATCCGCGGCCGTGGGGCTCTTGCATTCCGGGCAGGTCGCCGCCGCGGCCGGAGGTGCCCCCCCGGTTCCCGGCACGGCCGGAGGTGCGGCCGCCTGCCCCGGGGCGGCCGGACGGCCGGCGGCCAAGAACTGCGAGAACATCGCCGGCAGCATGAGGCCGAGGGCGGTTCCCATGCCCGATCCCGCCCCTTCCCCGGCCAAGGCCGCCTTTTCCATGGCCATCGCCGCCTTGAGCTGCATGAGGCGCTCGAGGTCCTGGAAGGCCCCGATGCGGCTGCGGTCGTCGATCGCCTGCTGGACCTCGGGCGGAGGGGTGATCGCGTTCACGTAGAGGGCGGCCAGGCGGATGCCGAAGCGGCCGAAGTCCTCCTCCAGCCGCCTCGCCAGCCCTTCGGAGAGTTCATCGTAGCGGGCGGGCAGGTTGAGCAGCGTGTCGAGCTTTTCCCCCAGGTAGTCGTTCAGCCGGGAGACGATCACGCGGTTCAGGTACTCCTCCACCTCCTCGGTCGTGAAGACCCCCTGGGTCCCCACCAGGCGGTTGATGAAGAGGACCGGCTGGGCGACCTGGAGGTTGAAGACGCCGAAGGCGCGCAGCCGCACCAGGCCGAGCTCCGCATCGCGGAAGGCGACCGGGTCGCGCGTCCCCCACTTGAGGTTGGTGAAGACTTTCAGGTTGACGAAGTAGATCTCGGCCCGCAAGGGGCTGTCGAGCGCCCAGGGAACGCTCAGGAGCTTGGTGAGCAGGGGGATGTTCCCGGTCCTGAGGGTGTGGCGGCCGGGGCCGAAGGCGCCCACGGCCTTGCCCTTGTAGAAGAAGACCGCGGCCTGGCTTTCGCGCACCGTGAGCTGCGCCCCCCACTTGATTTCCGCCGAGCCCTCGGCGGGCATGCGCTGCACGATCTGCCTTCCGCTCTCGTCGAACCACTCGATGTTTTCAAGGAAGATGAGGCGGGTTTCGGCCACGGCAGACACCTCCGCGTTGATCCCGGGGGCGAGGCCCTCAGGGGGTTCGTTTGGCAAGGCTATCGGCCGGTTGGCCTGCGGACTTGAATGGGCGGGCTACCGCCGGGCGAGCCACCAGAGCAGCGGCAGGGCCAGCGCGGCGAGGATGAGCAGCCCGGGCGCGGAGAGGTAGGCGGCGTACCAGGGTCGCCCGCGGCGTCGTGCGGCACGCACCTCGGCGAGAAACCAGTTGCCGAGGATCGCCGCGGCGAGGAGCACGCTCAGGAGGCGCAGGGCCTCGACGATCGCGTTCATGGGTGGGGCGGTTTCAGATTTCGGTTGAACTTTCCGGCGCCTTTTGTATAGTGGTGCGCCGTGACGGGGCCGGCCGCCTTCGTTTCCACAGGCTGGCGCGCCTGGAGGGATTCGAACCCCCGGCCTACGGATTAGAAGTCCGTTGCTCTATCCGGCTGAGCTACAGGCGCCCGGTTCGTTCGTGTAGCACAGCCGGGGGGCGCGCGTCCAGCCGGGAAGGCGGCATGCACCCGACCTCCCCCAGCACGAGATGAAGAAGAAACCCACCCAGCCCAAGGCCCCGCCGCGGAGCCCGCGCCCCGCGGCGCGCGGGAAATCCCCTGCCGCCCGGCCGCAGCCGGCCGCCCGGAAGCCGGCGAAGGCCGCGGCCCGAAAACCCCCCGCGCGCAAGCCGGCCGCCCGCAAGGGGGCGCCGGAGGCGGAAAAGGGCAGGCGCCCGGCGGCCGCCGCCCGGCCGAAAGCGAAAGCCGCGGCTGCGGGCCGGGACGCGAAGACCGGCTCCCGGCGCAAGGCCGAGACCCGGGCGGAGGCGCCCGCGCCGGAGGAGAAGCCGCCCGTCCCCCCCGTGGGCGCGGAAGGCGCGGAAGCGGCCGCAACCGGGGAGGAAGCGGAGGGGATCCCGCCGCAGGCCGCGCCGGAGGGGGAGTTCGACGTGCAGCCGGCCCCGGCGCCCGCCAAGGCGCAGCCCGCCTCCGCGTCGGAAGACGCGGAGAAGGCGCTCGTCAAGTTCGATCCCCTGCAGCGCTACCTCTCCGAGATCAGCAAGTACCGGCTGCTGACGCGCGAGGAGGAGCGCGAGCTCGGCATCCGCGTCAAGGAACACGGCGACAAGGAGGCGGCCTACGCGCTCGTCACCGCGAATTTGCGCCTGGTCGTCAAGATCGCGCTCGAATTCCAGCGGGTGTGGATGCAGAACCTGCTCGACCTGATCCAGGAGGGCAACATCGGCCTCATGCAGGCCGTGAAAAAGTTCGACCCTTACAAGAACGTCAAGTTCTCCTACTACGCCTCCTTCTGGATCAAGGCCTACATCCTGAAGTTCATCATGGACAACTGGCGGCTGGTCAAGATCGGGACGACCCAGGGCCAGCGCAAGCTCTTCTTCAAGCTGAAGAAGGAGAAACACCGCCTGATCGAGCAGGGCTTCGATCCCAAGCCCAAGCTCCTCTCCGAGCGCCTCGGGGTCTCGGAGCGGGAGGTGGTGGACATGGACCAGCGGCTCGACGGCTGGGACGTCTCCCTCGATGCGCCCGTCAAGAACGATTCGGACACCGAGCGCATCGAGTTCGTGAGCACGGAGACGGAATCGGTCGAGGAGCAGGTCTCGAAGAAGGAGATCGAGCACCTGCTGCACAACAAGATCAACGAGTTCCGCAAGCGGATGACCCCGCGGGAGATCGAGATCTTCGAGCTGCGCATCTTCTCCGACAACCCCGTGACCCTCCAGGAGATCGGCGACCGCTACGGCATCTCGCGCGAGCGGGTGCGGCAGATCGAGAAAAACATCATCCGCAAGATGCGCGAGTTTTTCAAAAACGAGCTCCCCGATTTCGCATCCTACTCGGAAGACTCCGGATCGGAATGACGCCCGCCTCCCGGCCGGCCTCTTCCGCCCGCGTGCCGGAAATGGCCTCCATGAACCGTGCGCCCCGCATCGTCTGGGTCCCCATCGCCCTTTCGCTCCTCTTCGGGGGCTGTGCCGCCCCCCCGTCGGCCCCGACCCCGCCGGCGGTGCCGGCCGCGGAGGTGATCCGCGAGGTCGTCGTGCGGCCGGAAAGCGCCTCCTACTATTTCCTTGCCGCCCAGGGGGAGCGCCGTGCGGGGCGGCTCGATCGCGCCGTCCTCTTCTTGCGCGAGGCGATCGCCGCCGACCCCGACTCCGCCCTCCTGCGGCGCGAGCTGGCGGCGCTCCACCTGCAGAACAAAGAGGAAGACCAGGCGCTCGCCGTGCTCGAGGAGCTCCGTGCGCGGCACCCCTCGGACACGGCGGGGCTGATCCTCCAGGCGGGGATCCTGCAGTCGCAGAAAAGGACGGACGAGGCGCTCAAGCTCTACGAGGCCGTTTTGCGGCTCGATCCGCAACAGGAACAGGTCCACGCCGTCACGGCGAACCTCTACCTCGAGCGCGGCGACACCGAGAACGCCGGCCGCGTCCTCGAGCGCATGGTGGGTCTCTTTCCCCGCTCCTACACCGGCCACTTTCTGCTCGGCCGGCTGCACCTGGCCCGCGGCAAGCCCGCGGAAGCCGAGGCCGCCTTCCGCCGCAGCGCGCAGGCCGACCCGGAGAGCACCGAGCCGCTCTTCGAGCTGCTCAAGATCGCCCGCGACGCGGGGCGGCGCGAGGAGGCGGCGAGGGTCGTCCGCGAGATCCTCGCGCGCGACCCGGATAACGGCCGCGCGCTCTTCGAAGCCGCACTCCTTCACCGCGCGGCGGGCGAGACGGACAAGGCGGGGGCGATCCTGCGGCGATTAGGGGAGCGCAGCCGCGGCGAATTCGAGATCATCCTCCACCTCATCCAGGGGTGGGTCGACCCCCGGCGGTTCGAGGAGAGCCTCTCTCTGCTCGACGGCATGCTCGCGGGGGCGCCGGATCAGCCCGATCTGCATCACCTGAGGGGGTTCAGCCTCTACGGGCTGAAGCGCTACCCGGAGGCGCTCGAGGCCTTCCGCAGGGTGAGCCCCGCCTCGCGCTTCCACCAGGACGCGGCCGTGCACATCGCCTTCATCCTCCAGGAGCAGGGGAAGGGGGAGGAGGCGCGCGAGCACCTCGCCAATCTCGTCCGCAGCCAGCCGCAGAACGCCGACCTGAAATACTACCTCGCCACCCTCTATGAGGAGGCCCGGCGCTTCGAGGAGGCGCGCGCGCTCCTCGAGCAGGCGATCGCCCAGGATGAAAAGAACGCGCGCTACCGGTTCCGGCTGGCGGTCGTCCACGACAAGATGAAAAACAAGGAGGCCGCCATCCAGGCCCTGAAGCAGGCCATCGAGCTCGACCCCCGGGATGCGACGGCCCTCAACTACCTCGGCTACACCTACGCCGACCTGGGGATCCACCTGGACGAGGCCGAGCGGCTGATCCTCGAGGCCCTGAAACACAAGCCCGACGACGGCTACATCACGGACAGCCTGGGCTGGGTCTACTACAAGAGGGGCGACTACCGGAAGGCGCTCGAGGTGCTGAAAAAGGCCGCCGAGCTCGTGAAGGACGACCCCGTCATCCTCGAGCACGTGGGGGATGCCTACCTGAAGCTCGAGGACCGGGCGAACGCCCTGCGCCATTACCAGCGATCGCTCGAGATCCGGCTCAAGACGAAGGACGGGGAGACCGACCCCGACAAGGTGCAGGAACGGGAGGAGCTGCAGCGGAAGATCCGGCGGCTCAAGGAGGGGGCGCGATGAGCGGCCAAGCGGGTAGGCGGAGACGGTTTTTTCACCGGGGGTTTCCCCCGGCCGTGCTTGCGGTCCTGCTCCTGTGGCTCGCGGGCTGCGCGGGGCTTCGGGAGCGGCCGGAGCCCTTCCCCGGGCCGCCGACGACCGACCCCGCCATGCTGGCCGAGGCCGAGGCGGTCCTCGAGCGCATCCGGCGCACCAACGAGACGCTTCTCACCTGCAAGGGGATCGGCCGGCTGACCGTGCGCCGCGAGGGCCGGGTGCAGATGGACGACCGCATCGCCTGGATCGGGTCCGAGCCGCGGCGGCTGAGCCTCGTCCTGTTCGCCTCGGGGTTTCCGGCGACGCGCATTGCCGGGGACGGCGAGACCTTTTACTACCAGGAAACGGCCGCCCCCGGCTCCCCCGTGCGCAAGATCCGCTCAAGCGACCCGGACTTTTCGCGCGTGCTCTCGCTTCCGCTTGCGGCAAGCGACATCCTCGCCCTGCTGCGGGGCCGCGTCCCCCTGCGGGCGGAGCGGGTCGAGCGCTTCCAGCCGATCGGCTCCGCCCCGGGACACCTGCTTCTTCTCTCCGCCGCCGACGGGAGCCGGCAGGCGCTCTTTCTCGACGAGGGCCGAAACGAGGTCCGCGAAACCCAGCTCTTCGACCCCTCGGGGAAGCTCGTCCTCTTCGTCCAGTTCCTCGAGATGCAGAAGGTGGACGGCTACCGGGTGCCGCTCCGTGTGCGCGTGGCGGACGAACGGCACAACGCGCTCGTCCTCGTGGTCGAGCGCTACTGGGCCGGCGTCCCCGTGACCCCGTCCATGTTCGTCCTCGAGCCGGCCGGCTGAAGCCGGCCGGCGGCGCCCGCCCGACCATGATCGCCGAAATCATCGCCACCGGGGAGGAGATCCGCACCGGGGCGCTCGCCGACACGAACTCGGCCCACATCGCCGGTTGTCTCGAGGAAAACGGCGTCGAGGTCGTGCGCCTGCACGGGCTGGGCGATGACCTGGGCCGCCTGGTCGCGGTCTTCCGTGAGGTCGCCTCCCGGGCCGACGTGTGCGTCGTGACCGGCGGGCTCGGGCCCACGGTGGACGACCTTTCGGCCGCGGCGGCGGCCCAGGCGGGCGGCGTGCCCTTGGTCCTTGAGCCGCGTGCGCTCGCCGCGCTGGAGGAGTTCTTCCGCAGCCGCGGCCGCCCCCTCAACCCATCGAACCGCAAGCAGGCCTTTTTGCCCGAAGGCGCGGAAATGCTCCCCAACCCGGTCGGCACCGCCCCGGGGTTTGCGCTCACGATCGGCCGCTGCCGCTTTTTTTTCCTGCCCGGCGTCCCGCACGAGATGCGGCGCATGCTGGCCTCCGAGGTGCTGCCGCGGATCGCCGCGCTTGCGGGAGAACGCCGCGAATTCCGCCTCGCCCGCACGCTTTCCTGCTTCGGCATGACCGAGTCGCGCGTGGGCGACCGGCTGGAGGGGCTCCCTGCCGAGGTGCCGGGCGTGCGGCTGGGGTTGCGCGCCCATTTCCCGGTGATCCAGGTCAAGCTGTACGCCGCCGGACACGAGGAGCCGGCGGTGCGGCGGACCCTGGACCGGGCCGCGGCCCGGGCGCGCGAGCTGCTCGGGGCGGTCGTCTTCGGGGAAGGCGACGAGCCCCTGGCGGCCGTCGTCGGGCGGCGGCTTCTCGAGGCCCAGGCGAGCCTCGCCGTGGCCGAGAGTTGCACCGGCGGGCTTCTCGCCCACCTGCTGACCGAGATCCCCGGCAGCTCCTCCTGGTTCCGCGGCGGGGTCGTCGCCTACGCGAACGAGGCGAAAACCGAGCTTATCGGCGTCTCCCCGCAGACGATCGCCCGCCGTGGGGCCGTGCACGAGGAGACCGCATCCGAGATGGCGGCGGGCGCGCGGCGGGTCTTCGGCGCCTCCTGGGGGCTCTCCACGACCGGGATCGCGGGGCCCACCGGGGGGAGCGCGGAAAAACCCGTGGGGACCGTCTGCATCGGGCTCTGCGGGCCCGGCGATAGCCCGCAGGCCTTCCGCTTCCGACTGAATTACGACCTGCGCGGCCGGAACAAGACTGTGTTCGCCTACAAGGCGCTCGACCTCCTGCGAAGAGCCCTCGCCGGGATCCCCCTCGAGGAAGGGTGAGGCTTGCCGTGGGCGGCCCGAAGGGAGGGGGGCGGGTCACCCTCGCCGCCGGCTGGCTGATCGACGGCACCGGGGCACCGCCGCGGCGGGGGGTGGCGATCGAGATCGAAGGCTCAACCCTGCGGGCGATCGGTGGGCTCGATGCCGCGGCCGGGCTCTCCGGGCTGCCGGGCGAGGTCCTCGATTGCCGCGGCTGCACCGTCATCCCGCCCCTCGTCGACAGCCACGTGCACCTCGCCTTCGACGGCCTGCACCCGGGCGGGGCCCCCCGTTCGGCGGCGGCGGCCGAGGAGCGCATGCGGCAAAACGCCGCCCGGCTGCTTCGTCGCGGGGTGCTCGCCGTGCGCGACGCAGGCGATGCGGCGGGTTACGGGCTTCGCTTCGCGCGCCGTGTCCGGGACGGGGGGAGCCGTCTACACGTTCTCTCCACGGGGCCGGCCTTGCACCGGCCGGGGCGCTACGGCGCCCTTCTCGGCCGGGCGCTCCCCGCGGGGTGCCAGCCCGCCGACGCGCTCGAGGGGGAGGGCGGGATGCGGGGGGCGGTCAAGATCGTCAACTCCGGCCTGAACAGCCTTGTCGAGTTCGGCCGCGAGACGGCCCCGCAGTTCGGCGCGGAGGAACTCGCCGCCCTCGTCCGCCGCGCGGCCGCGCAGGGCCTTTCGGTTCTCGTGCACGCCAACGGCCGGGAGCCGGTCGCCCGGGCCGTGCGCGCGGGGGTGCGTTCGATCGAGCACGGCTTTTTCATGGGTCGGGAGAACCTCGCGGCCATGGCCGAGGCGGGGATCGCCTGGGTGCCGACCCTTGCCCCGATCTGCGCTATGGCCGAGCGGCCGGAGGCGGCCCCCCGCGAGCGCGACGTCGCCCGGAGAACCCTCGATCACCAGCGCGAACAGCTTTGCCAGGCGCGCGGGCTGGGGGTGAAGGTGGCGCTGGGGACCGACGCCGGCAGCCCCGGGGTCGCGCACGGCGACGCGGCGGTCGAGGAGCTGCGGCTGCTGATCGCAAGCGGCTACCCCGTGGCCGAGGCCGTGGCCGCGGCCACTTCGGCCGGCGCGCAGCTTTCCGGCTTCGGCGGCGGAAGGCTTCGGCCCGGCGCGGAAGCAAGCCTTCTCGTCCTCGAGGGCGGGCCGGCGGACATCCCCGAGAGCCTGCGACGGATCCGCCGGGTCTTCCTCGCAGGCGAGGAGCTACCCCTGCCGGCCTGAGAGGTGGGCCTTGAGCCAGAGTGCGCTTTCGCGGAGGAAGAGCTCCTGGTGCCGGGGGTCGCTCAGGGCGTGGTCGCCCCGCGGCAGAAGGAGCAGCCGCCGCGGGGGGCGGGCGGCGTCGTGGATTTCCCGGCCGTGGTCCACGGGGACGATCGCGTCGGCGTCGCCGTGGATGACGAGCACGTGGTGGATGCGCCGCAGCTCGGGGGCGAGGTCGAAATCGGCACCCAGGAGCCCGGCCTGGCGCACGAGTTCGGGATCGACCCCCGGGCGCGCGGCGGCGGCGCGCAAGGGGGCGGAGCGGACGGGCGCGGCATACACCACCAGGGCGTCGATCGCCTCCCGGGCGGCGATCCTCAGGCAGACCGCCCCCCCCAGGCTGCTGCCGAAGAGCCCGAGGCCGCTTCCGAAGCCGCCGCGGCGCCGCATCGCGGCCAACGCGGCCAGGAGGTCCCGGCAACGGGCGTCCAGAAGGTCGGCCGAGGCGAGAGACCCCTCGCTTTCCCCGCAGCCGCGGTGGTCGAAGCGGAAGTAGGCGATCCCCATGTCGGTGCAGGCGCGGGCGAGCGCCTGCTGCTTGGGGGAGGAGCGGTCGCTCAACAGGCCGTGGGCGCCGATGACGAGGGGCGGGGCCGGGGCTGCGGGCAGGTGAAGATCGCCTCGGAGCGCGAGACCGTCGATTTCGAACCTCACGGGGATCTGCATGGACGTCTTCCCGGAAAACGAAAAGGTTGCCCGCGGCTTGCGCGGCGGGCGGGGGTTTTCTACGCTATAGACCCGATGTCTCGAAAACGCCATCCCGTCCTCGAGGCCGACATCACGGGGCTCGCCTACGGCGGCCGGGGGATTTTCCGGCTGGACGGCCTTGCCGTCTTCGTCGCCCAGGCCGTTCCCGGGGACCGGGTGCGGCTGGCGATCACCCGGCGAAGGAAGAGTTACGCCGAGGCGCGCCTGCTCGAGGTTCTCTCGCCCTCACCCGACCGCATTTCCCCCCCCTGCCGCTACAGCGGCCTCTGCGGGGGGTGCACCTGGCAGTTTCTCGCCTACGAAAAACAGCTCGCCTACAAGCGGCAGCACGTCGCGGAGTCGCTTGCCCGCCTGGGGGGCCTGGAGGGGGTGCCGGTCCACCCGGCGATCTCCTCCCCGGCGGTGTTCGCCTACCGCAACAAGATGGAGTTCACCTGCGCCGACCGGCGCTGGTTGCTGCCGGAGGAGCTCGCGGACCCGCGGATCGAGCGTTCCTTCGCCCTCGGGCTGCACGTCCCGGGCACCTTCGACAGGGTGCTCGACACCGAGGCGTGCCTGCTCCAGCCGGAGCCCGGGAACCGGATCCTGGCCGCGGTCCGCGAGCTCCTCCGCGCCTCGGGCAGGCCCCCGTATGGGCTGCGCAGCCACGAGGGCTTCTGGCGCTTCGCCGTGCTGCGCAACGCCGTCTCCTCCGGCTCCTGGATGGTGAATCTCGTGACCGCCGCCGAGGACCCGCCGCTTCTCGCCGCGGTCGCCGAGCGGCTTGCGGGGGCCTTTCCCGAGATCGTCTCCATCGTGAATAACGTGACCGCGCGCCGCGCGGGGATCGCCGTGGGCGAAATCGAGCATCCCCTGCGGGGCGAGGCCGTTCTCCGCGAGCGCCTCGGGGGATTCGTCTTCGAGATCTCGGCCAACTCCTTCTTCCAGACCAACACCCGCGGCGCCGAGCGGCTCTACGAGACCGTGCGCGATTTCGCGGGGCTCGAGGGCGGGGAGACCGTCCTCGATCTCTACAGCGGGACAGGCACGATCCCCGTCTTTCTTTCCGGCCGCTGCCGCCGGATCGTGGGGATCGAGATCGCCCCCAGCGCCGTCGCGGACGCCGTGCGCAACTGCCGCTTGAACGGGGTCGACAACTGCCGCTTTCTCGAGGGGGACATCCTCGCGGGGATGGCCGCGCTCGAGGAGCGGCCCGCGGTGGTCATCGCCGACCCCCCGCGCGTGGGCATGGCCAAGGAGGTGGTGCGGGAGCTTCTGCGCCTTGCCCCGCGGCGGATCGTTTACGTCTCCTGCAACCCGGCGACGCTCGCCCGCGATCTCGCCCTGCTCCGCGAAGGCTACGAGATCCGGGAAGTCCAGCCCGTCGATCTCTTTCCCCACACCTTCCACATCGAGGCCGTGGCCCGACTCGAGAAGCGGAGTTGAACGGAGGGGAGCCATGAAGGTCGTCTTTCACCCGGCGTTTCACACGGTGTACAGCAGCGACCCCGCGGCCGCCGCGGGGCGGATGGAGGCGGTGCTCACCGGCCTCGGGCCGGGCTGCGAGCGGGTCGAGCCCGAGCCGGCCGCGGAGGCCGATCTGCTGCGCGCCCACAACACGGCCCACCTCGAGCACGTCCGCCGCCTCGGGCTCTACGAGATCGCCGCGCTCGCGGCGGGTGGTGCGATCCGGGCGGCCGAGATCGGGATGCGCGAGCCCTGCTTCGCGGCCATCCGCCCCCCGGGGCACCACGCCTCGCGCGACTCCTGCTGGGGATTCTGCTTTTTCAACAACATGGCCGTCGCCGTGCTCGCGCTTGTCGGCCGCGGGCTCGCCCGGCGGGTTCACATCCTCGACTTCGACCTCCATTACGGGGACGGGACGGAGAACATCCTCGGCTCCCGGCCGGGGATATCCATCCACAACCCCGCCGCGGCCGGCCGCGAATCCTATCTCGAGGAGATCGAGCGCACGCTCGCCGGCGTCGAGGCGGAGGCGATCGGCGTCTCGGCCGGGTTCGACAACCACCTCGAGGACTGGGGCGGGCTGCTGGCGACCGAGGATTACCGCGCGATCGGCGCCATGGTGCGCAGGGCTGCGAAGCGGCTGGGCGCCGGCTGCTTTGCCCTGCTCGAGGGCGGCTACAACCACGACGTGCTGGGCGAAAACGTGCGCGCCTTTCTCGAGGGGCTGGAGGCGGGATGAGGCCTTAGCGGGGCGGGGCAAAAAAGTGGCGGAAGTGCATGGGAATCGAACCCACCCGGGGCGGTGTTAGCGCCCCACACCGGATTTGAAGTCCGGGAGCTTCACCAGAACGCTGCGCACTTCCGCGCTCCGAGGGGCATTGTAGCGCGGGCTTCCGGTTTGTCAATCGCGCGGGGGAAGCCCCGGCCGGGAAGGAGCCTGGATGATCCTCTACTTCGATTGTTTCTCGGGCGTGAGCGGGGACATGACCCTCGGCGGTCTCCTCGATCTCGGCGTGCCGCTCGATTGGCTGCGGGCGCGGCTTGCCGCCTTGCCCTTTGAAGGCTTCGAGATCGCCGAGCGGACGGTCGTCTACAACGGGATCCGCGGCCGCCGTGTCGAGGTCCGGACGACGGACCCCTCGCCCCCGCACCGGCACTACGGCGAGATCCGCGACCGGATCGCCGCCGCACCCCTTGCCGAGCCCGTCAGGCGGCGGGCGCTTGCCGTCTTTCGCCGGCTCGCCGAGGCCGAGGCCGCCGTTCACGGCTGCACCCCGGAAGAGGTGCATTTCCACGAGGTCGGTGCCGTGGACGCGATCGTGGACGTGGTCGGATGCGCCCTTGGCCTCGAGCACTTAGGGGTGGAGGCCGTTTACGCCTCGCCGCTCCCCAACGGGCGGGGGTTCGTCGCCTGCCGCCACGGCCGCCTCCCGATCCCGGCGCCCGCGACCCAGAAGCTTCTCGAGGGGGTCCCGACCTACGGCGTCGAGGTCGAGGCCGAGCTCACCACCCCCACGGGGGCGGCGATCGTCACCGCGCTCTGCCGGCGCTTCGGCCCCATGCCGCCCATGGTGGTCAGGGCCACGGGGTACGGCGCCGGGAGCCAAAACCTCGCGCCCGGCCCCAACCTCCTGCGGCTGGTTCTGGGCGAGCCGCAGGAAACGGCGGCGGCGGAGGGCGAGGGGGTCACCGCCGACCGCGTGACGGTGCTCGAGGCCGCCGTGGACGACATGAACCCCGAGTGGTTCGGGTACCTCATGGAGCGGCTTTTCGAGGAAGGGGCCCTCGATGTGCTCTGGATCCCGGTGCAGATGAAGAAAAACCGCCCCGGCACCCTGATCCAGGTTCTCTGCCGGCCCGAGCAGGCCGGACGTTTGGCGCGTCGGGTGCTGACGGAGAGCACCACGCTGGGGGTCCGGCTGCAGGCGGCCGAGCGGCTGCTTCTTTCGCGCGAGATCGTCACCGTCGGCTCCTCCTTCGGCGCGGTGCCGATGAAGCGGGTGGTCGGCCCGGGGGGCACGGCGCGGCTGGTGCCCGAGTTCGAGGCCTGCCGCGAGATCGCCCGTTCCCGGCGGATCCCGCTCCGGGAGGTCTACGAAAGGCTCCTGCGCGAGGCCGGGGAACACCGGCCGGAAGGCCCGGCCGAGGGGCCGCCGCTTGCTTGACAAAGCAAGGGGCGGCCTGTACAAGCGGCGCATGCCTTTTGCAGAGCGCCTCGTGGTTTTCCTGGCGTGCGGGCTGGGGACAGGGCGCGCGTCGTATGCACCGGGGACCTTCGGGTCCCTGCTTGCACTTCCGGCCTGCTATGGCGTCTCCCTCTTGGGGGAGGCCGCCTCCTTCGCCGCCGCGGCGGCTTTTGTTTTGCCCGCGGTCTGGATCGCGGGACGCGCCGAGTCGCTCCTGGGGCGAAAAGACGCCCCCGGGATCGTGATCGACGAAATGGCCGGCATGCTGGTCACCTTCGCCGGGATTCCCTTCTCGCCGGAGAGCGCCCTGGCGGGGTTTCTGCTCTTCCGGGCGTTCGACGTGCTGAAACCCTGGCCGGCCCGCCTGATCGAGAAAAGGCTAGCCGGCGGCTGGGGCGTGGTGCTCGACGACGTGGCGGCCGGAGTCTACGGCAACCTCGTGCTGCGGCTCGCCCGGGGGCTGCTCGCGGGCGCCGGGTTTTGAGAGGCGACCCCCCACGGGGAAATGCGGGGGAACCTTTGCGGAAAGGGGATGCGCAGACCTTGAAGCCCTCTCCGAGTGAGCGGAAACCGGAAACGCCGGCGCGACGCAGCCGCTTCCGCGAAAACGCCGAGGCGATTTTCATCGCCGTCCTGATCGCCCTTTTCATCCGCACCTTCGTGGTCCAGGCCTTCAAGATCCCCTCCGGGTCGATGAAACCGACCCTCCTCATCGGCGACCACATCCTCGTCAACAAGTTTTCCTACGGGGTCAAGATCCCTTACCTGAACACGGTGCTGGTCCCCGTCGGCTCGCCCGCGCGGGGCGACATCGTGGTCTTCAAGTACCCGCTCGACCCGCGCAAGGACTTCATCAAGCGCGTGATCGGGCTCCCCGGCGACGTGGTCGAGATCCGCGACAAGCAGGTCTTCGTGAACCACAAGCGGCTCAATCACGACGTCGGCGTCTTCAGCGACCCGCATATCCTGCCGGGGACGCTCAGGCCGCGGGACAACCTGGGCCCGGTCACCGTGCCGGCCGACCACCTCTTCGTCATGGGCGACAACCGCGACGAGAGCTTCGACAGCCGCTTCTGGGGATTCGTGCCCTTGCGCGATGTGAGCGGCAAGGCCTTCATCATCTATTGGTCCTGGGACAGCGAGGGGTTCGGCGTCCGCTGGGGACGCCTGGCGCGGCTGCTGCGTTGAACGCGGAGGGCTCGTGAAGATCCGCATCGTCGGGGGAACGATCGTCGACCCCGGCCGCTACAAGGGGCCCGGGGAGGTGTGGATCGAAGGCGGGCGGATCGCCGCCCTCCGCCACCCGGGCGAACCGGAGGCTCACCCCGGGGAAGGGGGCGGTGAGCCCTATCGGATCCTTGACGCCCGCCAGAAAATCGTCGCCCCCGGACTGGTCGACCTGCACGTCCACCTGCGCGAGCCGGGCTTCGAACACAAGGAAACCATCGCCAGCGGCTGCCTCGCCGCCGTGAGCGGCGGCTTCACGGCCGTCTGCTGCATGGCGAACACGAAACCCGTGAACGACGCCCCGGAGGTGACGCGCTTCATCCTCGAGCGGGCCGAGCGGGCGGGGCTTGCCCGGGTTTACCCCGCGGCCGCGGTCACCCGGGGGCTCGAGGGTCGCGAGCTCTGCGACCACGCGGCCCTCAAAGCCGCCGGTGCGGCCGCCCTCTCCGACGACGGCCGGCCGCTCGTCGACTCCCGGCTCATGCGGCGCGCCCTCGAGATCGGGGCCGAATGGGGTCTCCCGGTGATCGCCCACTGCGAAGACCCTTACCTCGCGGCCGGCGGGGTGATGAACGAGGGGCCGACGGCCGCGGCCCTGGGGGTGCCCGGCATCCCCAACGCCTGCGAGAGCATCATGGTGATGCGCGAGATCGCCCTGAGCGAGCTGACCGGCGCTCCCGTGCACATCGCCCACGTGAGCACGGCCGAGTCCGTGGCCGCGATCCGCGCGGCGAAGGCCCGCGGGGTTCGGGTGACCGCCGAGACGGCCCCCCATTACTTTCTCTTGACCGAAGAGGCCGTGCGCCTCCACGGCGCAAACGCCAAGATGAACCCCCCCCTTCGCCGCGAGCGCGACCGCCGGGCGGTGCGCGAGGGGCTGGCCGACGGGACGATCGACGTCATCGCCACCGACCATGCGCCCCACGCCCCCGCGGAGAAGGAGGCGGGGCTGGCCGAGGCGCCAAACGGCGTGATCGGGCTCGAGACCGCACTCCCCTTGAGCCTCGGCCTGGTCGCGGAGGGGTTGCTGACAATTGAATCACTTATTGAGAAAATGTCGATCAACCCATTGCGTATATTGGGAAAAGACGGTGGTATCATTCCGGGGTTGCCTGCCGATCTGACGATCATCGACCCGCGGCCGCGCTTTGCGATCACCGCGGGTCTCATCCGTTCCAAAAGCCGGAACACGCCCTTTCTCGGCATGCAGGCCTGGGGCCGGGCGGCGGCGACGATCGTCGCCGGACGCATCGTCTACGAACACGGGGAAACCCCTCGCGGCTGAACGATGGGCGCGGAAAAGGCGGCCATTCTCGTCGTCGACGACGATTTGAGCATGCGCGAGCTCCTGGGCTACATGCTCGGCCGCGAGGGCTATCTTGTCGAGACGGCCTCGGGAGGCAACGAGGCCCTTTCGCTCCTCAAGAACCGGGGCTTCGACCTTCTGCTTTGCGACATCCGCCTGGGCGACATCTCCGGCCTCGAGGTGCTCAAGGCGGCGCGCGAGCTTCACCCGGGCGCGGTCGTCATCATGATCTCGGCCTTCGCCTCGACCGAGACCGCGGTCGAGGCCATGAACCTCGGGGCCTACGACTACGTCCCCAAGCCGTTCAACAAGGACGAGCTCCTCGAGACCGTGGCGAAGGCGCTCGAGCTGCGCACGGTCGAGCGGGAAAAGGAGATCCTGGAGGGGGAGCTTCGCCGCAGCCTCCACTTCGGCAAGATCGTCGGGGTGAGCCCGGCGATGCAGCACATCTACAAGATGATCTCCCAGGTCGCCCGGACGCGCTCGAACGTCCTCATCACCGGCGAGAGCGGGACCGGCAAGGAGCTGATCGCGCGCGCCATCCACGACGAGAGCGACCGCCGCGACAAGCCCTTCGTCGCCATCAACTGCGGCGGCATCCCCGAGACGCTCATGGAGAGCGAGCTCTTCGGGCATAAAAAAGGCGCTTTCACCGGGGCGACCCAGGACAAGACGGGGCTCTTCCAGGAAGCGCACCGGGGAACGATATTTTTGGATGAAATCGGTGAGTTGAGTCTTCCGATCCAGGTGAAGCTGCTTCGCGCCCTGCAGGAGCGGGTGATCCGCCCCGTCGGCGGCGCGGAGGACGTCGCCGTCGACATCCGCATCATCTCGGCCACCAACAAGCAGCTCGAAAAGGAAGTGATCGCGGGCAATTTCCGGGAAGACCTCTTCTACCGGATCAACGTGATCGAGATCAAGGTGCCCCCCTTGCGGGAGAGGAAGGCGGACATCCGCCCGCTCGCCCAGCATTTCCTCGAAAAGTACGCGCGCGAGATGGGCAAGGAGATCCGCAAGCTCTCCTCCTACGCGCTCGACCTCCTCCTCAAGTACGATTTCCCGGGCAACGTGCGCGAGCTGGAAAACCTCATGGAACGCTCGGTTGCCCTTTCCTCGACCAACATCATCCTGCCCGACAGCCTGGCGCTTTCCGTCCACAAGCGCCGCTGGATCGAAGGCATCAAGGACCGCCGCTTCGATCTCGACGAGGTCGCCAAAGGGGTTTCGCTCGACGCGATTCTGGAAGAGATCGAGCGCGCCTACTTGAAGAAGGCCATGGATCTGGCAAACGGCAACAAAAACCGCGCCGCGGAACTGCTCGGCATCAGCCTCCGCTCCATCCGCTACCGCTTAGAAAAGCTCGGCCTCGAATAACCCCCGCTTTGACAAAATTTGTCATTGCCGCCGCCGTAAATTGTCCGCCAAGGCCCGGCCCCGGCCGCCGCTTTGCCCGTGGTGCGGCATCCGGTAAAAAAATAAAACAAGCATAATCAGATAATTGGGATCGAAAAGCGGGTTTCCGGCACGTCCTGGCACGCCGGTTGCTTAAACCCGAGGCACAGGAAGTCGGAGGCCGGTCGGAGGGCATTGCGGCCGATTCGCAAAGGGGAGGAAAAAGCGGATTCAAGTTCGGCAGGCAATCGACCGATAGGAGAAACGAGCCGGGGATAGATCAACCAACAACCCAAACCCAATTCCAACACCCCAAGGAGAGGAGAAGAGAAATGCGCAATCAGAAAGGTTTCACGCTCATCGAACTCATGATCGTCATCGCCATCATCGGCATCCTGGCGGCGCTGCTGGTGCCGGCGGTGTCGACTATAAACAATCGCGCCAAGTTGACCCAATGTTCGAACAACTTGCGGCAGTTGGCCATGGGCATCAAGGTCTATCAGACAGACATGGCTGGCGGGGTGGATGACCAATGGCCTCCTTTGCTCGGTGATCTGTTCAGACCTGGCTGGCCTTTGGCCGACGCTTCACAAAAGATTCTGATCTGTCCTGTCGACCCATATGCCGGTCGTGGCCCATCTGGAAGATTTATAGATTTAAACTGGGGAAATTTCGAGTATCTCATGGACAAGGAGCGGGCCAATCCAAGTGTCGCCATATCTGCCAACAGTTATTTTTACGAAGTTAGTGGAGAACCGGCCGTTAACGCTATAGACAACTCCAAAGTGCCGTTCTTGTACACCGGATGGCCCCAATGGTTTCAGAGCACCGTGTCATCCACGGTTCCTGACTATACAACTTGGGCTGAGGGGAAACGGATTCAACAGAAGTTTGGGAATCCCCTGAATGGTCAGACGTGTGATAGATGCGGATCTCTGCCTACAGATTATGGCGCGTGGCCAGCAGATGCATTTCCGATCTTGAGATGCTATCACCACCGTTCATGGGCGGGAACGCGGGATGATTGGACAAAGGACAAGGTCAACAATGTTTCCTGGAATGGCAATGTGTTCACGTCAATACCCTACTGGGAACATCAACTCAATCCGCACGTCTCGATTGGTGATCATCGATCTGGCCATTAATTCAATCGATTTTGACAATCCTCGGTCGTTCTACATGAAACGACAGGTTGACTGTTTGGCGCGCAAAACGTTTGCCTGGCTTTCTTTGCTGGAAATCTGAATAGACAAAGGCCCTGGACGCCATGCGCCCAGGGCCATCTCGTATTACCTCATATCGTGGATTCAGCCCGCCGCCGACTTCCTGTCGCTGTGCGAGGCGAGCTTGCCGTGCAGTTTTCGCAACTGGGCGGCGATCTTGTCGTGGAGCCCGTCGATGGCGGCGTAGA
>Ga0101944_10001999_pt1 | contig 36264 bp, 50 predicted proteins | sample DewCreD2012metaG_FD_75245 | JGI IMG/M metagenome (GOLD analysis project Ga0101944, IMG submission 75245) | Hot spring sediment bacterial and archeal communities from British Columbia, Canada, to study Microbial Dark Matter (Phase II) - Dewar... ... | reverse complement strand
CGCGGTATAGGGAGAAAATCAATAAGGCGGCTGGTAACGCCTACCGGCCCTGCTCCCGGCCCCCCTCCTCCGTGCGGCGTGCCGAACGTCTTATGCAGGTTTACATGCACAACGTCAAACCCCAGGTCTCCTGGCCGGGCCTTGCCGAGAAGCGCGTTCAGGTTTGCTCCGTCGTAATACATCAATACCCCTGCTTCGTGAGCCAAATCGGCGATCTCCTTGATGCGCGGGTTAAATATTCCCAGCGTATCGGGGCAGGTCAGCATCACTGCCGCCACTTCATCGTTTAAATTCTTTTTATATTCTTCTAAATCCATATACCCTTCTTTATCGGTGGGGATAACAATTACCTGGTACCCTGCGATCGCAGCGCTGGCAGGGTTGGTGCCGTGCGAGGAGTCGGGGACGATCACGTATTTACGCCTTGCCCCCCTGTCCTTATGATAAGCGGCAATAAGCATGGTCCCTGCCAGCTCGCCGTGAGCGCCTGCCAGCGGTTGCATGGTAAATGCGCTCATCCCGGTGATTTCAGCAAGGAGCTTCTCCGTTTCAAAGATGACTTCCAGCGACCCCTGGGCAAGCATCCCCCCGCCTGCCAGCTGCGGCAGTAGCGGGTGCACCTGCGAAAACCCTTCGAAGGAGGCAATGCGCTCGGTAAATTTCGGGTTGTATTTCATGGTGCATGAGCCGAGCGGATAGAAATTGGCGTCAACGGAAAAATTCATGCGGGAGAGGTTGGTATAATGGCGCACGACATCCAGCTCGCTTACGCAGGGGAGCCGCGCCTGCCTGCGCCGGCAATACTTTGACGGCAACGGCTTTGCTTCGGGCACGTCTGAGCTGGCATGCGCAAATCCCCGCCTGCCTTCTTTGTGTTTTTCAAAAATAAGCTTCATAGCGTATCCTCCAGGGCGTTGGCAAGCGCGCGGATTTCTTCTTTGGTCCGTTTCTCGGTAACCGCGATCAAAAGGTAATTATCCAGGCCCTTATAGAACCTGCCTAGCGGGAAACCGCAGGCAAACCCCTTGTCTATCATCCGGTACACAACTTCATCTGCGTGGCGCGGCAGGCGTACCGTGAATTCATTAAAGGTGGGAGAGCTGCGTTTAACTTCAACGCCGGGTATGCCGGATAAGGCATTTTTGGCAAACTCCGCTTTGTGGTAATTTTGCTCAGCTAATTCTTTCAGCCCTTCGTTGCCTAAAAGCGATACAAATACTGCTGCGCGCAAGGCGCAGAGCGCCTCATTGGAACAGATATTGGAAGTGGCCTTTTCGCGCCGGATGTGCTGTTCGCGCGTCTGCAGCGTCAGGACAAAACCGCGCCTGCCGTCAGAGTCAACCGTGGCGCCGGAAATCCTGCCGGGCATCTGGCGTACCAGCTCTTTCCTGGCTGACATAAAGCCCAGGTAGGGCCCGCCGAATGAAAGCGGGATACCTAAGCTCTGGCCTTCTCCGGTAGCGATATCAAACCCCATCTCTCCGGGGGGCTTTAGTATCCCCAGGGAAACCGGGTACACTGAGGCGATTGCCAACGCCCCTGTTTTATGCACCCGTTCAACCACATCACTGTAGTCGTCGACGACGCCGAAGAAATTCGGGTTTTGTAAAATTACCGCGGCAGTCTTATCGTCAAGGTGCCTGAAGAGCTCCTCGCGCGAGCTTTGCCCGTGCACTACCGGAATTTCTATAAATTCCACGGAGAGGTTTGAGGTGTAGGTGTAAAGCATGGTGCGGTAGATCAGGTTAACGCCGCTGTCCATGATGATCTTGTTTCTGCCGGTAAGCCGCACCGCCATCATTGCCGCTTCGTACAGTGCGGTGCCGCCGTCGTATAAAGAGGCATTAGCTACGTCAAGGCCGGTCAACTCGCAGATAATCGTCTGGTATTCGTATATCGCCTGCAGCCACCCTTGCGAGCATTCCGGTTGATACGGAGTATAGGCAGTATAGAACTCCGAACGGTTTACAATCGCATCAACCGCCGCGGGGATGAAATGGTCGTAGAACCCGGCGCCTACGAAATTTACCAGGTGCGTGGCATTTTTCGCGGCAAGCCTTCGCAGGGACTGGGTTACCTCAAACTCTGATTTTCCTTCAGGAATATTAAATGATTTTGGCCGAAGCTCAGGCGGTATATCTTTAAAAAGCTCATCAATGCCTGCAACGCCTATTGTTTTAAGCATCTGCCTGGTGTCATCTTCGGTATGGGGAATATAACTCATCTGGAAAGGCCCTCCACATAGCTGCGGTATGCATCGGCATCCATGAGGCTTGCCTTTTCCTCCTCATTTGAAAGCTCCATGATAAAAAAATAACCCTTTTGGTAGGGTGACTGGTTTGCCAGTTCAGGGTGGCCGGGGAGTTCCTGGTTAACCGATAATACTTTCCCCGAAAAAGGCGCATAAACTTCTGAGGCTGCCTTGACCGATTCAACCGTCGCACAAAATTCCCCCTGCTTAAGGGGGGCGCCGGCTTTAGGCAGCTCAACAAAGGTAATATCCCCTAATGAAGACTGGGCGTAGTCGGTAATGCCTACGTAAGCGTTCTTCCCTTCAATGCGCGCCCATTCATGGTCTTTGGTATAAAAAAGCCCTCCTGGTATTTCCATGCTCGCTCCTTCTTTTTAACGTTTCCTTTGTGTATAAAATGGTTTCTGCGCGATTGTTACCGGGATTTCTACCCCCGGCCCTTTAACCACCAGCTCTTCTCCGGTTTTATAATTTTTGCAAACGTAACCCATTCCGATACCCCTGGAAAGGCTGGGAGAAAAGGAGCCGCTGGTAACCGTGCCGACCCGGTTTTCCTGCCGGAATATCCCAAAGCCATGGCGCGGAGCCCGGCGGGAATCCGCCTTGAATAGGATCAGGCGCTCATCAGGTCCATTCTTTTGTTCCTTTAATAAAGCCTCTTTACCGATAAAATCTTTGGAAAAATCAACAAACTTTTCAAGCCCTGCGGCAACCGGAGAATGATTTTCATCGATATCCTGCCCATAGAGAGGGTATCCCATCTCTAGGCGTAGTGTATCGCGGCAGCCAAGGCCTGCCGGTTTGACACGCCTGTTTTTTAGCAGTAATTCCCATAAGTCCCTTATGCTGTCAATGCCGATATATATCTCATAACCGGGTTCTCCGGTATAGCCGGTGCGGCTGACCAGGCATTGTTTGCCGTTAAAGGAAAATTCGGCAAAGGTGTAATAGCCGAGTTTGGCAATGCCTTTGCCGAAAATATCCTCAAGCGTTTCCTGCGAGTGAGGCCCCTGCACATCAAGTTTGCCGGTCTCAGAGGAAATATTTTTGAGCTTATCCGCCCTTGTAAGATGCGACTTCAGGTGCGCTTCGTCGCTCTGGATAGTGGCGGCATTAACCACCAGCATCCAGGAGTCTTCCTTGAGGCGGTATACGAGCAGGTCGTCAACAATACCCCCTCTCTCATTCAGCATAAAGCCATAGCGGCATGAGCCCTGCGGCATTGATGCTATATTCTGGGTAATGATACGGTCAAGCCCGCATGAGGCGCAATCCCCCTCAATTCTAAACTCGCCCATATGGCATATATCAAACACGCAAACCCTGCTTCGCGTGTGCTCATGTTCCGCCAGGATCCCCTCGTATTGTATGGGCATCATCCATCCTCCGAAAGGAGCCATCTTGGCTCCTAAAAGAAGATGGGATGCATAAAGAGGAGTTTTTAGAAGGTCAACAGAGGCATTCATAGATAGGTCCCTTAGCTTACTCTATTTCTATCGATTGGATAGTGAATTCTTCGGCAGATTCAAGTTCAAAATCAGCGCACTTGCATTGAGGGCAGGAGCTAACCGGTCCGGAGATTTCTGTCGTTGCTTTGCACCCGTTGCATTTAATAACCGCGTTGCCCTTTTTTATATTAAGCAACGCATCCTTAAAGCCTTCTTTTTCATTCAGCATGGCGAATGCCGAACGCAGGCTTTCCGGAGTGAGGTGGGTAAAAGGACCCAACGAAACGTTAACCGTGGCGCACTTATACTTCTTGCCTCCTATAGTTTCTTTTAATAAAGACATTATCTTGTTTGCAAACATTATATCATGCATAGCGCCGCTTCTCCCTAAAATTTTTACCAATAGGCCGCATCCTTTGAATCCATTATTTTTCTGGTTTACACATAGGGCAATTCTGCATCCTGAGTGGCTTCTCAAGGCCGCTATTTTTAAGGAGCGTTTCGTCTTGGAATATTTTTTCTGCCGGGCCGTCCGCGGCCACCTTCCCCTGGTGGATCACGATAACCCTCTGGCAGAGGTCCATGGCCAGGTCTAAATCATGGGTGGCGATGATCTTTGAATGGAGGAATGTTTTTAATAACTCAATCAGCCTGCGCCGCGATTGCGGGTCCAGTCCTGAGCTGGGTTCATCCATTACCAGGATATCGGGGGACATGGCCAGGACCGCTGCGATAGATACCAGCCGTTTCTCCCCTTGAGAAAGCTTATACGGAGGCCTCTTGCGTAAATGCCACGCTCCGACGGTCTGCAGGGATTCAAAGACCGTGCGTTCAACCTCATCCTGCGCCAATCCCAGGTTCAAAGGGCCGAATGCCACGTCATCAAATACCGTGGGCATGAATAACTGGTCATCGGGGTTCTGAAAGACAAACCCAACGCTGCGGCGCGCTGCCTGCACGGTGTTTTTGTCAAGCAGGTAGTCTCCGATACGTATAGCCCCCCGGGTTGCAGTCAGGCAGCCGTTTAGGTGGAGCAAAAGCGTGGATTTACCCGCACCGTTTTCCCCTACCAGGGCGACAGATTCTCCGTGAAGAACCCTGAAGGATACGCCTTGCAAGGCAACGGTGCCGTCCGGATAGGCGTAGTGCACATCAATGGCTTCCACAATGTGGTGGCTCATTTGAAATACCCTGTAATCAGCGTGCCTAAGCTCAAAGGAAAGTTAGAGAACCTGAACAACACAAATAACGCTATCCAGCCGCCGGTAAAGACAATTTCACCATACCCTGCCTTCATCGATCTGATGATGCGGATATGTCCGTCAAAACCGCGGCAGCGCATAGCGCTATAAATCCGCTCGGCACGGTCAAGTGTGCGGAGCAATAAACTGCCGATGAGCGGAATAAAAGTCCTCAGCCCTATTATCTTTGCCCTGATAGCCCTCAGGGAGCTGGCCCTGGCCATTCGTTCGGCTTCATCGACCAGAACGAATATATAACGGTAAAAAAATAAAAGCTGGTTTACCAGGGGCCTGGGGATACCGAATTTCATTAACCCTGCGCAGGTTGCGTTAAATCCGGTAAGGGATATAAGGACAAGGGCGGCTGATACGGTCAATATAAAGCGTAACAGTATGGAGGCAAATGAAACCCATCCTCCTGAAATACCTATGGGGCCAATCCGGATCATTATTGCCGTATCTATGAGGGGGTTAAAAATACCGACTAATACGGCAAACGGAGAAACCGCCAGCACCTTTTTCAAGAAATACCTATACGGTAACCCGCCGAAAGAAATCAAAGCTACCGGGTAGAAAAAAAAGGGGGTCATCGCAGAAAGCGCGTATTTGTTAAAAGAGGCGACGGTAGCTATAAATACGAGCGTGGTGATTAATTTTGCTCTCGGGTCAAGGCGGTGTAAAAAGCTGTCCCCGGAAGCCAGCGTATCCATATACCCGATATCAAATACATCCCTGCCTGTGTTATTCATAAAAAAATTCGGCAAGCAGCGCCTGGCTAACGGCGCCGCTCGCCGGATAGCCCTTTTATCGAAAGTTATTACGGTTGGCTGTTAAGCCGTGCCTTGGCGGCGCTTAAGCCCTAAACCGGTCAGGGCAGCCATTAAGAGGGTTAACCCCCCTCCTATCAGCCCTGACACAGACGTCCCCGGGTCAACCGCAGGCCAGGGCGCGGTTTCCTCATCCGCATGCTTAGCCTCTGTAACAGGTTTGGCTTTCTTGAAGCCGTAGTCCGGTAGAAAAGACGTCTTTTCCTGGATGACTGCTAACGAGGCGTGCAGGCTCTCATCGGTTTGGAGTTCTTCTTTTCCGGAAGTCTTGAACATCGCCCATTCCAGGCCATCAGGGTTACTGGAAGCAAACCAGCTTAACGCCGCTCCTGCGATCAATGCAGCTGCGGCTAAGCCAAGCAAAACTTTTTTTATCTCAACCTCTCCGATTGGCAGAGAGCGCCCTGCGGCTTCCAGGATCTCCGGCCGCGCTTTCCAGACAAAGGTAACCACGGCTGCGGTAACCAGTCCTTCTACGATGCCTATGGCCAGGTGGATCGGCTGCATCAAAAGCACAAAGGCGCCAAACGGCAGCTCGGATATCCCGGAGAATACGGTTTCAAGCACGACGCCAAAAGCTCCAAGCTGCAAGCCGATTATTGCGGCGATAAGAGACCCTGCCAGGATTTTTCCCTGAGATGGCTTATTACCAACGATTTTACGGTAAATCAGGGGATAGGCAACAAAACAAGGGAAAAATGCGAGGTTAAAGATATTGCAGCCCAGGGCAAGCAGCCCTCCGTCGGCAAAGAAAAGCGCCTGGACGATTAAAACCGAGGCCATAACCAGAAACCCCGCGTACGGCCCCAGGAGGATTGCCAGGATCATGCCTCCGCCTAAATGGCCGCTTGAGCCGGTAGCAGGGATACTGAAGTTAATCATCTGCGAAGCGAAGATAAAAGCGCCCAGTACACCCATAAGCGGAATTTTGCGCTCGTCTAATTCTTGCCTGACCTTTTTTGCGCTGTAGGCAATAAGCCCTCCTGTAGCAGCCCACATGGTGGTGCCTACTGCAGGCGATAGCAAAGCATCTGCCATATGCATACCTACCCCCCTTTTTTCTTTATACTACGTTCTTTATTTTCGTGCTACCAGAAGCCAAAAAATTAATGCCGCTAAATATCTTTGCCTGTGCTTGACATGCTCAAAGTCGCATGCTTGACCCATTTGACCGCTTTTAAGGTATCAGTAAGCGCCTGGGCTTCTTTAGGCCTTCCTTTGACTGCGATGATCTCCAGGCAATTATGATGGTCTAAATGGATATGCTGGGTGGAGATAATGATGTTCCCGAACGCGTGCTGTATGTCCATAAGCCTGTTGACTAATTCGCGCCTATGGTGGTCATAAATCATGGTGATGGTCCCGGCTATTTCCTGTCCTTCCTGCCATTGCTTTTTAATCAGGTCTTCCCTGATGAGGTCGCGGATAGCCTCGGAGCGGTTAGTATATTTCTTGCTTTTAAGGTGGGTATCAAAACGGGCGAGCAAGTCTTTTTCCAATGACACGCCAAAGCGGACCAGTTGAGGCATTCCTACTCCCGGTAAGCATATTGCGCATATTACGATTTCTATAATAATAACACAGCTGTTTTCTCTGTGTCAATAATTTTGTTTTAGGGGACGTTCCCCTTCATCGCATCCTTATTATTCTCATAAGGTTGCAATACCTTGTTTTCCCAACTCCACCTTTAGAGAAGTTTGTTTGGAAAAGTAAGTGGTTGCAATTGATTATCGGCGAATAAATTCTGTTGCGGAATAGTCGAATTCAGGTCAGTATTTTATCAAGCCGCCAGCCGTAAGTAGTATTACTGAAAGAAAGTTGATAGAGATCTGAGCCGGTATAAACCGAGAACCGGTTAATGGTTTCAGCGCCCTGCCGTTCCTGCCAGGCGTAGGTGGTGGCCCGGACCCTGTATTTTTTATCCCTCCAGATAAAAAGCCGCGGCAAGATTTTGCCTGAGTTAAAAAAGGCGAGCACCTTGATTTTTTCATCAAGCAGTTCTTGCTGGCTGGCGTCTGCATCCTCGGGGATGTGCCTGTCCCAGCGCGCTTTGGGGTTAAAGCCGGATGGTTTCATTGCGACGAAGCTTAAATGTATTTTCTGACGATGCTGACCAGCCTGCCGATAATGGTAAATTCTTTATAGATCGGCTGGTAACTGCTATTGGCAGGCTCTAAGTAGGTAGTATTGTTCCTGTGCCTGAGCCGTTTTAAGGTTACTTCGTTGTTTTCAAGGAGCGCTGCGATGATCTCTCCGTTTCGGGCAATTGCCTGGCGGTGGATGATAGCCAGGTCTCCTTCCATAATTCCTGCCTCGACCATGCTCTCCCCTTTGACCCGTAACGCAAAAAGGTTCTCCGGAGAAATGCGGCCATAGAGCGTCTCGTAGGGATGAATGTATCCCTGGATATCTTCGTAGGCGGTATCGGGGTTTCCCGCGGGGATACTTCCGATTATTGGGATCCCCTTAAAGCCGCCCTTCAAGAGCTCAATCGAGCGCGACAGGTAATTTTCGCGCTTGAGGTATCCTTTTTTCTCCAGGGCCTTTAGGTAATCCCGTACCGTACCCGTGGATGAAAATCCCATGTGTTTGGCGATCTCTCTGATGGTCGGCGGGATATCCCCTTGTATCCTTTCGCGGATAAACTCAAGGACTTTCTTTTGTTTCGTGGTGAGGTGCGGTATCTGGCTCATGCCAAGATATATACCACACATTTGTGTGGATGTCAAGAAAAAATAAAGGTTTATTTTTGAAGGCTTATTTTTCTTGCTTTGATAACCGTAAACCCGCCTTTCCAAAACCCCTTCGCGGCTTTTGCACGGAACGCATGCGTTCCGGAAGAGAGAATAGTGTTTGGTATGAGGAGGTTATTCTGAATTCGCTTGCGCGCAGCAGCTCTTCAATTTCTTTGACGCCGAAAAAGCGCGCCTGTTTATAAAAAATACTTTTCTTTTTCCGGTAGGCCTTGCCCAGAAAGCTGTTTTTATCCACGATCGCAATAATCAGCTTCCCGTCCTTCTTTAAGACCCGGTGTGCCTCCCGGAGCGCCTTCAGGGGGTTTTTAAAAAAGCAGATGCTGATGATAATGGCCGCATAATCAAATGAGCGGTCAGCAAACGGTATTCTTTCGGCAACGCCGGTTTTTACTTTTACGCCGCCTGCCTTGGCGGTCGCAAGCATCGGCTCTGCCGGGTCTATCCCCCACTCGATCCCCAGAGGAGCGGCAAACCTTCCTGTCCCTACCCCGATCTCAAGCCCTTTCCCCTTTTTAGGCAATACTTTCTTAAGCGCCCGGAGTTCAGAGAGGTAGGCATACGTGTTTCTTTTATACCACGCATCGTATTCTTTAGCATATCTGAGAAAAGGGCTATTCATAAGCCTTCCTGTTATACTTCGATAGAGTCCCCTTCTTTAATCGCGATAAACCCATCTTTGAAGCTTTTCCTGAACATGCGCGTTGCCAGGCAGCCCGTACAATGCGTGGGAGCGGCTTTTTTCAAACCCATACCCTTAAGCAGCAATATGGTATCACGGATCTCTCCCTCCGGGGCGTTCTTGAGGTGGAATCCGCCAGTAGCCAGGTAAGGGGTAAGGCCGAGATTTTTGTGCGCCGACTTGACCATCTTTGCCACTCCCGGGTGGGCGCACCCGCATACAACCGTCATGCCGTTTTCTGTTTTTATCGCAAGCGCCTGCTCGTATAGTACGGCGCCGGCGTACTCTCCGCATATTTCGCCTGTCGAATATACGCCGTCTTTAACACAGGTAAGGCCGGCTGCCTCAATAACCCTTACTCCGTATGAGCGTATCCGCTCTTTGGTTTCAGCCTTAAATCCCGGACAGACATAGACCGCGATATCCGTCCTGTTGTGGAGTATATACCAGAGCCCGGCAATATGGTCCCAATGGTCATGGGAGATGATTACGTGTTTTATCAAGCGCGCATCGATGCCAAACGCTCTCATATTACGCAGGAAAACATCCGGGTCCCCGAAGGTATCCAGAAGTATATCCTCTCCGATCAAAAATGAAACGCCCCATCTATGGATGAGACGCTCCCATGCGCGTGATCCTGTTGCTATGGTTGTAATTCGCATCTTATCAATGGCGGTGCGTGGCGATGCCAGGCGTCATTCCGCTTTTTTATGAGCGCATCGTTTTATTTAAGCGCATCCCATATCTTTCTTAATTCATCCGCCGCGGGGTTCGGCCCGTATTCAACGATCGTAGTCCCCGCAACCAAAGACTTTACCACTGCTTCGTCAAAGGGGATCTTCCCGATGACGGCCAGGCCTTTGTCCTGGCAGAACCTTTCGATTTGTCCGCTTACCTCCTGGTTAAGGTCGTGCTTATTTATTATGAGCTTAGCCGGGATATTGAAATATCCGGCAACTTCAATGGCGCGCGAGGCATCATGCATTCCCGAAAGGGTTGGTTCGGTAACGACGACAGCGCAGTCCGTTCCGGAGAGCGAGGCGATAACCGGGCAGCCTATGCCCGGAGGGCCGTCGACGATCACNTATCCGAGATTTTGACTCTTCGCCAATTCTTTGGATGCCTGCTTGATCTTTGCAACCAGTTTCCCGGAGTTCTCCTCGGCTGTGCCGAGCCTTGCATGGACAAGCGGTCCGTATTTCGTATCTGAAATATACCACTCCCCTGCCGTGTTCTCCTGCATGGTGATCGCCTGGCGCGGACATATGCGGCTGCAAAGGCCGCACCCTTCGCAGGAAAAACGGTCGATGGTGCAATCGTCTTTTATCGCCTGGAACCTGCAGATTGCAATACACCCGCCGCAATTGTTACAAAGCTTTTTATTGATGACGGCGGTATGGCCGCTTTTGAATTCGTAGCGCTTGGCGACCGCAGGGTGCAGTAAGAGGTGCAGGTCAGCTGCATCCACATCGCAGTCAACCATGACCTTGCGGTCGGCCAATGCAGCCAGCGCTGCGGTTACGACGGTTTTTCCCGTGCCGCCTTTTCCGCTAATGATGACGATCTGCTTCATTTTTCTCCCGGCAGATATTGATGTAGAGCTGGATGAATTTTTCCTGAAAGGCAGGGTTTTTTTCTACGAGAGGTGTGCCCGTTGAATAACTGGCCGCGATATCCCTGCTAAACGGGATGCGCATTAAAACCGGGATGTCCTCCCGGGCGCAATATTTTTCTACCGTATCATCGCCGATATCGCAGCGGTTGATAACGACGCCGAGGGGGATGCTAAGCGTCCGCAGGACTTCGACTGCCAGCCCAAGGTCATGCAGGCCAAAAGGAGTTGGCTCGGTCACCAAGACGCAGAAGTCGCTTCCCCTGACCGCAGCGATTACCGGGCATGAGGTTCCCGGAGGAGCATCGATAATTACCGTTCGGGTAAGGTCAATATACTTTTTTACCTCTCGTATGAGCGGAGGAGACATTGCTTCTCCGATATTAAGGCTTCCGTGGCAGAATGCCAGCCCGTTTGCCTCCCCTGTTTCTACCCAGCCTATTTCTTTATGTGCCTCACGGATCGCCTTTTTCGGGCAGAGTATGCTGCATGCGCCGCAGCCGTGGCAGAGATGGCTAAACACAAGGACCGTGCCTTTGTTGTTTTCTCCCGGCGGCACGACAGCTAAAGCGTGGTAGGCGCAGATATCTTTACAGAGGCCGCAGGATGTGCATTTTGTTTCGTCTATTTCAGGGATAGGGATAGAGGCAGGCAGGTGTTCTTTGATCGTGGGCTTAAGGAAAATATGAGCATTCGGTTCTTCGACGTCACAGTCCAGGAGCTGGATATTTTTTAAGGAGAGCGCTAAATTGACCGCAACGGTAGTTTTCCCCGTTCCGCCTTTGCCGCTTGCAATGGAGATAATCATATCATCTGACGAAAGGCAAGTATGATTTCCTGGTATGTATCTCTGGAGCTTTGTATTTGCAGGCCTTTATGCTTCAGGTACTCTCCGGCTTCCTTCATGGTCACGCTGCCTGTTTCGTGTGTTTTATGCTCCAAGGCGTGTATCTTGTCCATGATCTCCATGCCTTCCCTGGTGAAATCGCTTAGGACTATTTTTCCGTCAAGCGTAAGTACCCGGGCGAGTTCGTCAAGGAAGCGGTAAGGATTTTGCAGGTGATGGAGCGTGTTGACGGAGAATACCACATCAAAGCTTTTGTCTTTAAAGCTTAAGTGTTCACCGTCTTCAACGCAGAAGGTAACCTGAGTGTCTAGTTTGAAATCGGCAAGCGTGAGTTTAGCAAACGCCTGTTCTTCGGGAGAGATGTCAAAGGTGGTGAAGCGGTAGCCTTCTTTAGCCAGGGCGAGCGCAAAATAACCCTTCCCGGTCCCGGCCTCCAGGATATCTCCGTAAATGGGCCGGGCCTTCTTTAAAACAAAGCCCCGCTCCTTATCCACGTCGTAGCCGAAGTTTTTATATAAGGTTTTGCGCTCTTCGTACCGTTTCCGGTTTTCCAGTAATTCTTTTTCCTGCAAAGGTATTTCCCCGGCACATCCCTAAGTATCGACTTAAGGTTTTCTTCACGCTGTATTTTATCAGGCTTTGATCATATTCGTATTGCAACGAGTTCCTTTTATTTATTCTGCATCCCAAACTTTGAACCGACGTTTGGAGCCTCAGCCTGTTTCAATTGTCCGAGCTTATATTTTCCTATCGCATCTTTTATTGTCCCCGAAACGCCCGTATATACCTTGATGCCCGCTGCCGAAAGCACCCGGTGCGCATTGGGGCCGATATTCCCGGTCAACACTGCCTGTACGCCTTTGGCTATCATGAGCTGGGCCGATTGGATGCCTGCCCCCCCTGAAAAATTGAGGTTGGGGTTTTCCAGTGCTTCGAACTGCATGCCTTCAGGCTTGGTAAAAAGGAAGAATGCGCATCTTCCAAACCTGGGGTCAACCTGGGCATCCTGATTGTTGCCGGTAGAGGTAACGCAGATCTTCATGCGGGAATCTCTCTGTTTTTTAGCGGCAGTCGCTGCCGTGCCCGTGTTCCCTGCAGGCATCAAGGCCGCCGAGGGCGTTGTTCATAAATTCATCTAGTGCATCTTTTACGCTTCCCGAATATCCGAATACCATTACCCCTGCCTGCTTGAATTTCTGCTGCGCACCCATGCCCATACCGCCGGCAATCACGTGGGTCACCCCGTATTTCAGTATTTCATCGACTGCTACGCATCCGCCTCCTCCGTGCTGGGCGGTGTTTGGCACGATACGCGTTGCAATGATTTTCTTTTTTTTCTGGTCAATATCAGCCAGGAAAAAATACCTGCACTGCCCGAAATGCGCGCAGACATCCCCATGTATCCCGTTTTCGTCCTGTAAAACAACCCCAACCTTCATGTTCCCCTGCCTCTCTTGTTATGCCGCATCCCTTTGCTTATGCGTCTGGCTTTTGTTTTGAGTTCTCCAGCCTTTGTATCTGCTCGTGGATGTTTTTCAGATAATCGCTCAGTGCTTCGGACTCAGCTTTCAGCATGGCCAGCTCCTCATCCGTGCTTATTCCCTGCCACGGCCTGCCAGATGCTTGCATACCTGAGCGGCTGCGCATCCAACCAGGCAGCCATGTTGCCCAGTAGCAATTCCTGAAACCTCTGCCTCTGCCGCGGCCGTAAAAGTGTCTTCCTCCCCATCCCGCCCAAGTGCTGTTTAAAGGCACGGCACAGTACCCTCTTCCTCCTCCTGTCATCGGTCCCTGTCCCTGCGGACCTGTTCCGTCAAAACCCGGCATAGTTACCACCTCCTTTATTAATGAAAATCATTTTCATTATGTGTAAAAAAAATTATTTTATTCCTTTGTAGCACACGACCCACACAAGCCGTAGAATTGGATGATGTGGCTGGCGATCTTAAAACCATATTTCTTGGAAAGCCCCTTTTCCGTTTCCCTTAAGAGCTCTACCTCTTCGTTGATGAAATCGGTATAGTCTATAACCCTATTGCACTTTGTGCACACGAGGTGGTGGTGATGGCGGGCGCCTTTGGGGTCTTCGGCAAGCTCATAACGCGCCCTTCCGTCGCCAAAATCAAGTTTATAGACCATCCCGAGCTCGGCAAGCACGTCTAGCGTCCGGTAAATGGTCGTCAAGCCGACATGAGGGTATTTGGGGCGGACCTGCATGAAGATATCTTCGGCGCTCAAATGCCCCTCTGCTTTTGAGAGGACTTCAAGGACTACCTCCCTGCCTACGGTCAAGCGGTAGCCGCAGCCCCTGAATTTTCCGTGCCACCAACCTCCTCCCCCGCACTGTCCCCTCATATCGACATACCCTGGTTTCTATTATTGAAAATCATTTTCATTTATAAGTTTACTCCATTTTTTTATTCTTGTCAAGTTTTTTAAGCAGATTTTGAGGAGCAGAAATAATTTTAATGCGGCATGATCCTGCCGTCTTTAAGGAAAATAAGTTTTTTCGTCTGCGAACCCAGGGCTGGATTGTGTGTTGTAAGCACTATGGTCAAATTATCGTTTTTATTCAGGTCGGCAAAAATGTCGAATATTTCCTGGCTGGTTTTGCTGTCCAGGTTCCCGGTTGGCTCATCCCCAAAGAGGACCTTTGGAGAAGCGATGAGCGCGCGCGCGATAGCTACTCTTTGCTTCTCTCCGCCGGATAATTCTTTCGGCAGGTGGTTGATGCGTTTGGCCAGCCCTACCCTCTCCAGAAGGCGGGCTGCCTTTTTCCTGTCCTGCGGTATGCGCGCAAACAAAAGAGGCAAAAGCACGTTCTCTATGGCTGTAAGCGTGGGAATAAGCAGGAAATCCTGGAAAACAAAGCCAAGGAACCTGCGGCGCATTGAGACAAGGGCGCTCTCCTTTGCCCGCGAGACGTCTTTGCCCATAACGGTAAGCGACCCGGCATTGATGGTGGTAAGGCAGCCAAGGCTGTCCAGCAGCGTTGTTTTGCCCGAACCCGAAGGCCCCATGACTGCAATAAAGTCTCCTGAGCGCACTTCCAGGTCTATATCGCGCACCGCGTATATCTTCTCGGCAATAAGGTCGTACACTTTTGTAAGTTTTCGAGCATCAATCAGTATTTCATTCATGGTTATTCTCCCGAGCGTATGGCTTCAACCGGCTTCATCCTTGATGCCCTGAGCGCAGGATAGGTGCCGGCCGCAATGCCCATTATGAGCGTAGCCAGGAATGCGTTCAACAGGAGTCCTGGCTTAATCAGCACCAGCTTACCTGATGGCGCATAGGGCAGTATAGAGCGGATAATATGCTCAATCAACGAACTTCCCGCTGCTGCAAGTATTGCGCCTGACAACCCTCCGAATATGCAGATAAGGATGGTTTCCAGCCAGATTATTTTGAAGATATCGCCTGCTGATGCCCCCAGTGCTTTCATTACCCCTATTTCGCGCGTTCGCTCGAAAACCGACATCAGGATGGTATTGGTAACGCCGATTACCGCGATGAAGATCGCGATCAAAGCGATCGAGTTTGCCATTGCCCGGGCCGAAGCAACGAGGTTAAGGATTGTGCCGCGCACCTGGGCGAGACTGACTACCTGGATTCCCGGTTCGTTGTAAAGGTCTTCTTCAAAATCGGCGATCTGCTGGATATTTTTGAGTTTTATGCCTATACCGGTCAGCTTGCCGGGCAGGCCGAATATGCGCTGGGCAGCGGCAAGGGGCATAAAAATGACTCCGTCATCCTGTGTGCCGGTGCGTTCGAATATGCCTCTTACCGTAAGCACTTTGTTTACGTTGGGGATAAAGACCTGGTCACCGACAGAACGCTGCTCAACCTCCGCTGCTTCGTAACCCATGATCGCCTCGTCAGCATCGGGTGAGGAGAACCATCCTCCTGATTTGAATTTCGACCAGGGTTTTAGGTCCAGGTATGAGCTTTCGATCCCCATGTAAAGGGCAAATGCGCCTTGCCCTTCCGGTCCGCCCTGCTGATTATAGACGCTTGAAACAAGCTGCGGGGTGATCTTATCGATGCGCGGGTCTTTTACGATGCGTTTGTAGACATCATCTTCCATATAGCGTAAGCCCCCTCCGCCTTTTAGCATAAGCGTTGCAGCTTCATAGGGACAGCCTTTGGCCGTTACCAACAGGTGGTAGCCGAGCTTATCGATATCGCTGTTGAGGCTTTGCTGGTAACCCGCATCAAATCCAAAAAGACTTACCAATACCGCTACCGCAACTGCCACTCCGGCAATCGTCAGGCTGGTACGAATCTTTTTCTTGGAGAGATTTTTATATGCAACGGAGAAACTTCTCATTTGATCTCTACTCCTTCCCCAATAATCGAAACCTGGGCATATTCTACCGTTACTTTTCCCTGGGCGGATGCCTTTCGGCCTACTGCCTGCGGGATGGCGAAATACGACGGGTGCAGGTTCACATAGATTACGCCCGTATCGTCTTTGAGCATAAACCATCCTCCGGCAGGGCATTCCTCGATTATGTTCCCCTTTACCAGTACGGTTTTTCCTTTGAATTGCGCCGGTGAGCCAAGTATATCTTTGACAGCGGTGATTTTTGTTTCGTTTATTGGTTGGCCGAAGGCGCCGCTTTTGGGTGAGCATCCGGCGACAAACCATATGGTAATTGCGGCTAAGGCAATAGACGCAAAGATTACTCTTTTCACGGTGCCTCCTTTATTATTCTTGCGCAAGCAGCAGTTTGTGAAAGATGATCATGTTCTTCTTCAGGCCGCGCAGCGTTGCCCGGAAATCTTCCGGACTGGTTGCGCTGGGGTCGTTTACGGTAAGATTGCCCGTCATAAAATCAGATAACGTAAGCCCGTTAAACAGAGAGGTGAATTTTTTATCCATGAATTTGGCCGCTTCCGGAGAAGACATTTTCTGATAGTAAAAATTGACGATCTTTCCTTCAAGGTCAGTTGCGACTATAAGCTGCATCCCCCCGTACTTGCCTTTTTGATTTACTCCGTGGATGTAGCCGATGGTATCCTTTCCTTTTAAAACGGTATAGAAGGCATAGGGAACGTCGATGCTCTCGTAGATCGGTTCAAGGGTATCCCCCAGTGCTTCTTCTATCTGTTTTTTGAGCCCCTCCCCTCCTTTTTCCTCAATGGTGATGAAGGTGGTTTTGTAGCCGCTTGAATCCGGAAATATCCTTTTTACGTCCCTGTCAGGGTCGTTAAGGGTGCAGCCTATAGCCGCATAGGCCGCCTGGGTTAACAGGGCCACGGCTGTCATAATGGGCACTATCCTATAAAGATTCTTCATGTTAGGCTCCGAAGAAATAAAGTTGCGCCGTAAATCTATCCGCCGGCTTTCTCTGCATTATCCCGAAATTACGAGAGTAAGCCGCACGCAGCGTTGTGGTTTGGTTGAGCTTATATGAAGCGCCGAACGTAAGCGCAGAATCGTCGTTTGAGGCAGAATGGATATCATTAAGCCAGGATTTGAACTGAATCTGCAATTCCAGGTTTTGCAGTGAAGGCACGGTGTAGTCGATTTGAGAAAGGTATCCGAGCACTTCTTTGTTATCGTTGGTGCCGTAGGATAACTCTCCCTTAAAAAGGAATGCTCCGTAGAGATACTGAGCGTCCAGACCCACCCTCTTTTTGTTTATCGCCTCATCTGATACGAGTCTGTTCTTAGGGAGCGTATGCATCCCTTCAGTTTCCAGGGTTCTGCCAGATAAAAAAGACAGCCCTGACTGAAAGTTCCTCCCTTGAGGGGTTCCGATCCTTAGGGTAGCCAGGTAACTGTCATCCCTTCTGCGGATGCTCATCCCGGAGCCTGTCTGCAGAGATATTTCATAATCGAATCTGTCCAGCAGGCCCTTTAATTGCGCTCCCCAGTCTTTCTTAAAGCCGATATCCTGCTCGGAGAGGGTTTGAAACAGGGTGCCGTGCGTATCAAGAACCGGTTCCATTCCGAAGGAGGGGTCGAAGTGACCGACCTTCAACCTTGTATATTGCGAAAACTTGTATTCAAGCCAGGCATTGTGTATCTCTAACCCCCAGGCATCGCGGGAGTTCCGGGTATTGTCATACGAAGCCCGTGCCTGCAGGTCGGCGGTCAGGTAATCTCCGTAATCACCGGAGAATTTACGGTAGTATTCAAATCCCAGGGAGCTTGCGGTCATGCCGCTCTTATCGATCCAGCGCTCCTGGTCAGAATATCCGCCGATAAGGTTAATTTCTTTATAGAAAAAACCTTCGGAGCCGGCAAAGACAACGCTTGTTAGAAAAAGGCAAAAACATGCAGCCCCTGAGATGACTTTCCGTAACACGCTTCCCTCCTTACAGCTTTCTGAACTGACGGATAAGCTTGAGTATTTCTGTAAATTTCTCAGCGCGATCAACGGTCGATTTGCCGCGCACGGCCTGGCTGACGCAGCCGTTCAGGTGTTTTTCGAGGATCTTGTCCTCGACGGACGCAAGCGCGCGCATTGCTGCCTGAATTTGGTTCAGGATATCCACGCAGTACTTGCGCTCCGCGATCATTTTCTGGATGCCGCGTACCTGGCCCTCTATTCTTTTTAAAGCCGCTATATTGCCGGTATGGTCAGGGTATAATGGGATCATGGCCTTTCCTCCTTTCATTTTGTAGTATACCATAGGGGGGTATGGTATGTCAAGCTTTTTTGGGAGCATGCGGGAGAGAACCTCTTTAAGGGAGTTAGGTAGCTTTACCGCTGCGTCCGGAGGAATTCTTGTAAGGCCTTACGGTTATACCGGCTGGTAATGGGAGCGGGGCGGCAGCAAATTCATGCGATGGAAGGTATTTATCAGGTGCCTGCGCAGGGGCTCTGCGAATCCCGATTTCAAGGCAAGTAAAACCAGCCCCATAAAAAGCCTGACCAATACTTTTGCGACAACCGTGGGAGGAAACCGCCTTACGAAGGTAACCTCTCGTAAAACCGGCTGTAACGCCTTCTGGTAGCGTTTGGCAAGGCCGCATTTTTTTTCAATCAGGCACCTTGCCGCTATCTGGCCTGTTTTCATTGCGTAGTATATACCCTCCCCTGTCAGCTGCCTTACTGCCCCCAGGGAATCTCCGCATAAGAGGATACGCTCATTGCAGAAGCGCGGGACAACATATATCGGGCAGGGAGCTCCGGAAAGCCGCGTTTTAACAAAAGAAGCGGGGACCTTTTCCTCTTTAAGGAGGTAATCCAGAAAACCGTCAAGCATCACCGGCAGGGGGCTGGCGGTTTTCCCCACCATGCCCATCCCCACTGTGTACCCTTTTACTGACGGAAAAATCCAGGCATACCCCAGTTCTCCTTCCCAGCTGAAAAAGACCGAAGTTGAGACAGGCAGTGTTTTAGCGCATTCCAGGTCATATTGGAGGCAGGATCCGTATTCGTTTATGCGCGGGGTATGGTTTCCCAGGGATCTGCAGACTACCCCCCTGAACCCCTCTGCCCCGATAAGAAAGCGTGCAGCTGCTTCGTTGCCTGCAGATATGAGGCGGTAATACCTGTTTTCTCCGGTTCCCTCTTCTTTAACGCGCTCAACCTTACACTGCCTGAAGCTGACGTTGGGCCTCAGCAATGCAGCACCAAGGAGCGCCGCATCGAATTCTGTGCGGTCAACCACGTCAAAAAGGTGCGTGTTGGGGGTGTGGTAGAAATGCCTTTTATTGTAGTAGAAATGGAAGTCATGGCAGCTCTGCCGGGCAATACTGCCTGATATTTTAGCGAAATTCTCAAATTCATCCTGCCAATCGTCAGCAAGGAATAAGCCGCCGGCGCAAGGTTTATAACGGGGGAAGCTGCAGCGGTCAAGAAGCAGTATTTTTAAAGCGGGGTCTTTGGCCAGGTAATATGCGGCAGTGCTGCCTGCGGGGCCGGCTCCGACAATGGCTACATCATATACTTCGCTGTGCATGGAAAAATAAAGCCTATTGCGGCAATTCCGTCAAGGCCTGCGCGATTTCATAGCTTGCCGCGCCGAAGGCGCTGCTGATCGCCCGGACAACGCCAGCGTAACTGCGTTCTTCTAATGGCGCAAAATATTCCGACCGTTTGGCAAAGAGGGTCTTTTTGTCAGCGGAATTGATGATCGACCACTGGACCTGAAGTGCTGCTTCTCTGTCAATCTGGCACTCCAGATGGACGATCTCCATGATAACCTGGTACTTGATGGGTATGGCGCTGTACCAGGGGAACGTTTCCAGGTTGGCCTTCGGCAGCAATATTGACAGGTTCCTGCATATGGTGCGCGCGATTTCAGTATCCAGGGGCCCTGCCCAGCGGTCAAACTGCGCGAATTCTATGGCTGTTCCGTTGCTGTTGGTGGTTACGATCTGCGGACGGTTAAGGTATTCTGGAAGCGCAACCGGCCCTATGCCGATTACCGTGTTATCAAGAGTTCTTGCATTTTCGATCTCTCCAGCCCCCTTTTCGATGGACTGTAAGACGTAGAACCGCGGCGAAGGGCTTCGCGGCACAGAAAGGCATCCTGTTAAAAATACCGGCACAGCCGTTAAGAGCACGATGCGGCGTATAAGACAGGTAGGCGTCATTGCATTCTCCTTGTAAAAGTTATTGTTTGCCTTTAATCAATGCTTCAGGGTGTTGTTCAAGGTGTTCTGCCAGCAGCCGCACGGCGCGCGCTGCCTGTGAGATTTCGCGGAGCGTATTTTCGATATCGAAGACGATCGTCTCCCTGCTTTCTTTGAGAGTAAACTTGAGGGATTCTATGCTTTCCTGCAGGTCTTCGGAGATCTTCTTAAGCGGGATATCGCTGATGTTCTTTTGTAGCTCCCCGAACGGAGAAGGGATCGTAGGTATCTCGGGGTATTCTTTTATCAGGCCGCGCAGGCGCGCAGGCTTATCCGGGAAAAAGTCGAGCGCCACGGCAAGCTGCCCGGTCAGGAGGCTTTGCACCACAAGCTGCGCGCGCATACCGGTGTTGATGAGGTATTTGAAATTTTCCCGGTCGCTTTTAAGCGGCGCCCCTTTTATGCGGTCGGGCTCGGTTTCGATGATTACGGGGATAAACGCAAAGCGGCTTTCAGGGTCATAGACGAGGCTGACGTCTTTGACTGTCCCGATCTTAACGCCCCGGAAGGTAACCGGCGCGCCGATAGCCAGGCCCTGGACGGAATCGTCAAAAAAGAGCACGTAATGGTTGGTCATCCGGAAAAACTTTCCCGAGCCCAGCAGCGCCAGCCCCAGGATCAGGAGGAATAGAGCTCCCACGACAAAAGCACCGATTAAGGTCTTGTTTGGTTTCTTGCTCATAATGATGCGCTCCCTGCGGCCTTTTCTCCGCGCGTTAAGAATTCGATTACACGTTTATCGTTCGATTGCCTGAGAAGCTGTTTGGGGTCGCCAGCGGCTATCATGGTTTTTGCCTCACGGTCGAGAAAAACCGAATTATTGCCTACGGCAAAGATACTTGCCAGTTCATGCGTTACCATGACCACGGTTGCGCCGAGCGTATCGCAGAGTTGAAGTATGAGGTCATCCAGCAGCTTTGCGCTCAAAGGGTCTAAACCTGCCGATGGTTCATCGAAAAAGAGGATATCCGGGTCCAGCGCCATTGCCCTGGCAAGGCCTGCGCGTTTACGCATCCCCCCGCTTATCTCGGCCGGATAGAATTCTTCATAACCGGATAATCCAACCAGAGCAAGCTTAAGCGAAACAATATCTTTGATTTGCTGCGCCGAGAGGTTTGTATACATCTCAAGCGGAAGCGCTACATTTTCTGCCAGGGTAAGCGAGCTCCAGAGCGCCCCTCCCTGGTAGAGAACGCCAAAACGCCTCATAATGCTCAGCTGTTCGCTCGGCTCGGCGTCCCAGAAACTCGTCTTGCCGTACCTTACTTTGCCGGAAAGGGGTTGCTGTAGCCCGATAATGGATTTAAGCAGCGTGCTTTTCCCGCAGCCGCTGCCGCCCATAATGATGAAGGCGTCCCCCTTTTGCACGCTGAAGTTCAGGTTACGCATGATGACCTTTTCGCCGTAGCCGATGGTCAGGTCTTCTACTTTGATGACCGGATCAGGGACGTTTGTATGCTCCATGCGTCAGACCCCCAGCAACTGGCAGATGTAGGTAATGATTGCGGTTGCGATAACGATGCTGGTAATGCCGGTTACAACCGCCGCGGTAGTTGATTCCCCTACTGCGGCGGCGCTCCTCCCGCAACGCATCCCGCGAAAACACCCGGAGACCGCAATGATAACGCCAAAGACTATGCTATGCACCAGGCCCACCCAGAGGTTGTTGATGCTAATGGCTTCCTGCGTGCGGTTGAAATATTCGATACCGTTAAGCTCAAGCATGCCTACGCCGATGATATAACCGCCGAGTATGCCCATAAGGTTTGCATAGAGCGTTAAAAGAGGCATCATCAGGATAAGGGCAATCACGCGAGGTAGGACGAGGAAATCGACCGGCGGGATACCCATGGTTCTCAACGCATCGATCTCTTCGTTGGTCTGCATGATCCCAAGTTCTGCGGCAAAGGACGCGCCGGTCCTGCCGGTCATAATAATACCGGTCATGATCGCGCCCATGACGCGCACCATGGCAATGCCCACGATATCTGCGACGAAGATCTGGGCGCCGAACATCTTAAGTTGCATCGCGCCCACAAAGGCCAGGATTAGCCCAAGCAGTATACTGATCAGGGAAACCAGGCCAAAGGCCTCTGCCCCGCAGGACTGCACGATCGCCAGAAAATCTCCTTTACGCACGTATGCCTTTCCGCCAAGCAAACGCACAAAGGAGACCATAAGTTCGCCGAGGAAATCAAGGAAGGCCTTAAGTTCGTCCTTGACTTTTATGGCTGCGGATCCGACCCGCCCAAGAAAGGGTTCTTGGGCTTTGGGAGGGATCCATTCTTTTTCGTGGACTTTGCGGGCAAGGGCAAGGAGCTTTTGTACTCCTTGAGGAAGGCCTTCGTAAAAGACGCGGATATTCTTTTCCTCGCATTCCCTTTCCAGCTTAAGCAGTAACGCAGCCAAACTGCTGTCCCATTTTTCGAGTTGTGCGGTGTCAAAAGCAATCTGGGTGATTCCGGGGCGCTCGTTAATCCGGGAGATGATCTCACTGAGGGGCGGAGTGCCCAAGGATGTCTGCCAGTCTCCGCTTATATGCAGGCGCAGCGTCTCTTTTGCCGGATAATCAAATTTCAGTTTTTCCCGAGAGGGATGAGCGGGCATTCCTAAAGCCATCCTTTTTCCTGCCAATACCGGTATTCTCCTATCCATTGGTGCTTCCTGGCCAGCATGATGCGCCTGAAGTGCTGCGTGATCTCTTGGATAAAACGCGCCTCTTCCGGATAGATCATTTTTTCCTTGATATCCTGCGCAAGCCTCCTGCCCAGTTTTTTTGCCTCTGTTTTCTTATCGGCGTCAACCGGAACCCGTGATGATACTCCTCCAATGTATTGGGCTGCCGAGGCACGGGCATAATGGCGGATGTATTCCAGAACGCTCTCATCCCTTCCTGAGCCAGAGGTGACAACCGCAGCCACGTATTTGCCTTCAAGCCTCCTGCAGTGAATGAAGTGTGATGAGCGGTCCCAGAGGGCCTTAAGGGATGCGGTAACCTGGTTTATGTAATTAGGCGTTGCAAAGATTATTGCATTTGAAGCAAGCATTTTATCGATTATCATGCGCACGCCGTCTTTAAGGGGGCAGTTCAGGATTTTCTTATGGCAGGCTTCGCAGTGCCTGCAGAATTCGATCTTGTAGTCGCACAGGTGTAAGGTATCTGTTGTGGCGGATTTCGGCAGGCCTTTGAGCACTTCTTTTGCCAAAAGGAAGGTGCGGCTTTTTTGTTTGCGGGGGCTGGCTGAGATAAGCAGTATGCGCATGAAGGTTTTTTATTCCTCCCGCAACGGTAGGAAGATTCCGGCCAGCGGTATGATGATCATGAGTATCCCCAGGAAAACAGCAAAGCGTGCACCCCTGAATTCTCCCGGCCTGAGTACCGCATCCTGGGGGTTAAGCGGGTCGTAGTATACCTGCACCTCTCTACCGGCAGGGTATATTTTTTCTACGTCTCTGCGCGCCTCCGAATAGCTAACTTCCATTTCTCCGATAGCGACGCGGTTAGAAACATAGGTCCTGCCGCCAACCGCATACTCATATTGTATCTTTCGCTGATACTTTCCGGCTCCTTCATTTTGGGTAATCTTTGCGGAAATAATCTTTCCCGGCGCGGAAGGCCATTTTTTTGTTTCTATGTTTTTTTTATTAAGCGCCAGGCCGTGCCAGAGGGCGACTATCCCCATGGTCAGGATAATGAGAAGAAGCCAGGCCGGAGCTTTTTTGCGCGGAGGAGGTCTATAACTGTTAGTCACTTTCGTCAATTTCAAAGCGGTGGCCGCAGGCTTCGCACTCGAATACGGAGAACTCGTTACGCAAGCCCAGAAAGCGCGTTTCGCTGCTGCCGCATAAGGGGCAGCGCACATCTTCATGCCATTCGCTCATACCTTCTCTTTCGGCTCGATAAGGTCCCTAAGGAGGAGCTGTGCGTCTTCGAAATTTTCCTGTTTGACCATGATGTCCATTGAAGACAGGCCGTCTGCAGGGCCGTAGAGCGTGCCGAAGTTCTCTCCTTTGATGTAGTAAGGGATACCCTGGCCATCCAAAATTGACTTGATCAACAGTATTTCGCTGTGCCTGGGTGTGGAATAAATCTTAAGAAAATCGCGCCCTGCGTTCTGTTCGTTCATGCCATCTCTGAGCTGATACCTTTCTTTACAAAACGCATGATCTCCAGCTGGTCATCCTCGTTTATATTATCAAAGGAGATTCCGGTAAGGTATTGGCTGTTTCCCAGGTCCACGCAATAGCGCACCTTTCCCACTGCTTTAAGGTCACGGTAAAATATAAACCGTTCTTCTTTCTGTGGTTCATACAACATGAATTCGATCGATAAGGGCGTGTTGATAACGAGTTTCTCCTGCGTGAGGAAGGACATGCCCCCCTGGCTGATATTCAGGGCCTTTGCCTCCTTTTCTCTAATCCCGAGCAGGACCCTTACGAAGGCAGGTTTATGGAGTTGATAGGCAATGGTGACATTAAGAGGTACGCGGGGGAATTTACGGCGTTCTCCGCCAGTATGCACAGGGGCCATAGCGCCCTCCTTTTATAGTGAGAGACGGTCTCGCCTTTTTCAAATTTATATTACTGCTTTTATTTTTACAAGTCAATTGAAAAAACTTTCTTCTCTACGTAAAAAGGCCAGGCATTGCGCCTGGCCCTGGCTCTATAACCGATTTATTGACAGATGGTTATGAAGAGGAATTTCCGGTTATAATGCTTGCATCGACGGCATTACGTATCCTCTCTTTGTCTATCTGTTTGATCTCGGTGAACTTTATCCCTGTATCGAATACAATACGCTTCATGCCTTTGAGCAGCCGTTCATTGAACCAGACTACCTCCCCCTTGCACTGAATCGGGTCTGCGCCCGGAGGAGTGAGTTTGATAGTAACCGGTGTGGCAACATCCACCTTTTCTTCTATGATGACTCTCATGCCTCCGGCGCTTATATTTACCAGCTCCGAATAGACGGAAAATATCCTTAAGTCAAAACATACGTCCACCGAGTAATCAAGATAAGCCCGCGGGTATGCCCTTCTCTCGATAAACATAACGGCCTCCCGGACATAGCTCTCCTTTGCGGCATTGACGCATCCGGATGCAATAAAAAAACGCCGATAAAGGCTAAACTCGGCGTTTCCTACCAACTCCACCGTTACGTTTCGCCCGGCAATTGGCTGCCTTGCCCCGCGAAAGTGCGGGGTTTAGGCCCTATAACTTTGTGCCCTACCCTTTCGGGCAGTTTACCTTTATCGGCACTATAAAGTATACCATACATTGAGGCTCTTTTCAAAAAAATCGAGGACCGTTTCCTTCTAATCCATTGTTAAATCAATGGTTACACAGGAAGTGTCCCCCGCCTCTAAAATAAAGCCGGCAAGCCCTTATTCCTTCGCTGCCTGCCGGCTCAAAACTGAAACACCAACCACGTTACACTTAAACTATAACATGCCTTTTTTTATTTGTCAAGAAAACCGGACTTAATAAATATTTTTTTTAAGTTTTCTAGTATCCGCCTACAAAGACTATGTCCCAGCGGTTAATCTTGGCGAGCACGCGGTCATCCATGATTTCTTCGCATTCAACCAGGCTTTCGAATGCCTTTGTGCTACCGTGGATAAGGCCTGCGACCTTTGCCTTGCCTGTTGCAACCGCTTTATTCTGAATATAAAGGGTAACGCTAAAGACCGTCATGGAATAGCTTGCGCCGGATAAGTTCTTTACCTCTCCGGTCACATAAAGGGTTTTGTCGTTATTCCTGCGGAAATTAATGTTATAGAAAGCAAAATTACCCCGGTACATAGGCAGTTTAAGAAAAGCGGTTGGTTTTCAGGAGAGGGTATGGGTTTCTTTGATCTCTACGCCGCTGTCTTTGAGGTGCTGGAGGGCTTTGTTGACATCCGCCTCTTCTCCTTCGATTACCAGCAGCGCCCAGCCGACCTCTGTGGTAAATGACGCCTCAAGGATGTTCAGGATGATGTCAAACTTTTTACATATTTCACAGATGAGAGGGTCGTCCTTGAGTTCCCGCGGAAAGCTCAGTTCGATCTTGACTTTCATTTCTTCTTCCTCCTCTTTATGAGCAGGATGAGCAGCGTAACGACGTATGTCAGCAGGCCAAAGACTGCCCCCATCGTAAGATAACCGATGGCAACTGGCAGGACAATCCTTACGACAGAGGCATCCAGGAGTTTTGAGAAGCTAAAGTCGCGCAAGAGCGATGTCCAGCTCTGGTATACCTCCTGCCAGCTACCACCCAGTATAGCAGAGCCCGCCTTTATTGACAAGATAAATGTGAGGAAGCTCAGCCACGTATTGGTGAGGATAGTGCCGATAACCGCTGCTGCGCGGTTAGCCCTGAATATCAGCGCCAGGGCCAGGGCGGTCAGCGGTCCTATTCCGGGAGTGATGCCGGAAAATGCCCCTATGCCGAACCCTAGGGCTATTCTTTGCGGGGAATCATTGATCCTGAAGAGCTTTTCGTAAGCGAATTTAAAGAAATTCTTCATGTTAGGCACGGCGTTTCCTTGATTCTTCTTCGGCAAGCACTCGCTTGAGGACCTTGCCGGTTGTGTTTTTAGGAAGCGAAGTTCTGAATTCCACGGTTCTGGGTATTTTATACGCCGCAAGGCGTTCGCGCAAGAACTGAATGATTTCATGCTCGCTTACGCTTGCCCCTTCTTTAAGCACGACAAACCCTTTGGGCACCTCTCCTTTGTGGGGATCTTCTATGCCGATGACCGCCGCCTCCCGCACTTTCGGGTTTTGATAAAGCACTTCTTCTATCTCTCGCGGGTAAACGTTTAAGCCCCGCACGTTGATCATCTCTTTTTTTCTGCCGACGATATAAACATACCCCTCCCTGTCAAAGCGCGCCATATCGCCGGTGTATAGCCATCCGTCTCTGATGGTCTCTCTGCTTGCTTCTTCCTTTCGGAAGTATCCGCGCATGACATTAGGCCCCTTAACCAGAAGTTCGCCGGTATCCCCTGAGGGTAGGTCGTTCCCCTTTTCGTCAACTATCCTAAGGCAAATGTGCGCGGCAAGGGGAAGGCCGATGGAGCCGGGTTTACGCTTTCCTTTAAGGGGGTTAAGGGTAACCACGGGTGAGGCTTCGGTAAGGCCGTAACCTTCAAGCAAGGGGATGCCGAAGCGCCTTTGAAATCCCTTGAGGGTTTCCACCGGCAGGGCAGCAGCCCCTGAGATAGAGACTCTCACCGAATGAAAGAACCTGATGAAGAAATTCCTCAGGAATACCGGAAGTTTTATATCTTTGAGTATGGCGTAGACAGAAGGGATTCCTACAAAGACCGTTACGCGGTTCCTGCGAATGGCGCGGATCACCCGTTTGAAGGGCCTGATCGATTTCATCAGCACTATCTTTGAGCCGGCCAAAAGCGGCAGGTTCATGCAGACCGTGGCGGCAAAGGAGTGAAAGAGCGGCAGGATGCAGATAAAGGCATCCCGGTGCGTTACCTTGATCGCCCGCAGCGAATCCAGGGCGTTTGAGGAGAGATTGTAATGAGAGAGCTCTGCGCCTTTGGGAAAACCGGTTGTGCCGGAGGTGTAGAGGATAACTGCCGGCTCATCCGGGTTGATAAAGGCAGGTGTAAGGTTTCTGCTTTTGGTTTTTTTCAGCTGGTTGAGGTCGGGAATGCCGCTTTTGATCTTGCCGGATGTAACCACGTATTTGAGCGAATCCAGGCGCAGGCGAAGCTCTTCTGCCATATCAACGTATGCGCGCGAAGTAATCAGGCAGGATGCCTGGTTGTCCTGAAGGATAAATTTTACCTCCTCGGTCTTGAACATGTAATTGATCGGTACTGCCACTGCCCCGGCCATCAGGATCGCATAATAGGAAATAATAAATTCCGGGCAGTTGTCCAGCAATAGCGCAACCCTATCGCCCTTTTGCACTCCCAGCTCGGTCAGCCCCCCGGCTACTGCAGAGGCGGTTTCGTAAAGGTGGCGGTAGGAGATCTTTTTCTGGCCAAAAACAATAGCTGTCCGGCGAGGGTATTTGTGGCTGCTGGTACGCAGTATTTCAGGCAGGTTTTGAGGTATCATTGCCGTCTTTCTTAAAAGTCGGTTTTATGTTGACGCCGGCAAACCTCTCCAGGCCAAAGGATTCCTGGACCCACCCATTATAGAGGCCGTACTTTTCCATTGCCTCTTTGGCCTGCTGGTATTCTTCCATGGTGATGCGGCGGTTGAGTTCTCTAAAGGAGTGCGCGTGGTAATAAGGGGTGTACTGGCTCATCAGGCTGATATAGGTTTCGTCAGAGAGCTCTTCTTTGATGAATTTCATTATCTTTTCGGTCCCGGAGATTCCGTTCGGGAGCACCAGGTGGCGGATGATCACCCCTTTTTTTATAATGCCGTCGGAAGAAATATCGGCAACGCCTGTCTGGCGGTGCATTTCTTTTACTGCTTGTTGGTTGTAGTGCGGGTAGTCGCTTGACATGGAATAACGCCTAGCGCTTTCCTCGTCAGCATAGCGCATGTCAGGCAGGTAAATGTCAATAATACCGTCAAGCATGCTGATTATTTCCGGAAGTTCGTATCCGCTGGTATTGTACACCAGTGGTATTTTAAGCCCCTGCGGTATTGCCAGGCAAAGCGCCTGAAGGATCTGGGGCATAACGTGGGTCGGAGTAACAAAATTTATATTGTGGCAGCCTTCTTTCTGGAGGCTGAGCATTATGCTGCCGAGCTCATCCGGGGTTACCTCTTTTGATCCTTCCCCTTCCTGGCTGAATTCAAAATTCTGGCAATACTGGCATTTCATATTGCAGCAGGCAAAGAATATCGTTCCTGAGCCTCTTTCTCCTGAGATGGGCGGTTCTTCTCCGTGATGGGGCATAAAGCTGTGCACGCGCGCATGCTTGCCGGTTTTGCATACCCCCTCTTCTCCCTTGAGGCGGTTTACCCCGCATTTACGCGGGCAGATAGAGCAGGAGCTTAGCAGCGAGTAGGCATTTTCTGCTGCCTTTTGAAGCCTTCTTTCCCTGAATGCCTTTATGAAGGCCGGATAATCAGTGGTTTTGGGCAATTGCTGAGATTTCATTGCGCGCCTGTTTTATGCGTTCTTCAATCGGAGGATGGGAGCTAAAATAAACCAGGTTAAAATTCTCTCCCCTGCGCTCTGCCTCTGCTTTTAGTTTTTCAAAAAATGATACAAGCCCCTGCGGGTTATACCCCGCGCGCGAGGCATAGCGTACGGCAAGCCTGTCTGCGAGGAATTCATCCTGGCGGCTGTAGCCGAGGTTTATCAGGTTAAAGGCAACGTCCAGGGCAGGCATGGCAGATTGTTTGCCGCTTAAACCCAGCGCCAGGCCCACGATAAGCTGGTACCCTAATGCTGCCTGGAGTTTTTTGACGCTGTGGCGCGCAGCCACATGCCCTGCTTCATGGGCAAGCACGCATGCCAGCTCATCGTCTGTTGCGGCATCCATCAGGCCGCTGTTCACGTAAATGTAGCCTCCGGGGATAGCAAAGGCATTGAGCTCTTTATCTTTGACCACTGCGAAATGATGCGAGAGGTCCTGCCTATCCGAGGCAGCCGCAACCTTTAAGCCGATCCTTTCCAGGCGCATCTGGTAGTACTGGTCAGAGATGATTTTAAGCTTTTTGCGCAGCTCCTGGTCCATATCCCTGCCCATAGATACCTCTTCGGGCGTGTCCAGGAGCAGTGATTCCCTGCGTTGCGTTGCCGGGTTATAAATGGTAACACAGCCCGAGGTAAAAATAATGGCAAGGAGCAGGGGTAGTGTTTTGCAGATAAAAACCCTTGGTTTTTGTATCATCTATTCTTCGGCCAGCATTTGATGAGTTGAATAATATCCCGTATGTAGGCGCATGCGCATCGGGCAAGGCATCTGTCCAGATTTTCTTTATAGAGGCAATATGACGGACATTCGCGGGAACCGGTCTTGCGTTCCGTAAAGACAGGGCCGTTGTAAAGGTCCTTGAATTCGAATGTTTTTATTCCGAGCGTAGTTTTACATTTGTGGTGGTTGAAGAGGAAGAATCCTTTCTCTATTTTTTCAAAATCAACTTGATAGCCGGTGATTTCAATATTTTGATCACCTAAGAAATCCTCCCGCGTTTTCCATATCATATCGCAAGAGCACTTTTTAAAGCAGTTTTTTATGCCTTCCGTTACCCTTTCTCATCATTAACGGTTCTTGAACAAAATGTTTCCTCAGCTCGTTAAAAAAATCGATATAGGCCTGTTTGCGGTAGTCCGGATAAGTCCACTCCCAGGCATTGAATGTCCTGTTGCGGTAAAAGAGTGTCATCTCCGCGTATATCCCTCTGGCAAGATAGATGCGGTGGATATAATCTTTGGTTGAGGCAAGCACAACCTTAGCAAGGTCAAGGTACCCGGGGTCAAGGTTGACCAGGCGCCTACCTTGAGAAGAGAGTTTTTTCTCCAGATTATTGGTTAAGGTTTTAATCTTAGGCAGGTCGTGCGGAAAGATAAGCCTTTTGAAAGCTACAAAGCGTTTCTTCAGGCCTTCGCCGAACTCCTTCTGGTAGTAATCGGTAAGGGAAAAATCAAAAACAGGGCTTTCCAGGTCGGTTTCCCCAAAATGCCCCTTAAGCAGGGTTAAAGCGCGTTGCGCCTGCCTGTCATCCTTATAGATGAGGCCGCAGAATAGTTTAACGCGCGAAGGCTTGGCGGCGGTTCCCATAAGGGAAAGTTATGCAGCGTGCGGTAGAAACTGGCTTAAGTAGCGGGCGATCTTTTTGCGCTGGGTCTCTTTTATCTGGTTGAAAAATATCGCGACATTGAACCCGCCGTTTTTGTCGTCTTCGGTGCGCACGATCACTCCCTTGCATTCTACCTGGCGGTCTTTGAGCTTCAGGCGCGTATTTCCCGCAGGCAAAAGCATCCTGATGGCGATTTTAGTGAAGGGCGGGACGTATTTCTTTATGTGGCAGTAGGTGCCGATACAGCTGATATTCTGGCTGGAGGTAGCAAAGTCGTAGCCATCAGCCGCAACGTGTAGGGGAAGCTTTTTTTCTACGCGGGGGTAGAGCCTGCGTTCTTTGGAGGGGAGCTTTTTCATTTTGCTTCTTGCCCTGCCTGTGCCTGTTTCTTGGTTTTTGTCCAGCAACGCTTGGTGCAATAAAATTTGCCGTTGCGGTAATAACGCGTGAGGCGCTTGACGGGTTTTCCGCACGATGCGCAGTTTTTTAATTGCTCTTCCTGTGTTGCCTGTTGTTCTGCTGCCATACCTGGTTCCCTTTCGTGTAATTAGAGGAGTCTGTCCGAGAGTATGCGGATATAGTCCGCCAGATACTCCCTGTCCTTGGGGTTAAATTCTATGAATTTGATGCCTACACGGTACCTGTTCGAATGGGCGATCGGCGTTATCCAGACAATAGCGCCTATGGGGGTCATTACTTTATCGTAGACCGCGATCTCCAGATTCAGGTTGGTTGAGGGAGCCAAAAAATCCTGCGAAACAAAGCTCACTCCCCCTGCGCTGATATCATTAGTGTGGTTTTTTTCGGCCTTGTTCTTGCCGCGTACCTGTAAAGATATCGGCAGGTTCAGCCTGATGCGGTTGTTCCTTCTTTTCTCCTGGTTTAAAACTACCATATAACCACCCTAATCACCATGTAAAGACTATGGAAAGAATATATCACACATCCCCCTCCCTGTCAATTCCAAACATCGGGGACGTTTCCCTTCGCCAAAACCCCTTACCCTTCAATTAGTTCTAACACCTCACTTTGCCACCTCTGCCAGAGGAGACGTTCCCTTCATCACTACCGCTCAGGCAATTACAACACCTTATTTTCCCATGGAAAGAAAAATGGCAAATTGATATGTCGTAACTTTATGTATTTGCGAAGGTTCGAACGAAGGGAAACGTCCCCGTCCTGCAAGAACTAATTTTGGGATTGGAATTGGCGGTAGTTTTTGGTATAATAACTTTACTATGAAAAAGATAACCCTTCCATCTTTGGATGCTCGCAATGTGGCGCTCTTTATTGCGGTTGCCTGCGTCGGCATGTTCACCGCTTATCAGGGTTTTCGCTTCCTGGAGAACCCTCTTCGGCAGCAGCTAACTCTTGAGCATTCAGCTCCTCAGCCTCTAAGCGTTCCTGTCAAAGAAGGCGTGCCTGCACCAGCAGCGGTTTCAGTAGCCGCTTCCCAGGCTGTTGAGAAAACGCAACGTCAGCCAACGCTCGTCTTAAACGGTCTTTTATGCTCGGAAGACGAAGACCTTGCCCTTATCAATGGCCGTGTCGTAAAAGAGGGAGATACGATCGAAGGCGCGGTTGTCAGAAGTATAAACGAAGAGTCTGTGGAGCTGGAATTTGAGAGGAAACTGATTATTCTGAGGGTTCAGGGTTATTGATTACTGCAGGCGCTTACGAAGCGCTTTTTCGATGAGCGCAGGCGCTATACCTTCTTTGATCACCGTCCTGCCGATCCCCGCGGAGAGCACAAACCTGTTTTTCCTTCCTTTAAATTTCTTATCATGCTTCAATGACTGAAGAATTTTCTTAAGGGGAATTTTTTTTGCTTTTGTAGGCAGGCCAATCCGGCTGATAAGCCCTTCTATCCTTGCCAGCACCCTTGGGGTAATTAAGCCCATCTGGAGGCTAATCTCAAGCGCAACGAGCATGCCGATTGCTATTGCCTCTCCGTGATTGAGCCTGTGGTACCCCCCTGCTGCTTCAAGCGCATGGCCTGCGGTATGCCCGAAATTAAGTACCGTGCGGATACCCCTTTCCTCCCGTTCATCCTCTCCTACGATGGCTGCCTTTATCCTGCTGCAGCAGGAAACAACCCTTCTGATAGCGCCGTCTTTAAGCGCCAGGGCAGAGGCGTAATTTTTTTCCAGGTATGAAAAAAGTTTTGCGTCTTTGATCACCCCGTATTTTACCGCTTCGGCAAGGCCGCTTTGCACCTGGCGCAGGGAAAGTGTTTTAAGGAGAGAGGTATCGCTGATGACAAGCCTTGGTTGATAAATAGCCCCTACCATATTTTTTGCTTCGGTGAGGTCCAGGGCAGTCTTGCCACCGATCGCAGAATCCACCTGGGCAAGCAACGTCGTGGGTACCTGAACGTAGGGCACCCCGCGCTTGTACACCGAAGCCACAAACCCGCTTAAATCCCCCACTACGCCTCCTCCGAATGCGATGACGAAAACATTTTTATTGCGTGCGTAATGCGCCAGGTCCCTTAAAACAGAAGAAGCGGTTTCAATGGATTTACTTTTTTCGCTGTCAGCGACCTCTTTGAAATGAACTTTTATGCGCGAGTGCCTGAGCGCTGTGGCGAGGGCCTGTGCGTGTTTCTTGCGGATGAGGCTGTTGGTGATGACGTAGGCGTGCGTGCCGAGTTTTAACTTCCGGATAGCTGTGCCCAAACCTCTGAGCGCGCCTTTGCCGACGATAATCTGGTATGAGCGTTTTCCGAGGCTTACGGTTATGGTATCCATGCGTTTTTAAAGCAGCCGCAATACGATCCTCACCAGAGGGATCAGTATCAGGTCCAGTATCCCCATAGCGAAGAGCAGCATGACGATCAGAAATCCGTATGGTTCCATCTGCGCATACCTGGCAGCCAGGCGGTCAGGCAGAAGCCCCATGAGCACGCGGGAACCGTCAAGGGGCGGTATGGGTATGAGATTAAAAACGCCGAGGATGACATTGATAAAGATGAGGTTGGTAAAAATAAAACTGAGGGTAGGCGGCAGCGCAATGAGTTTGGTTATTCCGCTTAAGACCGAGGCAAAGATCAGGTTTGCCGCAGGCCCGCTTGCCCCTATCCAGACGATGTCTTGCTTGGGGTTCTTGAGGGCTGCGAAATTGATCGGGACTGGCTTTGCCGCTCCGAAGACAAACTGCCCGCCGGTGGCGATGTACAAAAAAATCGGCAGGGCGACCGTGCCGATGGGGTCTATATGAGCCAGGGGGTTAAGGGTGAGCCTGCCGGAATGTTTTGCCGTGGCATCTCCCAGCTTGTAGGCAACCCATCCATGGGCAAATTCATGCACGGACATGGCAATGATCAGGAACCCGAACGATACCAAGAGGCTAATAAGGTTCAATCGACAGCCTCCGCTTTGCTTACGTGGAGAAACGGGTATTCTTGGCCTGCGTCGTATTCGACCGTTCCGGTTATGCGCGCCGTGCGCCCATTAAGGGTATTGAGGGAGTTTCGGTTACCCTTAAGAAGGTATATATCGGTTTCTGCGGATGTGCGGACAATAAGTTTATGCGAAGCAATGCTCTTGATGACCTTTGGCTTAAGCAGGCCTTCTACCGTGATTTCTTTACTCCCCTCCTCTGTGGCAGCTGCCGTAGCTTTTCCTGATTCCCCCTCTTTTTTCTGGGCCGCTGGCTTAAGGTCCTCGCCAGGTTTAAGCGGGCGCACGAATTTCGTATGCACCCAGGCATAACTGTCTCTAACCGGCGCGATCCGGTACCAATCACCCTGCCCCTCAAGGACGGTCACTGTATCTCCTTTGTTGACCTTTCCGAGGATGGCGGATGATTCGCTTGGCCCCAGGCGGAGGTTTACGTTTCCCCTGATAACGATAAAGGATTTTCCCTGAAGGGGTTCAACCATGTTTTTATGTATAAAGATGCTTGCCGAGGAGGGGATCCTGATCTTGTACCAACCGTAGCGTTCTGCCACGACTTCAAAGCGTTCTCCCGGGTTAAGCGAACAAATCGCTTCGGAAGCAATGGTGGCATCTGAGCGCACGTTGATCCCCTCAGAGGTGACTTCTCCGAAAAAAGGCTCAAAGCCATGAGCGTGTGCGCCCCATGCCGTCAGCGCAACTATCAGCAGGAGTGCCTGGAGGGTTTGTTTGAACATTATTTTTTCTCCGCTGCCTTGCCTGCCGCAGCTTTTGCTGCTGGCGCCTTTGCCGTTTCCTTTGTTTCGGTTGCTGCTGCGCCGGCAGCCGCTTCGGTTGCGGCAGCCTTTTCCTTCTTGATCTTGATCTTGAGAGTCTTTATTTTGGGAAGTCCGGTAACCGGGTCTCCTTCCTTCCACTGGTTCTTTTCCAGCATGATGCGCAGCCGCTCGATGCGCTTAAGCACGGATTTCCCTTTTTCATCTTTTCCCGAGGTCCTTAATGACGGGTGTATAGACATCTTACAGCCTCCTTATGAAGCAATCGCGGTAACGTTTTTTGAGTTCCAATAAAACCGTTTTTGCGCCCTCTATAGTTTCGAAGCTACCGACGCAGAGGGCGGTATAGTTATTGCTGCTGGGCAAGAGGTGCGTCTGGTACCCTTTTTTCTTGAGCGCCTCTGCTTCTTTTTTTGCCATGGAGGCAGCCTTGTAGCTGGCTACCTGGATAGTAAAATTCCTTGCCTCTTGTTTTGGCGGAGCCATGCTTTTTTCTTGCTGTTCTGCCGGCAGAGGCACAACTGCAGTCTCAACGGATTTTGGCGTTACCGGCTCCGCGGCAACCACTGCCTTAAGGGAAGGAGATTGCGTTCTTAAGGCCTGGCGCCTCCCCTTTTCAAATCCTATGGAAAAGGCCGCCACCCCGGTTACCAGCAGTGAGATGGCGATCAAAACCGCCTTTTCGTAGCGCCAGATCTGGCTGATAAAGGCCCTGGAAAAACCTTCTCTCCTGTGCGGGTCTGCAGCGGCGTGTGTAGGCCTGTTGAAAAGCTCCAGCTGCGCATGGTCCTGTTTTTCCATCGGGAGGATTAGGGTTTACTATACCGCTTATTCTTTTCTTTTCAAGTATTTTTTTGTTTTGATCTTCTTGACAACCTTGAGGAAGGCTTCTACTACCTTGGGGTCAAATTGAGTGCCGCTTTTCTTTTTTATTTCGCGTATTGCCGAAGGTATATCCATACGTTCGCGGTAAGGCCTGCCGTATACCATTGCCTCAAAGGCATCGGCAACAGCCATGATGCGCGCGCCCTGGGGGATCTGCCCTTTCTTAAGGCGCGAGGGGTAGCCGGTCCCGTTGAACTTCTCATGGTGGTGCATAATAATCTGGATGACAGGC